>WBZQ01000524.1_pt1 | contig 14787 bp, 12 predicted proteins | sample 5204251 | NCBI WGS metagenome assembly WBZQ01 (sample SAMN12412402, study PRJNA552823) | activated sludge metagenome | isolation source: activated sludge from nitrification reactor of wastewater treatment plant... | place: USA: Virginia | collected 2017-09 | reverse complement strand
GATGTGTTTGTCATGCTGCCGTCCTGCGTCCCGTCGACGCATCTGGAGACCGCGGGGGCCGTGTTGACGGCGGAGGACCTGGCGCCGCTCTACGCGCGGGACGGGGTCCTGGGGCTCGCGGAGATGATGAACGTGCCGGGCTTTCTCTTTGGCGATCCCGGTGTGCGCGCCAAGGTCGAGGACGCCCGTCGCCGCGGCGTCCCCATGGATGGCCATTCGCCGCTCCTGTCCGGGCTCGACCTCAATGCCTACATCGGCGCGGGGATCCGGTCCGACCACGAGTGCCTGTCGCGCGAGGAGGCCCATCAAAAGGTCCGGCGCGGCATGTCGATCTGGATCCGCGAGGGGACCGCGGCCAAGAACCTCGACGACCTGCTGCCGCTTGTGACACGCGAGAACTCGGAGCGCTTCGCGTTCTCGACCGACGACCGCCACCCTTGGGACCTTCTGACGCACGGACATCTGGATTACCACGTGAGGCGCGCCATTGCCGCGGGGCTCGATCCGGTGCTGGCGCTCCGCTTGGCTTCCTGGTCCTGCGCGCGGCACTATGGCTTTCGCGACCGTGGGGCCATCGCCCCCGGTTTCCGCGCCGACCTTCTGACCTTCGAGGATCCAAACGATTTCCGTCCCGATCTCGTGGTGTTGGGCGGTCGCGTCACGGCGCGCAGCGGGCGACTGCTGCAGGAGGTTCCCAATATCCGGATGGAGGAAGGGCCTGACTTCAACCTTGCGGGCTTCGACCGCTCACGCCTGCGGGTTCCGGCGGCGGGAGCGTCGTTGAGGGTCATCGATGTCTTCGCGGGCTCCCTCGCGACAGGGGCTCTCGTGACCCCGGCCAGGGTCGAGGGCGGAGCCGCGATCGCTGATCCGGACCGCGATCTTGGCAAGCTCGCGGTCGTGGAACGTCACCGCGGAACCGGCAACGTGGGCGTTGGGTTCGCGCGCGGGTTCGGACTGAAGCGGGGTGCGATCGCGTCGTCCGTCGCCCATGACTCGCACAACGTGATGGTCTTGGGCATGGACGACGCCTCCATGGAGACCGCGGTGCGCCGCACCGCCGAGCTGGGAGGAGGGATCGTGATCGCGGACGGCGCGCAGGTGCTTTCGGAGCTCCCGCTGCGCGTGGCCGGCCTGATGTCGAACGCGCCGATCGCCGAGGTCGACGCGCTCGAGAGGAAAGCCAACGAGGCCGCGCGGGAGCTGGGGGCGAAGATCGACCATCCGTTCATGACGCTCGCGTTCCTGGCGCTCCCGGTGATCCCGGAGCTCAAGCTGACGGACAAGGGCTTGGTCGACGTTGGCAAGTTCGATTTCGTGCCGGTCTGTGTGTGATTAGGTCGCTGCGCGGCAGTGCGACAGGCAGAACGCCATTTGGCAATCGCAGGCCCTCACCCTAGCCCTCTCCCGCTCTCGCGGGAGAGGGGACAGTGGCGTGGCTGGGCGGCGTTTCGTCGGTTCCTGGATGCTCCTCGGTAGCGTGCCGTAACGGCGGCCATCGCCCGCGAGCGAGACGCGGCCCCCTCTCCCGCGCGAGCGGGAGAGGGTTGGGGTGAGGGCCGACGATTGCCAGTCGGCGTCTGACGGTGCAGAACGCCCCGCTCGGAATGGGGCCCATCATCGGTCAAGTCGTCCGGACTGTGGCTTGTGCAAACGCCTCAAAGATCGGCCGGATGCTCCGGATTTCACCGGTCTCGACGTTTCGGCGCGGAAGCCCCGAGAAGCCGAGCCGGAAGCCCGCGACCTGGGCCGCGATCGAGCCAATCGTGTCGGCGTCGCCGCCGGCCTCGGCGAGCTCCTGGATGTGAGACTCGAAGCTCTCCGATGTGAGCCTGGTTGCCAAGAGGAGGGCCAGCGGAACCGTTTCGACGACATATCCTGTGCAGCCGAATCGCTTGGCGACCTCGCCAAACGGCACGGCGATTGGCAACTCGGCGAAGGCCAGGAGCCGGTCGCGGACCCTGCTGTCGGGAAGCGCGGCCGCGAGGGCTCCGAAGAGTTCCGGCGGCGCCCACTCCGCAGCGGGCTGCCGGAGCGCCAGCAGTACCGCGAGCGCTCCGATGTAGGCTTCGTCGCTGTGATGCGTGATCCGGCAGACGTCGCGAATCCTAACGCGATGGCTGGGATCGAGCGGATCCAGGACGAAGGCCAGGGGCGCGATGCGCATCGCGGCTCCATTGCCCGCCGCCATCTCGCCGCGGGCGCCCGCGAGTGCCCAATGCTGACCGGCGTCGAGGTCGCGCAGGGCCTTCAGGGTCGCCGAGCCCAGCCCTGTCAGGGCACCCCTCCGATACCAGTCCAGGAATCGATTGGCGATGTCCTGCGGTTCGACCGATCGCGTTGCGGCGATGGCCTCGCAGGTTGCGAGGGTCAGCTGCGTATCGTCTGAGAGCGAGAAACGCCCTCGCTCCCGAAGCCCGCCGATCGCATCGCCGAGGGCGCCCCCCACCAGGCAACCCAGGATCGCGTCGCGCGAAAAGGCCATACCGATTTTCTAACGGTCTCCTTCTCCCCGCACACCCACCTTGCCCAGCGCGAACGCGATCACATGCGAGACGTCGCGTGCGCCCCAGCCCGCGGCGGCGGCGTTGCGGTAGAGGTCGTCGACCGCCGCCGTAGCGGAGAGCCCTGTGCCCAAGGAGCCCGCGGAACGCAGCATCAGCGAGGTGTCTTTGGCGGTCAGGGCTATTGGAAACTGGGGCGGGTCGCCGCCGGCCTTCCAGAAATCGAACTTGGGTTTCAGTCCCGGCCCGGCGTAGGCGGTCTTCGAGAGCCACTCGGCGGAGCGAACGGACGGAATTCCCAGGGTCTCGCCCAACGCCAACGCCTCCGCGAAGCCCGCCATCGTGACCGCGAAGTAGAGGTTGTTGACGAGCTTGAGCGCCGAGCCCTGGCCCACTGGGCCCGCGTGTTCGACGCCGCGAGAGACGGCGGCCAGAACGGGGCGCACCTTTTCAAGCGTCTTCTCGTCCCCACCCGCCAGTACGACGAGGGTTCCCGTGGCCGCCGCGCTGACGCTTCCCGCGACCGGCACGTCGCAGAACGAGACCCCATGGGCGGCCGCGCGGGCCGCGAGGCGCCTCGAGTCGTCTGGTGTGACGGTCGAGAAGTCGAGCCAGATCGAGCCCTTTCGGGCCGCGCTGAGGAAGCCCTCCGGTCCCTCCGACACCGCGTCGAGGGCCGCGCCGTCGGTGAGCATGGTGGCGATCACGTCGGCGCTCGGAACGGCTTCGCGTGGCGTCTTGGCGATCGAGACCGAAGCCTCGATCGAACCGTGCCAAGCGCCCAGGACCGCCTTCTCGAAGGGCTCCGTGCGCCCGTGCGAGCGGTTCCACACGGTCAGGGGGAAGCCCGCGGCCAGGAGGCGTCGCGCCATCGGGGCGCCCATGGCTCCGAGTCCCAGGAAGGCGATGTGAGGCATGGGCGGAGTATGGGCACGCCGGGATGAGCGGTAAAGCGCAACCGGGCCTTGACATTCTATAGATCAATAGCTATATTAAGAATATGTCAATTGTGATATCAACCAAAACCACTGCGAGCGAACCACTTGGCGGTCGCAGGCCGTGGTGGATGCTGCTCCATCACGTCCCGCCGACGCCGCCGTACCTGCGTGCCGGCGTCCTCCGGCGGCTCAAGCAGCTGGGCGCGCTGGCTCTCAAGAACTCGGCGTACCTCCTGCCTTCTGGGGACGACTTCCAGGAGGACCTGGCGTGGCTCGGCCGCGACATCGAGTCGCAGGGCGGAACCGCTTGGGTGATGCGCGTCGAGTTCGCGGCCGGCCCGTCCGATTCCGAGCTGGAGGATCTCTTCCGGGCGATGCGCGCGCGCGATTACGAGGAGCTCTCGGAGGCGGCTCAGGGGCTCCTGGCGCGCGTGGGCGCGGTCGCGAAGCGGGGCGGAACCGAGCTCGAGGCCGACCGGCGGCGGCTTCTCAAGAAGGTGGACGACGTGCGGCGCCTGGACTTCTTCGGGGCGCCCGGAAAGGAAGAGCTGGAGGACCTCATGACCAAGATCGAGCACACCCTGCATCCACGTGAACCGGAGGCCGCGGAGGTCCCGTCTTTGGCCGACGCCACGGGCCGTGTTTGGGTCACGCGCCGCGGTCTCAAAGTGGACCGGACGGCCTCGGCCTGGCTGATTCGCCGCTTCATCGATCCCAAGGCGACGGTTCGCTTCGTGGATCCGCTGACCTACCGCCACACCGAGGGCGAGATTCGCTTCGATATGTTCGACGCGGAGTTCACGCACCGCGGGGGCCTTTGCACGTTTGAAGTGCTGGCGCGAGCGAGCGGGAGGACCGATCCCGCTCTTGCGGCGATCGCGGAGATCGTCCACGACATCGACCTCAAGGACAACCGCTATGAGCGTCCCGAGACCGAAGGCGTTCGCGCGCTGATCGATGGCTTGCTTCTTCAGACAACCGACGATCAGCGGCGTCTGGAGGAGGGGGCTCTCCTCTTCGAGTCCTTGTACACGCGGCTCGCGGCGGAGGCCGGCAAGAAAAACGTCGAACCGCGTACCTCAAAAATAAAGGGCCACGGGCCGTCACCCGGCGCGAAACGTTCGCCCAGAACACGGGGGCGAAAGCCGTGAGCACGCCCCTTCTTCACGAGATCCGCATGGCGGTCCGGACGCTCTCCCGGTCGCCGTCGTTCCTCATCGGCGCGGTTGGAATCCTGGCCTTGGCAATCGGCGCGAACACGGCGGTCTTCAGCGTGGTTCGCACGGTGCTTGTAAGGCCGCTGCCGTTCGAGGATCCGGACCGGCTTGTGTGGATCTGGTCGACGCGCACGGACCGGGACAAGGCGTTCTTCTGCTTGCCCGACTTTCTCGACTTCGCAAGAAAGACCAAGACCCTTCGCGAGATGGTGCGCTGATGCCGTTCGGCGCGAACCTGACGGGCGAGGAGGGCGAGGCCGAGCGTGGCGATGGGGTGCGCATCACGTCGAACGCGTTCTCGGTGTTGGGCGTTCGCGCCGCGCTTGGGCGAACGCTGACCGCGGAGGACGACGATCCGAAGAAGGAACCTGCGGCCGTGCTGACCTATGGGCACTTCCTGCGGAGATTCGGCGGAGATCCGAAGGTTCTTGGGCGCGCGATCGTCTTGAACGGGCAATCGCACATGGTGAAAGGCGTCCTGCCCCGCGATTTCCTCTTTCCCAATGTGCCGGCCGAGCTCTTCGTGCCACTGGCGCCGGCCACGGATCCGCGAAGGACCACGGCGGAAGCGCAAACGGTCGTTGTGATCGACGAATCGCTCGCGCCGCTACTTCGCAAAGGAGGACCCGGTCGGGGTCCACCTGAAGCTCGACTTGGGAGGTCCCGCGCGGGTCGAGGCGACGATCGTGGGCGTGGTCGCGGGCGTCAAGCACTTCGAGATCGAGGAGGATCTCCTCTCAACATTGTATCTGCCGGTCGCCCAGGCCAAGCCTTGGCAGGTTCCGTTTGCCCTCAACCTTGTCGCGAAGACAGCGGACCTGCGCCACCTGGAAGACCTGCGGCGCCTCGTGGGTCGCGTGGATCCGCTCGTGGCCGCCTCCCAGCCCAAGACCCTCGACAACCTGATGAGCACGTTCCTCTCTCCCTCCCCGCCGGCTGCAACGTACGCTTCTCGTCGTCTTCGCGACAGCCGCGCTCGTCCTGGCCGCGTACGGGCTCTATGCGGTGATCTCGTACTCGGTCGCGTGCCGGACGCGCGAGCTTGGAATCCGAGCGGCGCTGGGAGCGAGCCGAGGCCGTGTCACGCGATCGGTTCTCCGGGAGAGGCTCGCCATCGTGCTCCCCGGAATTGTCCTGGGAGGAATCGCCCAAGCCGTGTTGGCCGGGCTCCTCGCGACGTTCATTTGGGGAGTCGCCGGAGCGCAAGTCCCAACCCTGATGATCGCCTCAACGGTCCTGGTTCTGGCCGCTCTCCGGGCCATGTGGCTCCCCGCGCGCCGAGCGGCTCAGGTCGCACCCGCGGTGGCGCTGCGGGCGGAGTAGGGAGAGCGCGACTCAGGCGACCTTGATATCTGTCCTCTTGAAATCGTCCCCGACAGCACCAAGCCTGCTTCACTCAGCGTCGGAGCACCAACCGCAACCTCTTTTGCCGAGACGATCTTCCCGACAAGCGTCTCGAAGTTCGGCTCGCGCAGCAGTATGGCGACGAACGCGGAGCTGTCGACGATCACACCCCCTCCGGCCCATACCCCAGGATCTCCTCGCGACGACGTTTGGAGAGCGGCTTCCCGAGCACCTCGCGAGGTATCGCAGGCCACCTCGGATTCCAGAAACTGGAGGATTCTCTTGAGCCTTCCTTGTCGTGCGTCTTGCAAAGCGAGGCGGTCGCGTCGCTCCAGCAGAGCGACACCCACAGCCGTTGTCTTGCTTTCACGGGTCATGGTTGCGACCTCGGCCACCAGCTTCTCGGTCTCGCGATCCTTGATATTGAACGCCATATTGAGTCTCCCAGGCTCCGTGACGAGCGAGAGTGGGAGGTATATCGACCGAAACAGATGAAGAGGAGCGTGCCGTTGAATCCACGGGGCTACGAACCAACTCCACCGTAGCGCTTCCGTACCCTTACCAGAAGCTCGCTCAGCTCCCCTCTGGCCGCGGGAGCCTCCGGTAGCGGGCTTGCCTTTTCAGCGGCCTCCAGCTCTTCCAACAGGCGCCCGAACTCCGCGCGGTGAATGGCCGTATCCGCGTCGTCCAGCGTGGCGCGCTCGCCGCTCTGCTTTCTTGCGATGAGCTCGTTGACAAACGGCCTCTGGAAGGACGCGTTGAGGGTCGTGAGATTCGCCTCGACCTGTCCCGTGCGGAGAAGGTGGATTCCGGTGAAGAGGACGCGAAAGACGTACAGGAGAGGCTTCACGCGGCGCGGTTCCTCCTTCTCGAAGAGGCCCCACTGGTTGTGCGCGAAGCCGCGATAGTGGTGGGCGTGATGGCGCGTGACGCAGCGGGAGGCGACGTCTCTTAGCTCCTCGAATTCGGGAACCGCGTGGACCACAAGCGGGGAGAAGAGCTGCTCTAAGACGTAGCCATTCCGCTTGAGGATCATCCCGAAGAACTTGCGCGCGTCGTGGGTCACGAGATCGAGCTCGAAGCCGGGCTCATCGCGGGCGATCTCGATGGTGTCCCGCGTTTCCTCGAGGCCGAGGACGTCGTCGAGCGGGAGGATGTGCACGCCGCGAAGGTCCCAGTCGGAGTCGGGCGAAGAGAAGCCGTAGAGATGCGCGCCGCTCACGGTCGCGAAGAGGAGGGGATACGGCTGCTCCCCGACGACCTTGCCAAGCCTCGCGCGTTCGCGGGCACCCAAGCCGCCTTCCGCGGTCTGTAGTTCCGTCACAGCACACTCCTTCGAGCCTCGACGAGGAAAGCGTTCACGGCGGCGAGGTCCGGCTCGTCGGGAAGCCGCGTCGTCACGAAGGCCTGCTCCAGGTCGCGATGGAGGGATTGGCGCCAGGAATCCACGCGCGCAAAGCTCCACTCCCCGCGCCGGATCGCCAAGAGCTCCTCGCGATGCGCCTCGACCAGAACCGGCACGTGCCCTTCGCGGAGGATGACGATGCCCGAGAGCAGCAGCCGGATCAGGTGCATGGCGTGCTTCCACCGTACGACCCCGCGGAGTCTCAAGTCGTCCTGCATTTTCCGGAACTGCGAGACCCCATATTGGCCGAACGTCGCGTGGACGCGCTTCGAGAGGAAGAGCCCTCGCCTTGCCAGGAGCGCTTGGGCGATTGGCGTCGCCAGCTCGACGAGAGGCGTGTAGAGGCATTCGAGGACATTTGGGTTCCCGTTGATCGCAAGCCTCAGGAACTTGGCAAGCTCCCAATAGCACTCCTCGGTCTCTTTCCTTTCGATCTGCTCCGGGACACCTTGAAGCGACCACATCCTCTCGGCCCGCGGAAGGAAGATGCCACGGCGGTCCGTGTCGGACCCGGCTCCATCGAGCCCGTACGCGCGGGACCCGACCACGCACCGATAGACGATGTCAGGCTCGTACTGCCGAAAGCGTCGGGCGTCCTCGTCCGGCCCTCTTGGTGATCCCATCATTCGAAAGGGCGCTATTCTCGCCGACCTTCGAGATGACGACGCAGCCGCCCAAACCGGCCCCACGGCTCGGAACCGCCAGGGCACTCCTGTACGGGACCCTGCTGGTGGGTTCTCTGGATATCCTCGATGCGATCGTGTTCTTCGCCTTTCGAGGCGTCCCACCGATCCGGATCTTCCAAAGCGTCGCAGGTGGGATTCTTGGGAGAGAGGCCTTTCGCGGCGGGATCCCGACCGCGCTCCTGGGGGCCGGGCTCCACTACTTCATCTCGTTCTCGATCGTCGCCGTCTATCTCGCGGCGAGCCGGAAGCTCCCGATCCTCACCCGGCACGCGGTGACGTGCGGGTTGCTCTACGGCCTCGTGGTGTACGGTGTGATGAACCGAATCGTGGTCCCGCTGTCGGCGGCCTCGCCGCCTCGCTTTTCGATCGCACTCCTACTGAACGGCCTCCTGGCGCACACGCTGCTGGTGGGGCTGCCCAGCGCGGTCGTGGCGCGCGCCGCCGCGATGAGCAGCGGTCCGAGGAAGCCTCCCGTGAGGTGACCGCGTTACCCGTGACGCGCCCGGGCTACCGAGCCCCATCTCCGTAGTCCATCGGCTCGTTCAGTTGGGCTAGGGGACGATCCGCACCGGGGTTCCGACCGGAATCACACGGAAGAGTTCCGCCATATCCGTGTCCTCGAGGGCGACGCAGCCCCAGGTCCAATCGGTCGCCGCGCCGTTTCCGTGGATGAAGATCTCGCCTCCGAGCGGGGTGTTCCAGGGCGGGACGGCCTTCCGGCGCGCGGCGGCCCGGACTTGTGCATATTGGGCCTTTGAGATCAGACGGTCCCGCAGACCGCGTTCGGCGTCGTCTTCGTTTGGGTAGTTGAGGCCCAGTGAGAGGTAATAGGCGCTCTTCGGGTTCTTGATGCAGACGAAATACGTTCCCTCGGGCGTCGCGCGATCGCCGGCGCGGACCTTGGGCGGAACCGGATTCGTTCCGAGCCCGATCCGGTAGGTTCGGAGGAGAGCCTCGCCGGAGAAGAGCCGCAGCTCGCGCTTCGACTTGAGGACGAGAAGGCTGGGCTTGCCAATGCGCGCGGGGAGCGGCCCGGTGGGCGCTCCCAACGCTCCAAACGCGAGCGCCGCGAGGAGCGAGACCAAGACCAAGACTCTCATTGGGACGGGTCGCGTAAGGACTGGCGGAGTGCCGGACCCGAAGCCCCGAAAGGCGGAAGGCCCCGCATCGCGGGGCCTTCCATTCGCAAGCTCGAATGAGGCGGGCGACGGGACACCGGGCCTACTCGGCGTGGAACTCCTGGAGGCTTACGGGAGTCGGCGGGATCAGCTCCCACATTCCGCGGCCGTGGGTGGCGATCCGAAGGACCCGGCTCGCCGGGCTGGGGTCGGCGTTGAAGGCCATTTCGAACACGGCGACCACGGGGAGGTTGCTCCCGAGCGGGTTCCAGGTCGAGCCGCCATCGGACGAGTAGTACACGCCGATATCGGTTCCCGCGTAGATGTGATTCGAGTTCAGCGGGTCGATCAAGAGGCAGTTGACGGGGACATCGGGGATCGCCGTGAGCCCCGTACCGGAGGCCGCGGTCCAGGTCGCCGTGCCGGTGTTCACGCCCGTGAGCTTCCAGACGTGCCCGGTGGCGTTGCCCCAGAAGCCGCCGAGGGCGACGTACGCGGTCCCGCCCGTGGCGTCGTTTGGATCGAAGGCGACGCGCAGGACCTGTTTCAGCGGGGTCGGGAAACCCGTCGACGGCGCCGCGGTGAACTCGGTCAGGGTCGAGGACCCGGTGGTGGTTCCCCACACCCGGCCGTTGTTGAGACCCACCATCCGGAAGTTGTCGTTCGCCTTCGAGATCCCGATCGTCCGGATCGGAGAGCCGGACACGATGGGGCTTTGGCTGACAACCACCACGGTGTCGCCCTTGTTCGTCGAGCGGTAAAGGCGATCCGAGCCGTAGTAGATCGTGTTCGGCGTGCCCGGACCGATCTCGATCGGCGCGTAGAAGTTCACGGCGTCCGTGATCGTGATGCCGTTGAAGGTATCGGTCGAGCCGTCACACCAGACGGTGGTGTCGACCGCGCCGCCGTAGATGCCTTTGAAGGCCCACTGGCCGTCCGTGGCGCACGCGGTCGTGTTCACGCGGGCGAACCCGACAAGAGTGTTGGTCTGGTTGAAGTAGGTGTGGTAGAGCGTGACCGTGGTGGCGTCGGTCGCGGTCTGGTCGATCCGCGCGTAGCCGCCGTCGCCGAAGTCGATGCGGTTCCAGGTGGCGCCGGTTGTGTACATGTGCGTGCCGTTGTCCTGCGTCCCGCCGATCGTGTAGTTCACGGACGTGGGATGCGTCGCCATGCCCACGTATTGCGAGGCCGAGAGCGGGTTGTTGTTGAGGCTTGTCCACGTCGCCCCGGCGTCGGTCGACTTGAAGACGCCGCCGTCGTTTCCGTGGTAGACGATGTTCGCGTTGGTGGGGTCGACCTTGATGAAGTGCGTGTCCGCGTGGAGGCCGACCGCGGAATCCGCGAACGTCGCGCCCCCGTCTGTCGACCTCGCGTGCAGGCGATTGCACGTCCCGCCGCCTTGCGTGTTGCCACCCAGCCAGAGGAGGTCGTCCGCGATGGCCGCAGTGGCGCCGGGCCGGGTATCGAAGCCGAAGTTGTAGAAGCACTGGCCGCCGCAGAAGCCGCCGCCGCCGGTGAGCTTGGCGCTCCAAGTGGCCCCGCTGTCGGTCGAGACGCGCAGCGCGCCCGAGTTGCCGGCGGTCGCGCAGCTGGTGCCGGTCCGCGACTCTCCGGTGGCCACGTAGATGACGTGCAGGGGCACGGCGCCCTGGTTGTAGTTGGCAAACATCGCGCGCGCGCTGCTCACGGTGGTCGTGAACGTCTGCGTGAACGTGGGGGTTGCGGCCAGCGCGTTCACGGAGCGGTAGATTCCTCCGTCGCCCGCGGTCGTGGTGCCGTTCATCCAGACCACGAGCTGGTTCAAGTCACCGGGGTCGGGGAACACCATCGTGTCCACGTTGCGGTTTCCCGTGCAGGGGGTGTCAAACGGGGTCGCGCAGGTCGGGCTCGCGGGCGCCGTGATGACCGCCAGCTTCTGGAAGGTCACCGAAGCCGGCGCCGCTGTGGCGTTTGTCGAGCGATACAGGCCGCGCATGCCGAGCGGCGGAATCGTTCCGCCCCCGGGCGCGTCGGCTCCCGCGCCGATCACCCCGCCCGCCGTACCGACGAAGACCGTGGCCGGGTCGGCCGGATGAACCAGGATCGACGAGATCGAACGGCCCGTGAAGACGGGGTTGTTGATCGCCGTGGAGCCGTCACCGGCGATGTAGCTTCGGATGGGGTTGATCGGGCCGTTGAGGATGGGCGAGGTGTCGGCGTTGTTGATGCGGTAGAGCCCGACGCCTGCATAACTGTCGATCGAGCCGTTGGGCTCGCCGGTCCCGACGTAGAGGATCGTGTGGTCCGAGGGGGCAAGGGCGAGCGCGCCAATCGCGAGGGTCTGAGCGGTGTCGAAGATCGGCGTCCACGTTGTCCCGCCGTTCGTTGAGCGCCAGACGCCGCCGAAGGCCGTGCCGAGGTAGACGATGCTGTTGTTCGTCGGGTCGATCGCGATCGATGTGACGCGCCCTGTGACCGAGGTCGAGGTGGTCTGCGTCTGGCCGTTTGGAACCGGGAACGGTCCGATCTCGGTCCAGGTGACCGGGTTCGCCTGAACGCCGATCCGGTGCTGTTTCTGCATGTCCGCGATCGCCTTCGAGCGGGCGTTATACCCGTGCTTGAAGAGATCCTCGAAGCCTCGCCGCGCCGCGACGTCCTCGCTGCGGGCGCGCAGGAACTCCTCCTTGTCGATCGCGCCGCGCAGGAAACGCGGCACGTCGGGGTCGTCGGCCGCGGGCGCGGCCGCCGGAACGGCCGGAGCCGTCGGCGCCGCGGGTGCGGGCGCGTCCTTCTTGGATGCCTTCGCCTTCGCGGCGAGGCCCGGCTCGGTCGCAAGCAGAAGGGCCGCGACAATCGTCGCCACCTTGATGGTCTGTGTCTTCATCGGAACCGTTCCTCCTAAGCCCAATGCGGCAGAAAATCTGCGGAATCCTAGACCCTTCCGACAGCGCGTCAATCGCCGGTTAGTTTTGGAGACGGTCCGACGGGGAACGCAAGCCAACAGCTCTCTGGATGGCCGATGGTCTAAGAAGAAGAAGGCCGTGTCGGGCACCCGATGGTGCTCGACACGGCCACGTTTACCGAGCTCGGCGTTGTCTACTCGGCGTCAAACGTCGTCAGGCCGACCGGGGTCGCCGCGTCCCCCGCGAAGCAGAACGTCGACGACGGAGTCGCCGCGTCGCCCTCGGCAACCAGGCAGAAGTTGTAGGTTCCAACGACCTGAACTCCGAGCACGAACTGGAGGTTGACGCTGGCGCCCGCACCGAGCGGCGTCGCGAGAGCGATCGACGGCACCGTGAGGCTGGCGTTGAAACCGCCTCCGACGGCCTGTGTGGGCGGCTGCTCGAGAGTCACGCCAAGGACGGTTGCCGGTCCGCCAACGCTGACCGGGACCACCGAGGTTCCCGAGTTGAGCGCGCGGAGGTCGGCGAGCACTCCCGAGACCGGAGCCGTCGTGATGTCGACGATGCGGAATCGCAGGCGCGGAAGTGCCGCGCCGGTGCTGTTGGTGAACGTGCGACGGAACGTGATCGTGCCGAACGTCGATGTGGCCACCGGCCCGGGAGTCATGTCGCGCACGCGGTTGGGCGCCGAGTCGGGGCCGAAGCCGGCGTCAAGGAGCGACATCGTGAGGGCCCCGCCGCTGGTCAGGTGGATGGGTGAGGAGAGGTTCTCCGGACCCGCGGCTCCGAGGCGCGGCGTCGCGACCAATGTCTCGAGGACGGGGTCGGCGAAGACGAAATCGGTGGCGTTGTCGCCCGTGTCCACCGGGACCCCGCTAGCCAGGCTGCGATAGAAGGTCAGCTGGCCGGTCGGGGTACCCGTGATCGCCGGAATGCCCGTGCCTTCCCTGAAGAGCCCAGCGGCGATGCCCGCGAAGCCGACGGAGTCGATGCGGGTTCCCGCGGCGAAGTTGGCCGTGGTGGCGGTGTTGAAGAGCGCGAGTCCGCCGTTGGCACCGAGATCGAAGGCCCAACCCGTATCGCTGTCCGCATTTCGCGCCGCGATGCCCGCATAGCTGTTGAGGCTGTAGGTCAATGCCGAGGTCCCGCCCCCGGTGTTGTCCGGGTTGTTCGCGACCAGGAAGTGCCCCTTGGGGGCAATGACCGTGCCGTTCGGCACGACCGCCACGCCGGTGATCGCCGTTCCATCGCCGCTGTAGGCGACAGCCCAGCCGTCGGAGCCGTCGCTCGTGCTGATGATGACCGGCGTCGTGCCAGGGTTGTAGAGCTCGACGAACTCATCGCGAACGCCCTGCGGACCGCCCAGGCGGAACTCGCTGATGAGAAGCGTGCCGGCCGCGGTGCTTTTTGATGGGACGGGTCCGTCTGGTTTCACGAGCGCCCACCAGGTCTCCCAAGGGCCCGCGTAGTTCGGCGCGAGGAAGTCGTTGCGTTGGGTTCCCGCATACTCCTGAACGGTCCAGAAGTCGGTGTCGTTGAGCGGGTCGGTCTGGGCCGCGCTGTAGTCTCCCCAGCGGTTCTGCCGGGTTGGCGGTGAACCGGTGCTCGACCCCGACCCGATGTTGTAGTTCGCCTGGCCGGGCCGGAAGACCACGGGGTCGCGCGTGGTGTTGATCGGGTCCGCGGCGCGCCGGATGGCGTAGGCCGAGTTTGGATACGTGAGAGGGGAAAAGCGCGTGAAGCCGATGAAGACGTCGTTGCTTTGGTTCACGCTGATGTTGGGGAACGCGTAGAACTCCCCGGTCTGCGTCGCCGCCGACGTGCAACGGGGGCCGACCGCGTTCGTTCCGCCGGTGCCGTTGTGGCAGTTGTCGGCGGTCGGGTCCTCGATGCGCGCGCGCTGAAGCGGAGCCTGCGAAAGACCTGTCTCGATCGTTGGGTCGATCGCCCACCACTGAATGCCGGAGTGGGTGTCGGGGTTCGCGGCCCCGAAGCCCGTGCCGGCGGCCGTCGCGGTGGCCGCCAACATCACCGTGTGCGTGCACCAGAGCGTTCCGTTGCGGAGAACGGCATTTTGGATGCGCGAGTCGTTGGCCATGATGCGAGTTCCGGATGTCAGGTTCGCGGATTGCTGGCGCTGCGGCACATAGCCACCACTCTGTGTCGTCGCGTTGATGAGGATCCGCGACGCGTTGAAGCGCCACGAGTTCGTCGATTGCGGAAACTGCGTTCCGACGGTCAAAACCGGAGTCGAGGGTGTCCCCGTGATCTTGCTGAGGCGAAGCTGCGCCGCGGTCGAGTCCCAGTCCTCGACCAAGTAAACCGTCCCCGTGGTGTTGTCCTCGGTGATGGCGGGGGCCATCGTGAAGCCACAGGCCAGCTCGGTCTCGGGTGTGGCGCTGGGAATGCACGTCGCGCTGAAGTCGCCCTCGAACACCGAGATCGTGCCGAGCGTGTTCGCGTACGCGGCGGCCTTGTCGAGCGCGTAGATCTGCGTGCCCCAGAAGCCGGTGCCCGCGGTTCCGTAGTTGAAGACGTTCTCGTTGACGACGATCCAGTTCATGTTGTGCCCGATCGTCGGATAGTCGATCCAGTGGCCGCCGGCCGCGGTCGAGGTCGCGTCGGCGACGACGGACCATCGGTTCCACAGCCCGGTCGGATCGCTCGTCTGCGTGACCGCGAAGAGGGCGCCC
>WBZQ01000200.1_pt1 | contig 14788 bp, 10 predicted proteins | sample 5204251 | NCBI WGS metagenome assembly WBZQ01 (sample SAMN12412402, study PRJNA552823) | activated sludge metagenome | isolation source: activated sludge from nitrification reactor of wastewater treatment plant... | place: USA: Virginia | collected 2017-09 | reverse complement strand
CCGATCACGGGATCCCCACAGCGGAACACACCGCCCCGGACACGGGTACCGAATCTGCCCTCAGCGCGGGTGCGCGGCGAAGAACCGCCAGATCTCGGCGGTGGCGTGGTACGGCGACGTCGGCCAGTCGTGACCGCCGCCGGCAAGACTCACCAGCCGCACCTCTCGTCCACCGGGACACTGCGCGCTGGACGTGGTGACCGTGCCGGTCACCGTAGTCCGGGGCGGTGCACAGCCATTGGCGGCCCGGAACGTGGCGTTCACCGCGGGGATCGCCGGTCCGTCGACTCTGGCCTTACCGTCGAGACTGAACGCCTGCCCCGGACCACCGCCGTAGGGCACTCGTGGATCGGCGGTCCCGTGAACCTGCAGGACCGACATCTTCCGGGGCGCCGGGCATGCCGTCACCAGCGTGCCCGCCACCGGCGCGACCGCGGCGAAGGTCGTGCTCTCGCAGGCAATTCGCAGAGCGAGCATGGCTCCGTTGGACATTCCGGTCGCGTAGACGCGCCGGGAATCTATCGGGGTGAGGCGGGCGATTGTGCGCACCACCGCGTCGACGAATCCGACGTCGTTGAGGTTCGCCGACGCCGCCCCGCCGCAGCAGCTTCCCGCGTTCCAGGACCTGCGCACCGCGTCGGGGTAGGCGACGACGAAGCCACCGGCCTCGGCCTGCTGATCCCAGCCGTACGCCTTCTCGGCCTGGCGGGCCGATCCGAAACCTCCGTGCAGGACCACCACCAGCGGCGCACGCCGCGCCGCGGTCGCCGGGCGATAGATCCGGAAGCTGCGATCGAGGCCACCGAACGTCAGCGAATGCGTCGATGTCCCGACCTTGATCGCGGGCTCGCCGTGGGCCTCGGGTGCCCGCCTCTCGACCGCGATCAACGCACCGCCGAGCACAATCGCTCCGATCACGATCACAGCGGCCAGCATGCGGAAACGAGGACGCGTCATCATCCAAGTGTGACCCACCGAGGGCAACTGTGGGCGACACCCGAAGCACGTTCGGCCCGCGGACAACCTGCCTGCGACTGTGTGACCGCCATCTACTAGGTTCAGCAGCAGGGCATAGCTCTCATATGACGCCGCTCCACGTCGACAGCAAAGGACAACCCACCTCCATGGTCACGTTCGCGACTCCTACCGGAACGAACAACATCGGCATCCTCGGAATCGGTGCGTACCGTCCCCAGCGACTGGTCGCCAACGACGAGATCTGCGCGAACCTCGACGTGGACAGCGAGTGGATCTACACCCGCACCGGCATCAAAAGCCGCCGCTTCTGTGGTCGCGACGAGAGCATCACCACCATGTCGGTGGAGGCAGGCCGGGCCGCGCTCGCCAATTCGGGACTGACCGGCGCCGATATCGACGCCCTGCTCCTGGCCACCAGCACCCACGGACGCTGTATCCCCTCGGCCGCGCCGCCGGTGGCCACCGCGGTCGGTGCCAACGGGGTGCCCGCGATGGATGTGAGTGTGGGCTGTGCCGGGTTCGGCTACGCGATGTCGTTGGCGCAGGACATGATCCGCTCCGGCAGCGCCACCCGCGTGCTGGTGATCGGGGCCGAGGAGATCTCGATGTCGCTGGATATGACCGACCCCGGGGTGAGCTTCATCTTCGGCGACGGCGCGGGCGCGGTCGTCGTCGGCCCCACCCCCACCCGGCAGGTCGGGCCGGTGGTGTGGGGCAGCGAGGGCTCGCAGAGCGAACTGATCCATCAGTCGATGGACTGGAAGGACTACCTGCTCGGCGCCAGCCACACCGACCGCCCCTACATGCGGATGAACGGCACCGCCGTATTCCGTTGGGCCGCTTTCGAGATGAGCAAAGTAGCCAAGCGCACCCTGGAACTCACCGGCATCACCGCCGACGACCTCGACGTGTTCGTGCCGCACCAGGCCAACGCCCGCATCAACGAACTCCTGGCGAAGAACCTGAAGATGCGCGACGGGGTTCCCGTCGCCGACAACATCGAATACACCGGCAACACCGCCGCCGCCTCGATCCCGCTGGCGATGTACGACCTGCTCAAATCGGGCCGCGCCAAGCCCGGAGACACCGCCCTGCTGCTCGGTTACGGTGCGGGCCTGAGCTATTCGGGCCAGGTCGTCGCCATGCCGCCCGCCCCCACCGTCTGATCCCGGTGATCGTGAATATTGCTGCCAGCTCCGGATTCCGGGGCTGACAGCGACATGCGACTTCGCTGGTGTCCGGCTACCGGCAGCAGAATCATGTCGACGCCAAAGTCTCCACTGTCTGCCCGGTGATGTCGGCGATCAGATCGAAGTCCTTGTCGACCGCAAGAACCGTGAGCCCCAGTTTTTCCGCGGTTGCCGCGATCAACAGATCCGGGATTGACGGGGCACGATGCTGTCCCCGATCAGCAAGCATCATCTGCACCTCGAACGCTCGATCCTCCATCGCCGGCGTCAGGTGCTCGATCGGCATGAGCGACAGCGGCGGGATCACGAACGCACGACGCCCGGACTCCCCCGACCGCACCGAAAATCCCAGTTCCAGACGGGTCACCGTCGACATCCGCACGAGGCCGCGCTCGATGCGTGCGTTCCATTCGTCGAGCCGCGCCGCCTGCCCCATCTGCATTCTGGCGTAGGCCGACTTATCGATCAGCCAACTCGTCACCGCCACGCGGCGTCCATCACGTCCGGATCCGCCAGATCGGCGAACGTCTCTGCCGACCGTTGCCAATCACCGGCCGTCACCGAAACGTCAGTAGGCACCATCGCAGTGCCTTCGAGCTTTCGCCGCAGATACTCATTGCGGGACAGTCCCAACGCTGACGCCTCGGCGTCAATGCGCTCGACCGCAGCCTCACTGATCCCCCTGATCAGCACATTCGTCACGACAACCACCTCCACCGGCAATGATATCGCGATATCGCCCGCCAGTTCCCAGTGAGTCCGGCCAGCCGTGGATCGGCCTCCTCAACGGTATACTTGTGCAATGGATGTCGCCGAAGCCGCGGACCGTCTCGGTGTCACCCCGCGCCGGGTGCGAGCGCTGATCGCGGCCGGACAGGTCAAGGCCACCAAGGTCGGGACGTCGTGGCAGGTGGAGACGTTGCCGGACTCACCCCGTCACAGCCGCCCCCTCTCCACTCGCTCCCGGCGAATGCTTGTTCACGCACTCCAGTACCGGACGCTGCGCGGGCTGTCGGGTACCGATCGCGCGCGGACCGCTGCCCGTATCCGCGCACTGCGTGCCACCGACGACCCCGCTCCCCTGCTGTCGGACTGGTGGGCCGGCAGCCCCCACGACGACAGCGGCCTGTTCGAGACCCAACTCATCGCCAACGCAGCAGAGGGCAACACAGACTACATTCGGTACTCCGTCAGTCAGCATCGTTACGAATATCTGCGCGATCCCGATGAGCTCGCCGACGTCGTCGCCACCGAACGCACGATCCGGGGCTGGTCGGTGCATCAACTCGCCGACACCGCCGGCACCGACCCTGCCGACGTCCGGCTGATCGAAAGAGGCAGACCGGCACCGCTTCGTGCGGTCCGCCGTACCCTGCGTGCCCTCGATGTCGAACCCACCGCACTGCCGGATCTACAGGCCACACCGTGACCCGGTACCTCGAAGCATGGCTCGACAACCGGCACGTCGGGCGATTCATCATCGATGCCGATGCGACGGTGTTCCGCTACGACGAGGACGCGCCGGAGACTCCCATATCGCTGTCACTACCACGTGAGGGCAGCGCGACCAGGCGAGCCGCCGCGAGCTTCCTGGAGAACCTTCTTCCTGATCACGAGCACACCCGTGTGCGCCTGGCCGCCGCCTATGGCGCCCGCAGCACCGAAACCGTCGAGCTACTACAGAAGGCGGGCGGCGACATCGCCGGCGGACTGGTTCTCCTACCTGCCGATACCGAACCCAAAACCATTGCAGCCGAGATGAATCCAGCGCTGGACCGTGATATAGCCGACCGTATTCGCAGTATCAAGCACGATCCTGACGCATGGGCGCCAGGAGACCTTCCGGCGCGCTTCTCACTCGCCGGCACACAGGGAAAGTTCGCCATCGCGGCGATCGACGGCGACTGGTACTGGTCGAATGCAGCGGTACCCTCGACCCATATCGTCAAACCCGGACGCCCCGACCTTCGTGGAGTCGAGGATGCCGAACTCGCCGCACTCAACCTGGCACGTGCTGTCGGCGTCAGCGCACCGTCGGCGAGCATTCTTCGGGTTGCCGACCAACACGCTTTCGCCGTCGAACGCTTCGATCGCGCTGCACAGACGGGACCACTTCCCCGCCGCCTGCACGCCGAGGATCTCGCGCAGGCGCGCGGGATCGGCCCCGACAACAAGTACGGTGTCACCGCGAGGCAGGTGATCGACACCCTGCGTCCCGTCGATGCTTCAGGAACGCTTGTCACGTCGTTTCTCACGCAGCTGGCGTTCAACACTCTCGTCGGCAACGCCGACGCCCACGCCAAGAACTACTCAATCCTGCTCGGGCAGAACGGAATCACGTTTGCGCCGATCTACGATGTCGTCCCGGTCGGCCTGTACCCGGCCTACGACCAGAAACTCGCGATGCGAATCGCCGGCGCCCGCATGGCCGCCGAGGTCACCATCGCCCACTGGCGGAAACTGGCCCGAACCTCCGGCCTCAATGAGGATGCGGTCGCCCATCTGGTCATCGACATGGCCCGAAACGTCCTCGAACACAACGACAGCGCCTGGAATGCGCTGGACTTCGATCAGCGCACGATTGTGCGAACAGCCGTCGCCCGCAACGCTGAACGGCTCCAGTAGGGATCCTTGGTCAAACCTGGTCAGGGTTGTTACGCGACACTGCGCCGTTATCCGCGACCTTGGCTCGCTTCCGCTGGGCCACGACGTAGTCCACTCCGATGAATGTCGGGACGAAGGCCACCACGAGGACATAACCCCACCAGGTGCCCACTTTCGCCCATGCACCGACAAGGGCGAATATCCATGCGACCAGGACGACCGGCACCCCGATCGCCGGACGTCGCTTCACGAATTCGAGCAATGATTCATGCTGCGATCCCGCCATCGCATGCGCCCCCAGACGTCGGAAACCCGGACTATTCGGACGTCAGGATAACAATGACTCCACCCCGCGACGGGTGCCGCGGGGTGGAGTCATTCAGCGGGATGCGTCAGGCGCGGACGGCGCGCACACCCATCTTCTTCGTTTCGTAGATGCACAGGTCGTCGACCCAGAAGGTGCCGTTGAACACGACGAGAGTGCCGCGTTCGTCGGTCTCCACCGACAGGATCTCCACCGCCGAGCGGGCCAGCTTGGCCAGCGGGGTGACCTGACCGCGGAAGCTCCAGTCGAAGGATTGGTCGTGGGCGACCTGCTCGAAGTGCGTGGCTCCGTCGGCGACGCCGGCGAGCCGGGCTGCGGCACGGGCACACTGCTGCATCGCTTCCAGGCCGAGCGAACCGGGCTGCACCGGGTCCTGGAAGAAGTGCGCCTTGAAGAACCACGCCTCCGGGTGCACGTCGTAGATGGCGACCGCGCGGCCCAGGCCCGCATCGCCGGCACCCGGCCAGAACTTGACGCGGTCGAGCACCTGCAGGCGGCCCTGATGCAGATACGGTGCACCGGACAGTTCTGGACCCAGGTACTCGACATTCACCGGGGCCTCCGCGTTCAGCCCGTCGAGGGTGAACTGCGGCGACTTCAGGCCGACCTGATTCTCCATCGCCTCCGGTTTGAAGAAGCCGAACGCGGTGTTCATCGTCATGACCACTTCGTCGTTCTGAGTGCAGACGACGTCGAAGAAGCAGATCGTCGAACCGCCGCCCTCTGCGTAGCGTTCCATCGTCGTCGACACCCGCAGCGTGCCGACGAGGGCCGGGCGGAGCTGGGTGATGTTCTTGCCGTCAAGGTTGCGGAACAGCACATCGTCGGGACGGTTCGCGGCGAAACCGTTGTACGAGGAGAGCCAGCCACACGGCTGCAGCAGGATCTCGATCAGCACCGACAGCGGCACCGCATCCGAGTGGGTATCGGCCAGGTACCAGGCGTCGGCCGGCACATCGTATTCGGCGACGCAGGTGCCGCCCTTGGTGGGAACCCCGGGCGGACTGTCGACGCTGATGATGCGGGAGACGAAGTGGTACGGCTCGTCCGGCAGACGCGGCGCGCGGCGGGTGCCGTCGAACGGCTTGTACAGCTCACCGAACGCATCCGAGGGCATACCGCGACCGCAGGCGAGGAGCGCACCGTAGTCGCCGCGGACGTCGGTGGTGCCTTCCAGGATGTGCACCGGGCCGGGGGCGCCGGGCGGCATCGGCCAGTCCGGGACCAGCCGGATACCGAAGCGGCGGGCGTGGAATACCTTGAAACCGTCGCTGCGGCACAGCAGCGCCGCGTACACGGTCGGTGTCGGGCCGTCGATGATCTCCTCGATGAACACCTCGTAGTCGAGGGTGTGGTCGGCGTTCGGGATGACCTGCCCGCGGCACACGAACCGGCTCATCTCGTCGGGCACCGGCTCGAAACGCCAGCCGTCGTGCTCGATGGTGAAACCGTAGGCGGCCATCGCGAACGACAGCGCCTGCGTGGCGGCGTCGGCCATCAGGGTTCCCGGCATGCACGGGTCGTTCTTGAAATGCCCGCTGTAGAACCAGGAATCGGCCGGGACGTGCGCGCGGGCACGCAGGTAACCGCGGCCCCACGGTCCGCCCTCGGGATCGAACTCGGCGATCTCGTCGAACAACCGCAGCCGGCCCTTCGGCAACGACGGGGTGCGCGAATGGGCGGCGGCCCGTTCGAAACCCGCACCGAAGCAGGTGTAGGCGTGGCCGTCGACGTAGGCCGCCAGCTCCTCGGCGGAGAACGACCGCTTGGTGGTGACCTGCGGCGGGGTATCGCGGATCGCACCCTCGCGGGGGGCGTCGTCGGCGGCGTCCCACAGCACACCGTCGGAGTCGGCGAGTTCGGCGTCGGAGAAGAACCCGGCCTGACCGTTGCGGACCGAGATCATCAGCCGGTCGCCGATGTAGCAGTCGTAATGGAAGAAGAACAGCCGCGTGTCGCCGGTCTTGGCGTGACCGTCGATGTGGATCTCGTAGTGCAGCGTCTCCCCGCCCTTGGGCAGCTCACCCATGAACGTCAGATCGCAGCCCAGCAGCCGGTACACGCGGTCGCTGCGGTTGCTGAAGTCCGCGCCCAGCCACGAGGCGAGAAGCAGGTCGGCCTGCCCGGATTCGATCACCACACCGGGCGACATCCGGCCGTTGTGCATGTACCAGGCGTCGGGGTCGACATCGGTTTCGGTGACGATGGTGCCGGTGCCCATGGTGCCCGGTTCACCGTCGATGCTGATGACGCGGTCGGCCAGCAGCAGCGGTGGTTCGGGCATCCGGACGAGGCGTTCGTAGTTGTCGTACTCGGCGAACCTCGGCCCGAAGACCTCCGAAACCTTGCCTCCGGCAAGCACTTCGAGCTGTTCCCGGGAAAACAGCACGGTCCCGGGTGCGGCGGCGGGTTCCTGCGACGGCGCAGGCGGTGCCGGAGCGGGTACCGGGGCCACGGGTGCGGGCCGGGCAGCGGCAGGTGTGACCGGGGCAGGCGCGGACGCCGGTGGAGCGGCGGATGCGGGGGCCGGGGTGACCGGGGCGACGAATGCCGCCGGTGCGGTGACGGCCGGGGCCGCAACCGGTGGGGCGGTCACGACAGTGGTGGCCGGTGCGGATCGCGCCACCACACGTCCGGGCAGCTCACCCCGGCGTCTGGCGACCATCGCCAGCATCGCCTCGCGGGTCTGCAGGAAGGCCGCGTGCGCCTGCGCCTGACGTTCGACGAAGGCGGTGTGCGCGGCGCTCGCCGAGTCGACGATGCCCAGCGCTGTGGCGGTCTGGTCACCGACGGCCGCCGGCGCGGCGATGTTCACCGCCTGTCCGGCCACTGCCGGTGCTGTCACATACTCGGTCTGGGTGACCACGGTCTGCGGCAAGGCCAGCGCGGGTGGGTACGACGGCGCCGGCGGCATGTATTGCGCGGGCGCCGCTTCGGCTGCGATGGTCGCGGCCGCGCCGGTGGTCTCGGGTGCTGGCATCTGGGCACTCTCATTCTGTGCTGGCGAAACGGCTGCCGGGGAAACGGCCACTGGTTCAGGAACTTTCGGCGGTGCGACGGCAGGGCCGGCGGTGTGCGCGGCGGCGACACGCGGCGGGGCGGCCGGAGCTTCGGCCACGGTGGCACCGGGCACGTCGACGATGTCGGGCCAGTGTCCGGCGAAGCTCAGGGTGCGTGCGGTCTCCGCCCGGGCGCCGCCCTGCTGGGACCGGAGCGCCTCGATCCGGGCGTCGAACCCGTCCGTGGCGACCGGAACCCCGTTGACCCACAGCTTGGCGACGGTTTCGGCCAGGGCCCGCAGACCGCGGCGTTCCTGGGCGTCGAGGGCGACCGCGACGTGCGGTTGGTCGCCGAGGATCTTCGGGATCGCGGCGGTCAGGATGCCGCGCGGCCCATGTTCGACGAACACCCGCACACCGTCGGCGTAGGCCTGCCGGATGGTGGCCGGGAAGTCGATCGGTTCGAGTGCCTGCCGGGTGATCGCGTCGGCCGCGGACTCCCGGGTGGGGGTGTACGCGCCGGTGACGCCGTTGCTGTAGAACCGGACACCCGGTGCCTCGAAGGTCTAACGCGAGTGGATGCGGTGCCACACGTCGGTGAACGGGGTCATCGCCTCGCAGTGGATCACCATGTCCAGACCGAGATACATGCTGGGCGGGTTGCCGAGCGCCTCGATCACCCGCTTGCAGGCCTGCGGATCGCCGCCAATCACGCAATCGTCGGGCGCCTGGACGATGGTCATGTAGGCGCGCGGTTCGGCGGCCAGCACGGCGTCGATCTGCTCGCGCGGGGCCCCGATCCGCCAGCATTCCCACTCGGTGGGTGTGCTGCCCACACCCCAGGCTTCGCCCGCGATGCGGCAGTCGCCGGTGATCTGCCGGCCGTACATGCCGGACTCGGTGATCTCGGCAAGCATCGGCCGCAGATCCCGCCACACACCGAATGCCATGAGCGAGTTGGTTTCTCCCGAAGACAGACCGATCGCGGCGGTCGGCCGCAGACCCAGCACTGTGCGGGAGAACTCGGCCTGAGTCTGGCAGACGACGGCGCAGCCGGTGAGCTGGGCGTAGGCGTCGAGTTCGGTGATGCCGTCGCCGAACAGCTCCGGAACCAGGTCAGCTCCGCCCGGGAACCGCTGCGCGAGCGCCTCGGCCACCTCGGGCCAGGCCAGCAGCAGGTCGCGACCGGCACCGGGATAGGCGGCGGCCGCACCGGTGAAGGCGAATCCGATCTCTCCGCTGATGGGTGCGTCGGCGAACACGATGCCCGGTCCGGCCGGGGCCGCCCCCCGTGCCAGCTGGTCGGCGGCCCCACGGCGCAGGGTGTCGAGGGTGACCTCGTTGTCGGCCACCAGGGCGCAGCGCACCGGCCCGTCACCACCGGGCACTCCGCGCTGCAGGGCGTCGAGGAGTTCGGCGCGGCCGGCCGCCGCATACCGCTGCGAGATCGGCACCGGACCACGCGCCAGCGGAGCCGGTGCATCGACGTCGACACGAACACCGATCCCGCCGGTACGGCCACCGAGCGCGGACACGCTGATATGCGCGGAGTTCTCCCCCGGTGCGGGTTGGGCGCCGCTGGGTTCGACGCGGACACGGGAGCCGAGCGCCATCACCTGGGCGGCGATCTCGACGGCCGCCGACGCGGCGTGGGTGCGCCCGAACCGGCCGGTGGCGAATGCCGCCGAGGTCGTGTCCGGGCGGCTGTCGGTGTCGAGGACCGCGAGGATCGGCTCACCCGCCGCCTCGGCATCGGCACGACGCTTGAGCACGAACACCACCGCGGCGTCGCCGTGCGGCAACGTCGGATCGCCCGCCACCGCGTCGGCCGCCCGTTCGTGGGCGGCCTCACGGCACAAGTCGACGGCGCCGGCGACCACGGTATCGAGTTCACCGCTGCGCAACGCGCGGGCCGCGATCTGCAGCGCGGTGATCGCGGACAATTCCTCGCTGGACACGGTGAACCCGAAACCACGGAAATCTCGTTGCGCGTGAACACGATTGGCCGGGATGTTGGGCATGGTGCCCACCACCCCGTCGGCGGTGAGCTGCGGTGCCGCGGCGGCGTTGGCCTCCAGCCAGGCGTCGTCGTCGGCGTGCAGCACCCGCAGGCGCTGGCGGCCGATCATCGCGTCGCAGCCCATGCCGATCACGACACCCGTGCTCTCTCGTTCGGAACCGATCCCGCGCAGTGCCTGTGCGGCGGCGCCGAGCACGGTGGTCTGCTGTGCGAGGCTGCCCTTGAGTTCACTGGGCGGGAAACCCAGTCCGGCCAGTTCCAGCCGCACCTCCTCGAGGGCGGCCGGCTCGGCTTCGGGGCCCAGTGCACGCCTGCGGAATTGGTCGACGTCGGCGGTGTCGCCGGTGACCGCGCCCAGACCGCAGATGACGATGTCACCCGCGGGTGGAGTCGGTGCGATCGCCGGAGCGCGGTGTTCGGCCGGCACATAGTTCTGGACGATCAGGTGGGCGTTGTTGCCGCCGAACCCGAAGTTGCTGACCGCCGCCGTCTTGACGGTCCCCTCCCACGGGGTGGGTTCGGTGATCAGGGTGAACGGGGTGTCCGCCAGCGCGGGGGTCTGGGTGTCGCACAGCGACGGCGGCAGCGCGCCGGCCTCCATCGCCGAGAGCACGTTCACCAGGCTCGCCGCACCGGAGACGGTGATCGTGTGGCCCAGGTTGCCTTTGAGGGCACCGAGTTTCAGCGGTGCGTCGCCGTAGGCGTCGCGGAGGCTGTCGAGTTCGGTGGCATCGCCCAGGACGGTCCCGGTGGCGTGGCAGTCGACGTAGTCGACGTCGGCCGGGTTCAGCCCGGCCTGGGCGAGCGCGGCACGCATCGCGGCGGTCTGCCCGGACGCGGCGGGCGCCAGGATGCCGCTCTGGCGGCCGTCGTTGGACAGCCCGACACCCCTGATGACCCCGAGAATGCGGTCGCCGTCGCGTTCGGCGTCGGCGAGGCGTTTGAGGGCGACCAGCGCCGCACCCGCCGACGGCACCAGACCGTCGGCCTCTGCGTGGAACGGCCGGGACCGCCCCGACGGGCTCAGCGCGCGCAGCGAGGTGAAGCCCAGATGCAGGAACAGGTCGTCGGCGCCGTTGACGCCCCCGGCGAGCATGACGTCGGCGTCGCCGTCGTGCAGGGCGTCGCAGGCGAGCTTGATGGCGTACAGCGACGACGCGCAGGCGGCGTCAAGGGCGAAGGCGGGCCCGTCGAGGTCCAGCGCGCCGGCCACCAGGTGCACCGGCAGCCCGGACGAGAACCGGTTGCGCGGATCGACGTCGCCGCCGGTCCACACGCTTTCGACGAATGCCGTGTTCATCGTCGACGGATACGACAGATTGCCGACGATCAGACCCGTCCGTTCCCGGGCGGCACCGGCGGGCAGCGCCTGCTGTGCGCAGTGAGCCACCCACCGCACCAGCGGATCCAGGCGCTCGACGTCAGGGATCGGTGAGCTGAGTCCGGTCAGGTTCAGCGCCGAGTCGTCGACGTTGCCGCCGGTGGCCGAGGCCACCCGCAGACCCGGTCTGTCACTGGCCGCGAGTGCCGCCGGATCCACCCCGCGCCAGCGATCGCGCGGGGTGGGCGCCAGCAGGCTGCGCCCGGCCAGGGTGGCGTCGAACAGGTCCTGCGGTGTCGGTGCTCCGGGCAGCAGGCAACTGCGGCCGACGATGGCGATCGGCGCGAAATCGCTCACGCGGTGGCACCGTCGGCATTGCCGGCGACATAGAACTCGACACCTTCGAGCGCCGCGATCGGTGCGCCGTCGGTGGTCTCGAACACGATGTCGTAGTCGACGCGCTTGTCGCCGAGCGGGAACGCCGCCAGGCGGCACCGCACGTCGCCGGAGGCGGGGAACGGTGCGGTGAACACCGCGCGCCCGATGCTGATCGGCAGCACCAGCGGCATGCCCTGCGCGGAGGCCCAGAGGATGCCGAGTTGCAGCGCACCGTCGAGGGCGGCGGGATCGGTTGCCCACTCGCCGCCGGTCCAGCCGGCCTCGCCCTTCACCTTGAGCAGGGCCGATCCTCCGGCCTGCCCGAAGGTGGTCAGCTCGTCGATCACCTGGAACGCGGGTCCGTGGAACAGCGGTCCGGCGTACGCCTCGGCGACCCCGAACGGCCACGCCCCATGTCCGGCGTCGGCGACCGACACAGGCTGGTCGGCGGCCGATCCCGAGTCGATGCGCGCGCTGTAGCGGGCGCGCCCGGCGGCGTCGCGGACGGCGACCGCGTAGGTGGCCTCGTCCGGGGTGAGTTCGATGCTCAGTGCGTGCTGCTCCCCGGCCGGGAAGGTGACTCCCGACAGCACGTGGAAGTCACGCACCACGGGTGCGTCGGCGGGGATCAGTCCGCGGACGGCGTTCAGCATGGCGTCGAGGGCGAACACGACAGGGACCACGACATTGCCGCGCACCTGGTGGTCGGCGAGGGCCGGCTGGTTCTCCACGGAGATATCCCAGGCCAGCGTGGTGGACCGTAGCTGCGGTTTCGCCGGTGCGGCGACGACGACGGCGGTGGCCGGTGCCCGGCCGAGTGCGTGGCGGGCGAAGAACTCGGCGCCCTCACCGATCGGGATCACCCCCACGCCTGCCTCGGTGAACCGGCTCTTGAGGGTGGCGTCGACCATGCCACCGTCCCACGGTCCCCAGCCGAACGCGCGGACCACACAGTTGTCTCCGCGGCGGCGCGCTTCGCGGGCGGCGATCGAATCGAGCGCGGCGTTGGCCGAGGCATAGGCGGCCTGGCCGGGGTTGCCGGCCCGGGCGGCGATCGACGAGAACAGCGCGATGAACCGCAATTCGTCGCCCGCGGTGGCGGCCAGCAGGTTCTCGGCACCGATCAGCTTGGTGCAGAACACCCGCAGGAAACCGTCGTCGTCGAGATCTTCGAGACGCTTGTCGGCGAGGACACCGGCGCCGTGGACGAGGCCGACGATCGGGCCCAGGCTCTGGCGGACCTGGGCGAGCGAGGCATGCAGCGCCTCCCGGTCGGTGGTGTCGGCGGCGAAGTACTGCGCGACGGTCCCCTGCTGGGCGGCGGTGGCGAGGGTCTCGCGGACCTCGCGTGTGGCCAGCAGTTTCTCGGCGGCGGCACGGGCCTGCGGCAGGCTCAGCGACTCACCGCGGGCGCGGGCCGCCGACGCCAGTGCCGTGGCGATCTCGGTGGCGGTGGTGCCCGCGGGTTCGTCCGCCGATTCGGGCTGCAGCGCGGTGCGGCCCAGCAGTGCCAGGCGCAGCCCGTGCTGCTTGGCCAGCGCGAGCGCCGAGCGTGCGGTCACACCTCGTGCTCCGCCGGTGACCACGACGACACCTTCGGCCGGGACCGGAATGGTCTCGCCGACCTCGGTGGCGTCGACCTCCTCGACGGCGACGAGGCGAGTGCCGTCGGCACGCAGGGCCACCTCCACGCCGCTGCCGCCGGCGAGCAGTTCGGCCGCGATGCGCTCGGGGTCGAGGGTTTCGATGTCGATGGCGCGGACCGAGGCGTTGGGCCATTCCCAGCCGGCGGTCTTGACCAGGCTCGCGATGCCCGTCGGGACATCGCCGCCGGTGAAGGTGCCGCCGGTGGCCTGGATGGTGACGAACACTCGGGTATCGGCGCTGCTCTGGGCGACGGCGCGGGCGGCGTGGAAGGCACGCACGTGCATGTCGACGCATTCCTCGGGGGTCCGGACGGCACCCAGCGCGGCCAGACTGATCACCGAACCGGCACCTTCGGGGACCTCGTCGACGGCGCGCGCCTTGATGCCGCGGGTGACGAGGACCTGTTCGAGGGCGTCGGCGAACGCCGGGTCCTCACGGGTGATCACGACCTCACCGTCCTGCAGGCCGCCCATCGCGAACCCGGCAGGCGGAACGACGCGCAGACGAGCTTCGGTGCAGCTCAGACCTACCGCGGGTGTGGGCTCGGGCGTGGCTGCCGGTGCGGCAGCGGTTTCCGTGGGTGCGGCAGCACCGGTGAAGCCGGCGACGGAGTTGACCACGTCCTGCAGGGTCCGCATGGATGCCAGCTCGGAGCCGGGGATCTCGGGGGCGCCGGGGTACTGGGCCTGCAGCGCCGAGAGGATCTCGACCTGCTTGATGGAGTCGATACCGAGTTCGGCCTCCATCTCCATGTCCAGGCCCAGCATGTCCGCGGGGTAGCCGGTTTTCTCCGACACGATCTCGAGGACGACCTCGCTCGGCGACTGCACCGGTCCGGATGGCTGAGCCGCGGTCACGGGTGCGGCCGCAGCGGCAGGCGCCGCGGCTGCCGGAGCAGGTGCGGCGAAGGCCGCGACGGAGTTCACGACGTCCTGCAGAGTGCGCATCGATGCCAGCTCGGAGCCGGGGATCTCGGGAGCGCCCGGGTACTGCGCCTGCAGCGCAGACAGGATCTCGACCTGCTTGATGGAGTCGATACCGAGTTCGGCCTCCATCTCCATGTCCAGCCCCAGCATGTCCGCGGGGTAGCCGGTCTTCTCGGACACGATCTCGAGAACGACCTCGCTCGCCGGCTTGCCCGGGCCTGCTACGGGTGCGGCGGCAGGTGCTGCCACGGCCACCGGCGCGACCGCGGGAGCGGCGGCAGCCGCGAACGAGGAGACCGAATTCACGACGTCCTGCAGAGTGCGCATCGATGCCAGCTCGGAGCCGGGGATCTCGGGAGCGCCCGGGTACTGCGCCTGCAGCGCAGACAGGATCTCGACC
>WBZQ01001716.1_pt1 | contig 14793 bp, 13 predicted proteins | sample 5204251 | NCBI WGS metagenome assembly WBZQ01 (sample SAMN12412402, study PRJNA552823) | activated sludge metagenome | isolation source: activated sludge from nitrification reactor of wastewater treatment plant... | place: USA: Virginia | collected 2017-09 | reverse complement strand
ACCGCCACCATCAACGAGATGCTGCTGCTGTCGGGCACCGGGATCGAGCTGGCCAAGCACCGGCGCGTGCATCCGGCCGACGATCTGATGACCGCCATCGTCAACGCCGAGGTCGACGGACAGCGGCTGACCGACGAGGAGGTCGGCGCGTTCCTGGTGCTGCTGGCCTCGGCCGGCAACGACACCACCAAGCAGACCACCACCCACGCCATGCTGGCGCTGGCCGCCCACCCCGAGCAGCGGAAGTGGCTGATGGCCGACTTCGATGCCAGGATCGGTTCTGCCATGGAAGAATTCGTGCGGTGGGCCACCCCGGTCATGCAGTTCGCCCGGACCGCCACCTGCGATACCGAGCTCGGCGGCCAGCAGGTGCGCGCCGGCGACAAGATCGGCCTGTTCTACTGCTCGGCCAACCGCGACGAGGCGGCGTTCGACCGCCCGGGACAGCTCGACCTGAGCCGCTCGCCGAACCCGCACCTGGGCTTCGGCGGCGGGGGACCGCATTACTGCCTGGGTGCCAGCCTGGCCAAAACCGAATTGCGCCACCTGCTTCGGGAACTGCTGACCCGCATCGACGACATCGAGTTCGGGCAGCCCGAGTTCCTGCAGTCCGGATTCATCCACGGCATCAAGCGGGTGCCCGCCCGGATCGGATAGCGACCGCCATAAACGCGAATACGGTGACTATCGGTGAGCAGGTTGCAAAACTGGTGCAATGTCACAAGCTGGGGCGAACAGCTACTCGACGGCCTTCGATGACCCCGCTTCGACGGTTCCCCCGGGGTCGGTGGCTCACGGCAGGGGCGCCACGCACACCGGGAGCGCAGCGGTGAGGCTGGCGAGCTGGCTGGGCCTGGCCGCGATGGCCAGCCCCCTGGTGGCGGCCGGTATGGCCGGGGCTCGCGAGGTGGTGCGCGCGGATACGGCGCGCCGGCGCGGCGTGATCACCCGCGACGGCGTGCCGGTGCCGGAGCCGTCGATCGGGCTCGGGATGGCTGCGGCCGTCGACGCGCTGCTGGCGGCCCCGATGCCGTTGCTGTCCTCGTTCGGGTCACCGCAGCAGTACGCGGCCGCATCGGCGGAACTCGATGCCGCCGTCGACTACTACCGCGACGCGGGCTGGCTCGATGCCCCGGAGCTGCGGCACCGACGCCCGGGCGCGCCGGACGACATTGCGATCGAAACCCTTTCGCCCGAGTTGGAAGTCGCCCGCTTCGACAGCGGGTGGCGGCCGGAGCCCGGCGAGCCCGGCGCCGAGCGCTGGCTGACGTTGTCGGCCAACGAACAGGTGCCGGTCCGGCTGCTGCGCCACCCCGGCGGCCCCCGCCCGTGGCTGGTCGCCGTGCACGGACAGGGCATGGGACGGCCGTCGGACATCAACATGCTGCGCGTGCGCCAACTGCACGAAGAGCTCGGCGTCAATGTCGCGCTGCCCGTACTCCCACTGCACGGGCCCCGCTCCTGCGGATTCTCCCCGACGCGGCAGTTCGCGTCCAACGTCTTCGCGACCAACAACGTGCTGGGGCTCACCCAGGCGGTGTGGGACATCCGCCGGCTGCTGGCGTGGCTGCGCGAAGACCAGCAGGCACCGTCGATCGGCCTGCTCGGTGTGTCGCTGGGCTCCTACGTCGGCAACCTGCTGTCCACCCTCGAAGCCGACCTGGCCTGTGTCGTCGCCGTCGTCCCGACGAGCGACCTGGCCGCGTCGATGCGCGACGCGGAGCCGGTCACGCCGGCGAAACGGCGGCTGCACCGGAAGGTGCACGACCACCGCTCGACACTCGTGCACCGCGTCGTCTCCCCACTTGCCCGGCCGTGTCTGGTGCCGCATGAGCGGCGCTTCATCGTGGCGGGGCAGGCCGACCGGATCGCGCCGCCGCGCGGTGCCGCCCAACTCTGGCAGCATTGGGACGAGCCGTCGATCGCGTGGTGCCCCCGGGGTCACGTCACCGCCTGGCGCGGGGCGGCCTACGACGACTACATCGCCTCGGTCCTGAGCGCATCCGGGCTGCGGCACCAGGGCAGTTGAGGAGGAGCCGTGCGCCAACTTTCCAGTGCCGACTGGACGATGGTGGCACTCGACACCGCGACCGCCCACAACACCATCGGCATCGTCGGCATCTACGACCCGTCGACGCGCGGTGAATCGCGCGGCCCCCTCACCTACGAAGAGGTGCTGAAGTACCTCGGAGCGCGCCTGCACGTCGCCGAAAGCTTTCGAGAACGACTCGTCGAGGTCCCGTTCGGGCTGGACCGGCCCTGGTGGATCCGGGACGGGGACTTCGACCTGGAGTATCACGTCCGGGAGATCGCCCTGCCCGCGCCGGGCAGTTGGCGGCAGCTGTGCACGCAGATCGCCCGCATCCACGCCCGGCCGCTGGACCTGGCCAGGCCGCCCTGGGAGCTGTACCTGATCGACGGGCTCGACGGGGTCGACCACCTGCCGCAGGGTGCCTTCGCCGTATTCCTGCGGATACACCACGCCGCCATCGACGGCGTCGCCGGCGCCGAGATCCTCACCGCGATGCACAGCCAGGAACCGCAGGAGAGCGCGCCGCCGGTCCCGCAGGATTACCACTGGGAACCCGACGCCGTCCCGTCCGACCTGGACATGCTGAGCCGCGCGGCGCTGCATGGTGTCGCCCGGCCGGTCGACGTGCTGCGCCAGGTCGTCTCGGTGGCGCCACAGCTGCCGGCGCTGGTGTCCGACACCCGCGACCCGTCGGTGACCTCGCCGGCGACGCTGCCCAGGGCCACCCGGTTCAACCAGGTGGTGTCGCCGCACCGGGTGTTCGGCACCGCGTACACGACGCTGGACGTCCTCAAGGAGATCCGCGCGGCGGTGCCGAACGCGACGATCAACGACGTCGGTGTCGCTGTGGTCGGCGGGGCCATCCGGCGCTACCTGCTGGACAAGGACGAGTTGCCCGACGACGCCATGGTGGCGATGATGCCGATCTCGGTCCGCCCGACGGCCACCCGCGCCAGCGGCACGGCAGGCTCGGGCAGCAGCACTCAGACCAGCGGAAACGAGTATTCGGTCGCGCCGATCACCATGGCGACCGACGAGGCCGACCCGCTCGAGCGGCTGGCCCGCATCGTGACCTCGACCGCGCACGTCAAGGAATCCGGCGCCCACCCCGTCCGAGCGCTGATCGCGATGTCGGAGGAGGCCATCGGCGGCCTGATGGGCACCGTGCAACGGGCCGCGGTGCGGGCCCTGAGCCGGCGGGGGCGCACCGTCGCCGCCCACACCCTGGTGAGCAACGTTCCCGGACCGCAGACCCCGATGTATTTCTGCGGCGCGCAGATGGTCGACACCACCGGGCTGGGCCCGGTGCTCGACGGCATGGGTCTGAACAACGGCATCGGCAGCTACGGCAACCGGGTGACCTTCTGCTTCACCGCCGACCGCAAGGCGCTGCCCGACCCCGAGGTCTACGAGCAGTGCCTGAGCGACGCCGTCGAGGAACTGCTCGTCGCCGCCCGCGCGAAGGTGCAGGCGGAGCCGGCCGTGGCAGCGCCGGCTGTGGCAGCGGCAACGAAGAAGGCGCCGGCGAAGAAGACGCCGGCTAAGGCCGCAGCGGTCAAGAAAGCGCCGGTCAAGAAAGCGCCGGTCAAGAAAGCGCCGGTCAAGAAAGCGCCCAGCTCCTCTTAATCCGCCGCCCGGTAACCCAATGCTGCGTCGAACGTGGGACTGGTGTTGCAATTGCGGCGCGTGGTGAGTGGTTGTGGGCGGCCGTTCGCCGAGATCGACGGGAGGGCTGTGTACGCCTCGAAATCGTCGGGGCGCACGGGAGGGGACGTGACGGTGGTGGCTGCGGTGTTGTCGGGGTCGCCTCAGCCTATCCGGATCCCGCCGATTCGCGGGAATTATCTCGCCGATTAGCGGTACATGGTTCGCCGATTAGCGATATCAATCTCGCCGATTCGCGGAAGTTGAGCGCCGTCGCGGAGTCCTGGCATTGCTGGCGGGGTCGACATTGGAGCGCGGAGGGTTCGGCTTGACGGCAGGGGAGGTGCCTTTTACCGTCGCGGGCGATATGCCCCGAACACGTCGGGGTCGACGGCAGGGGGCGTGATGACGGATCCGGGAGACCCGGGTGACGAATCGCCGCGGCCCGGAGTGGCTCCGGATGCCGAGACGGGCGCACCGGACGGGCGCTCGCCAAGGTTCTGGTTGATCGGCGGCGGGCTGGCCCTGGTCGTCGTCGTTGCGATTGCGCTGACGGCGGTGCTCACCTCCGACAAGCCCAAGCCCGATGTCACCACGCTGACCGACACCATGTTCTTGACCGCAACCGAGTTCCCCGCCCTCGATGGCGGTCGGTACCGGCTGTCGTCGGTGATCACCATGCGTGACGAGCAGGACCCCAAATGCGGCTGGGGCGGTTTGGTGCAGCGCGGCGAGGCCGGTGTCGCCACCGATTCCCGGGATACGACAATGGAAGTGCTTCTGGTGGTCGCAGAACGCAAGCCGGACCTGGGCGCGTTTCCCGATTGCCTCCCCGACACCGTGCACACGTTCAATGTCCCCGGGCTGCCGTCCGGGGCCGTGGCCTTCTCAGTGGCCGGCGATCGTGAGCGAGCCAATCTCAGCGCCTTCGGGTACGTCCGCGGAGTGCTCATGCGCGTCGCGGTTAAGGACCGGGCCGGCTCCCTGGACCAGGTCAAAGCGGATCTGGTGACCGTCTACAACCGGCAGGCCGACAAGCTCGACAAGGCCTGACCGGCACGCGTCGAGCGTTGGCTCGTGTTCGACGACACACCGGTGCGGTGGGACACGAGGCGACACCCGAACCCGGCGGGCCGCTTGACGACGGGGTACCCGCCCCTTAGCGTCGCTGGGAAATAGCTGTGAAATTGTCCCGTAAGCGTCGGGGCGTAGACGGGAGGACGTCGTGTTGGTGCGGACCGCGGTGATGACGGGGTGGGCGCGGTGACGACACCGGAAGATCCCCGGCAGGGTGCACAGTGGCCGGGCCAGCCCGGTGATCCGAGCGGGCAGGCACCTTCGGGGCCGGGCTGGCCGGTAGGCGACCCGAGCGCCCAGTATCCACCCGGCTGGCAGCCGGCACCCGGTACGGCACCGTCGCCGGCGCCCAAGGGACGCTCCACCAAGTTCTGGCTGATCGGCGGCGGGGTGGTCCTCGTCGTCGCCGCCGTGGTGATCGCACTGATCGCGGTGCTGACGGCGACGAAGTCCAAGCCGGACATCACCGAGCTGACCGCGTCGATGCTGTTGACCGAGAACGAGTTTCCGTCGGTCGATGGCGGCAGATACAAGCAGCGGGGTGTGAAATCAGTCGACGAGGAATCAACGGATAGGTGCCCGTGGGGCGGCAAGGGCCAGACCGCCCAGGCAACACTGGACGGTTCGGGCAAGACGCGGGAGTTCCGTACGATGCTGGCCCTCATCGATCCGACACCCGACCCCGCGGCAGCACCCCGATGTGTGTCCAGTGATGCGGAGACGATCAATGTCACGGGGCTGCCGTCGGGGGTGGTGGCCGTGTCCGACCCGCACGATGACAGCGTCGAGCTCACGGCGGTTGGTTTGGTTCGCGGCGTTCTCGTCGCGGCCGAGGTCCGCAATCCGGACAACTCCATGGACCAAGCGAAGTCCGACCTGGTGGCCGTCTACAACGCGCAGGCGAACAAGCTCAACAAGGCGTAGCGGCTCACCCTTTTGGCGGGCGGGGCCGCACCAGCACCGACTGCGCGATCGCACCGATCGGCCCGTCGTCGTCGAACAGGGTGCCGACGGTGGTCCCGATCCCGTCGGGACCGTAGAACGTCTCGGCGCGGATGCCGGTCCACTCACCCGTGGGCACCCGGTACAGGTGCACCGACATGTCGGTGTTCAGGAACGTCCAGCGCCGGATGTCGATCTTGGAGCCCAGCCCGTTGGCGCAGTCGGCGACGGTGAACAGCCGCTGGATTCCGGTCAGCGGCTCGTCGTCGACCAGCGTCACCCGCGGGCGCATCCACGATTCGCCCGGCCCGTCGTGCGGCGGCACCTTGCACCACAGCCAATCGACGCTGTGCACGTAGTTGGGGTCCCACTTGGCGTCGAGCTTACGGTCGACGGCATCCGCGCGATTGCCCAGAGCAACGTCGGGAGCCGAACCCAGCTCGGCGGTGTCCAGGGTCTGCAGCCGCCAGCCGCTGGCACGCGCCACCGGGCGGGGCCCGCCCTCCGGGGCCGGAGCCCACAATGTAGAACAGACCAGCTCGATCTGCTTGCCGCTGCGCTCCAGTTCTGATGTCAGCCAGAGGTTTTCGGCCATCGGGACCGGACCGAGCAGGTCGACGACCACCCGGGACAGCCGGGTGTCCTCCCGCGGCTCGCACTGCTCCAGGCCGCGGACCAGCAGCGCCGAGACGGGCGCGCCGTGCTGGATGGCCGAGGTCCAGGTGCTGATCGCCATCTCGGTCGGGCGCAGTCGCTGGCCCACCGTGCCGGCGATCGCCGCCCGGTCGTCGAGGAGTTGGTAGTAGGACACGGTCACGCTTTCTGCGGGGCGGGATGGGTCACGTCGAGCACATCGACCCGGGACTGGGCGGTGCCGATCAGTTGCTCGGGATAGGCCGACGTGCTCGACAGCAGGAACAGGGTGCGGTCGTCCGGCCCGCCGAGGGCCCCGGCGATGGCCACCCGGTCGCCGAGTGCGACCCGGTCGGTGACGGTGCCGCCGTCGGTGATCCGGTCGAACCGGTGCGCCAGGGTCAGCGCCGTCCAGAACCCGCCGTCGGCGTCGATGGCCAGGCCGTCGGGCGGACCGTCGAGCTCGTCGGCGAAGATCCGCGCGCCGGACAGTTCACCGTCGGACAGGGTGAAGGCCCTCAGCCGCCGACTGGTGGACTCGGCGACCACCAGCGTCGTGCCGTCGGGGGTGATGACCATGCCGTTGGGGAAGTCGAGCCCGGATGCGACGACAGAAGCGGCACCGTCGGGATCCACCCGGACGACGACGCCGTCGGTGCGGGCCTGCGCGCCGACGTAGATCCGGCCCGCGTCGTCGACGACCATGTCGCCGAGGTTCGCCGGTACCAGGGCGGCCAGATCGGCCAGTGTCGAGACCTCGCCGTCGGCGTAGCGCAGCACCTGGCGGTCCTCGGTCGAGACGATCAGCAGGGCGCCGTCGGGGGCGAAACCCAGGCCCGAGGGCGCCCGGCCGGGTAGCGGGATCGTGGTCATGTGCCCGGTGAGATCGACGGTGTGCACCGCCGCGCCCAGCATGTCGGAGAACCACAGCGCGCCGTCGTGCCAGCGGGGTCCCTCGCCGAAGCAGAAGCCGCCCGCCAACGGCCCCGCTTCTTTACAAATCACGGTCCAAGTGTCACGCTTCTCGGGTGTCGTTGTCAATGAAGACGGGTGCGCGTCAGGTGAAGAATTGATGACCATGAAGAAGTTCTACGGCCACACCCTGCTGTATCTGCACGAGACGATATCCCTGGGCTCCGGTGACAGCGCGGAATTCACCGAGAAGTTCACTGCGATCTACCAGCCGATGATGACCGAGCTCGGCGCCCGGCTGTTCGCCATCTGGGAGACCACGACCTACAACGGGCACTGGCCGCAGGTCACCGTCATCTGGGAGGTCGACGCCTTCGCCGACTACGCCCGCATCGGCCGTGCCCAAGCCGCCGGCGGCAGCGCCCACGCGCAGGCGAGCGCGTGGAAGGACTATCTCCGGTCGATCGGCGCGCACGGCGAGGGCCGGATCATGTACGCCGGCAAGTACAACAAGACCCTGGCTCAGCTCAGGGCCGACGGCTTCGGCGCCGGGCTGGTGATCCAGGAGATCATGGAGACCAAGCCCGGTCGCCAGGACGACTACATTCGCGAGCTGGAACGGCTCTACGTGCCGTGGTCGGAATCCACCGGGAAGCGCTGGCTCGGCTCGTTCATCACCACCTTCCGGTTCAACGAGGTCATCCACTACTGGGCGCTTGACGGGGACTGGGACTGCTTTGAGAACCACTACCCGTCCTGGAAAGGCAGCCCCCCAGCGGAGATCGTCACCTGGATGAGCGTGGCGCCCGCCTTGCGTGACGGCTGGGAAGACTCGATCCTCCCCGCGCTGCCGCCCTCGCCGCTAAAGTAGGCGGCCCCATGACTCACACCGCATTTCGGACCGATACCGCATTCCGGTACAACCCGTTCGACCCGGACGTGATGGCCGACCCGCTGCCGTACTACCGGGTGCTGCGCGACGAGCACCCGGTGTACTACATCGACGAGCTCGACACCTATGCGCTGTCGCGGTTCGACGACATCTGGACTGTGCTGGGCACCACCGACGGAACCTTCGTCGCCTCCGAGGGCACCCTGCCGTCGGCGGCGGTGCTGGAACACCGCAATGACGGGCCGGTGCCCGGTCCGCCGTTGCACCCCATGGTCTTTCACGCCAACTACGATTCGCCGGTCTACGAGAATGTGCGCCGGTGCACCTCGTCGCAGTTCCGGCCCCGGTCGGCGGCCAAGCTCGCCGATCGGATCCGCACCCTGGCCAACGAGCGGCTCGACGAACTGCTGCCCCGCGGCCGGTTCGACCTTACCCAGGACTTCGGCGGCATCGTCGCCGCAACCATGACGTGCGAGTTCCTCGGCCTGCCCGAGGAACTCGCGCCCGAGGTGCTGGCCGCCGTCAACGGCGGCACGCTGGCCCAGCCCGGCGAAGGGGTGGAGATCGCCAACGCCCGCCCCGGCTACCTGTCCTATCTCACCCCCATCATCGAGGCGCGCCGCGCCGCGGGCGCCGACGGCTCCGAACCCATCGCCGACGCGCTGATCAACTTCCGCCTCGACGACGGCTCGGCGCTGGGTGACGTCGAGGCCGCCACCCAGATGCTGGCGGTGTTCATCGGTGCCACCGAAACCGTGCCGAAGGTCACCGCGACCGGCTTGTGGCAGCTGAGCCGCCACCCCGACCAGCTGGCGGCCGTGCGCGCCGATCTGGACGCCAACGTGCCCGTTGCCCGCGAGGAGATCATCCGGTACACCGCACCCGCTCAGTGGTTTGCCCGCACCGTCCGGCACCCCTACGAAATCCACGGTGTCACAATGCAACCCGGCCAACGGGTGATCACCCTGCTCGGCTCGGCGGCCCGCGACGAACGGGAATACCCCGACCCGGACAGCTTCCACTGGAACCGGCCCATCGAACGGCTGCTGTCCTTCGGCCACGGTCAGCACTTCTGCATGGGCGTGCACGTGGCGCGGCTGGAGATCGCCATCATGATCACCGAATTCCTCAAGCGGGTAGACGAATACCGCATCGACGCCGAAGCCGCCTCCCGCCCACCGTCGAGTTTCCAGTGGGGCTGGAACAATATCCCGGTGGAGGTCTGAGCATGTGGTGCCACCGCGTCGCCGCGCCGTACACCTTCGAGAAAATCGAACTGTCCGAACCGGATCCGGCCGCTCTGGCACCCGGCCAGGTGCTATTGAAGTTCGCCGCCGCCGCGATCTGCGGCAGCGACATGCCCGGCTTCCGCGGCACCCAGGGCAAGCTGCCCGCCGACACCGGCCCGTGCGCGGCCGACATCGACGGCTTCCCCATCCACGAGATCGTCGGCGAGGTGATCGCCAGCGCCCACCCCGAGCACGAGATCGGCACCCTGGTGGTCGGCTGGGCCTCGGCGTTCGACGGCCTCAAGGATCAGGTGGTCTCCGACGGGGAGGGGCTGGCCCGCTACCACCCGGAACTCGCCCCCTCGCACGCGGTTGCGCTGCAGCCGTTGGCCTGTGTGCTCTACGCCGTCGAACAACTGCCCCCGCTGGCCGGCAAACACGTCGCGGTGATCGGGCAGGGCTCGATCGGCCTGTTGTTCAGCTACGTCGCCAAGGCCGCCGGCGCCGCGCGGGTCACCGGCGTCGACCCGGTGGACCGCGGCGCGATCGCGGCGAAATTCGGCGTCGACAACGTGGTGCGCGCCACCAGCGACCGGTGGATCGCCCACCTGGACCCGTGGGACAAACCCGACATCGTGATCGAAGCCGTCGGGCACCAGGTCGCCACCCTGTCCCACGCCATCGAAGCCGCCGCCTGGCGCGGCACGGTGTTCTACTTCGGCGTCCCCGACGACGACTGCTACCCGATCAACATGCGCGCCATGCTGCGTTCCAACCTGACCCTGATCTCCGGGGTCACCCTGGACCGGCGCCGGATGCTGGCCGCCGCCGACGCCTTCGCCCGCGAACACCCCGACCTGCTGCCGGCGTATGTCACCCACACCTTCGCCGTCGACGAGGTCCAGCAGGCCTTCGAACTCGCCGCCCGCCCCACCCCGGGGCGTATCAAGATCGTGCTGGTGCCGTGAGCGGCCCGCAGTGGGGCGGCTGGATCACCGGACCCACCGCGCTGGGTCCCGAGCAGTTCGCCGCCGCCGGCTACGACTACATCGGAATCGACATCCAGCACGGGTATCTCGACGACGCCGACGCCGCGGTCCTGCTGCGCCGGTTGACCCACGTGCCGATCCGGGCCCTGGTCCGCGTGCCCTCGGCGGACCCCGGACCGATCGGCCGGGTGCTCGATGCCGGCGCCGACGGGATCATCGTCGCGATGGTCGACACACCGGCCCAGGCTGCCGCGGCCGTCGCCGCCACCCGCTACCCGCCCCGCGGGTATCGCAGCTTCGGGCCGCTGCGCCCCGATCTCGGGTCCGACCCCGCGGCGCTGGCCGCCCGCGCCGCGGTGTTCGTGATGATCGAGACCGCCGCCGGACTGGCCGCCGTCGAGCAGATCTGTGCGGTCGACGGACTCACCGGCATCTACACCGGCCCCGCCGATCTCGCGCTGTCCCTGGGGTTTTCCATCCCCGACGCCCTGCGGGCGCCGGAGATGCTCGATGCCATCGACCACATCGGCGCGACCGCCACGGCCGCCGGGCTGGTCGCCGGAATCCACGCCGGAACCGGGCCGGCCGGCCGGGCGCTGGCCGCCCGCGGCTACACCATGCTGACCCTGGCCGCCGAATCCCAGGCGCTGCGCCAGGGTGCCGCCGACATCCTGGCGCAGGCCCGAGCGACAACCGAGACGAGGGAGCCGCAATGACCGAAGACGGCATCGCGCTGGTCACCGGCGCAGCGCGCGGCCAGGGCGCCGAGATCGTAAAACGGTTGGTGGCAAGCGGATACCGGGTCGCCGCCGCCGACGTACTGACCGCCGAGCTCGCCGAGATCGTGGCGCCCCTCGGTGACGCGGTGATCCCCCTGGCCCTCGACGTCAGCTCCGCCGAGCACTGGCAGGCCGCAGTCGCCGACACCCGAGCGGCGTTCGGCACCCTCACCGCCCTGGTCAACAACGCCGGGGTGCTGCACCGCGCCCCGGTGGCCGAGGAGACCGAGGAGGCCTTCGAACGCAGTTGGCGGATCAACTGCCTGGGCCCGTTCCTCGGGGTGCAGGCCGCCCTGCCGGAACTGCGGCGAAACCCCGGCGCATCGATCGTCAACACCTGCAGCACCGGGGCGATCCGGCCGTTCCCCAACCACGCGGCCTACGGCGCCGCGAAGTGGGGACTGCGCGGACTCACCCAGATCCTGGCCGCCGAACTGGCACCGGAGGTCCGGGTCAACGCCGTGCTGCCCGGACCGGTTGCCACCGACATGCTCGATGCCACCACGCAATCCCGTCTGGCGCAACGGGTTCCGGCCGGGCGCCTGGGCACCCCCGCCGACATCGCCGAGGCCGTGGTCTTCCTGCTTTCGGAGAACGCCTCCTTCATCACCGGTGCCGAACTCGTCGTCGACGGCGGCCAGTCCCTGACGATCGGCTGACCCGATGCGCGATCGGCTGGCCCCGCGGCTACAGCAATTCGCCGATGCCCGAACGGTTATCGACGCCGAGGGGCTCGACGGCGTGCGCGCGGGCATCGATGCCCGCCGCCGCGCCGAGGTGGCGGAGATGGCTGTCGCCGGGCTGACCGTGAGCGACACGGCGGTACCCGGCGGTGACCGCGAGATCGCGGTGCGGATCTACCGGCCGGCCGGTCCGGTGGCATCCGCGCTGTTCTGCCACTCCGGTGCGTTCGTATTGGGCAACCTCGACATCGACCATCGCCTGTGCGTGGAGCTGGCCCGCCGCGCCCGGGTGGCCATCGTCTCGGTCGACTACCGGCTGGCTCCCGAGCACTCCTACCCCGCCGCGTTGACCGATGCCCTGGGTGCGCTGGCCTGGATCGCCGACGCCATGCCGGGCCCGGTCGGGGTGATCGGTAGCAGCGCCGGGGGATGCCTGGCCGCGACGGTGGCCCAGCGCAGCGCCGACGGGCATGCGCCGGCCCTGGCCTTCCAGGTGCTGCACCAGCCGGTGCTCGACGACCGGCCCAGCCCGGCCAAGGAGGAGTTCACCGCGACCCTGGGCTTCGACGGCCCGGCCGCGGTCCAGATGTGGCGGTACTACCTGGGCGCCCACCAGCCGGACGCGGCGTCCGTTCCGGGCCGACGGGAGGGCCTGGCCGGGTTGGCCCCGGCGTTCGTCAGCTGCGCCGAACTCGACCCGCTGCGCGACGAGGCCCTGGACTACGCCATCCGGTTGACCTGGGCGCAGGTGCCGACCGAACTGCACCTGTTCCCCGGCGCCTGCCACGGCTTCGACGCGCTGGCGCCGGACTGGGAACTCAGCCAGACGCTGTTCGAGCTGGCGGCGGCGTTCATCGGCCGCCAGGTCGGTTGACCACGCTACCGGTGGGCGTTGCGCGCGGCCGCCAGGATCGCGGCGTGCGCCAGCTCGGCGGCGGTGCGCCAGTCCTTGCCGCCCTCGACCTGCACCGCCGCGGTGAAGTGCGGGCTCAGGTGCGCTCCGACGGTGTCGACCAGGATCGCCGGCGGCGGCTGCTCCGACTCGGACACCGCCTGCCACACGGTCTCCGCGATCCGCTTGGCGACCTCGCGAAAATCCCTGCGGCGCTGGCGCTCCGAACGGGCCAGGTCGACCGGGAGATTCGACCGCGACGCCAGCTCGAAGAACCCGGGCCCGATGGCGGCGTTCATCCGGTGCGCCTCGGCGCAGGTGATGCGCAGCCAACCATCGAGGTCCCCGTCGTAGCGGGGAAGTTGGCGGCCGTAGTTCTCCATGCCGGCGTCGAACGCGGCGGCGATCAGTGCCTCGCGGCTGTTGAACATCCGGAACAGCGTGCGGCGGCTGACCCCGGAGGCCTCGGCCAACTGGTCCATGGTGACGTCGAGGCCGGTGTCGAGCACCAGGCGCCGGCTGGCGGCCAGGACGTGTTCGGCCGCGGCTCGGCGTTTGGCCTCGGTCAGCGGCCGCGCGGTCGGTTCGGACACCGGGGCAGCCTAACCGAAAACCACTTCTTGACACTACATAGTGCCATAAACGACACTTGATGATGCCAGGGAAAGGGGTGGGCATGGACACCGCGCAGCTCGACGGCACCCGGATAGGCCGGCGCCATCTACGCTTCGACCCGATCACCGACGACGACGCCACCATCGCGGCCCACCTGGAGCAGCTGTCGGTACCCGCGCTGATCGCATCGGTCGCCGGTCTCACCGGCGACCCGTCCCTGCTGCGCACCGCGACCCGGCCGCGGGAATTCCTGCAGAACGAGTTCCAGGGCAAGATGACCGCCGCCGAACTGGGCGAGCTGCGGCGCCGGGCGCTGGCCGTCGTCACCGCCTGGCGCGACGCCGGCTGCCCGCAACCACCGGATCCGAGTCCGGAGCTGATCCGCGAGACCATGGAGTGGATCAACTGCGGCCCGGTCCCCGACGACTACGCGGCGCTGTACGCCGAGGAGATGGACCTGGCCGGGGCCAATCCCCGGGCCATCGCCCTGGTCGGCGACGCCGTCATCCCGCCGGGGTTCTCGGTGCTCATCATCGGACTCGGCGAGGCCGGGCTGCTGGCCGCGCTGCGGCTGCAGGAGGCGGGGATTCCGTTCGAGATCATCGAGAAGAACGACGACGTCGGCGGCACCTGGTACGAAAACTCCTATCCCGGCGCCCGGGTGGACGTCGCCAGCCACTTCTACTCCTACTCGTTCACCCACGCCGATCAGTTCTCCGACTACTACGCGCGCCAGCCCGAACTGCACCGCTACTTCCGCACCCTGATGGACGAATTCGGCGTCGGCGAGCACGTGCACTGGGGGCACGAGGTCACCCGCGCCGAATGGGACGAGGACGCCGGACGGTGGACCGTCACCGCCACCGCAGCCGACGGAACACAGCTGACCCGCAGTGCAACAGTGGTTTTCGCCGGAGTCGGGTTCCTCAACCGGCCGCTCATCCCGGACCTTCCGGGCTTGGAGCGCTTCGCCGGGCCGGTGTTCCACGCCGCCGCGTGGAACCACGACGTCGACCTGACCGGCGCCAGGGTGGCGCTGGTGGGCGCCGGTGCCAGCGGATTCCAGATCGGCCCCGCCATCGTCGACGACGTCGCCGCGCTCACGGTGTTCCAGCGCACCCCGCAGTGGATGGCCCCCAACCCGCGCTACCACGCCGCAGTCGGCGACGGGGAGCACTGGGCGATGCGGCACCTGCCCGGCTACTCCCGCTGGTACCGGTTCATGCTGATGCTGCAATCCAGCGACAGGATGCTGGATCTGGTTCGCGCCGACGAGAACTGGCCCGACTTCCCGCGCACCGCCAACGCCGCCAGCGCCGCGCGCCGCCAGGTGTTCGCCAACTGGATCGCCGACCAGCTCGGCGACGACCCGGCGCTGATGGCCAAGGTCACCCCGAACTACCCGCCGATGGCCAAGCGGATGCTGCAGGACAACGGCAGCTGGCTGCGCTGCCTGCGGCGCGAGCACGTCGAG
>WBZQ01001715.1_pt1 | contig 14800 bp, 8 predicted proteins | sample 5204251 | NCBI WGS metagenome assembly WBZQ01 (sample SAMN12412402, study PRJNA552823) | activated sludge metagenome | isolation source: activated sludge from nitrification reactor of wastewater treatment plant... | place: USA: Virginia | collected 2017-09 | reverse complement strand
AGGCCCTCGCGCCCGCCCATGAGGCGCCCAAGACCATGCCGATCGAGGCCAGCTCGTCCTCGGCCTGGATGATCGCGGCCGTGGACTTCTTGGTCTCGGGGTCGGTCCGGTAATCGGCGACGTAGTCGATGAAGGACTCGCACAGAGAGGACGAGGGCGTGATCGGATACCAGGCGCAGACCGTCGCGCCGCCGAAGACGCAACCTAGGGCCGACGCGGCATTGCCGTCGATGATGATCTTGCCGGCGGTCTTGTCCATTCGCTCGACACGGCAAACGCTCTTCTCGGGGAAGTTCGTGGCCGCGTATTCCATTCCCAGGCGGACTGCCGAGAGGTTGAGGTCGATGGCCTTCTTTTTTCCCCTTAATTGCGTGCCGATGGCCTTTTCGATTTCCTTGGGGTCGATCCCGATGAGATCGGCGGCGACCCCCACGTAGATCATGTTGACAATGAGCTTGCGGAGCTTGGCGTGCTCCGGCGACGACGTGATCTTAACGACGAGCTCCGAAAACGGGACCGGGTAGAAGACCAGGTCATCCCGCTTCTTATCCAATCCGAGCTTCTTCTCGAAGATCACGGTGGCGCCGCTCCGGGCCGCCATCACGTCCTCGTCGGCGGTCTCCGGGTTCATCAGAATCAGGAAGTCGAGGTCGCGTTTTCGGGCGATGTAGCCGTCGCGATTTACCCGAATCGTGAACCAGGTTGGCAAGCCTTGGATATTCGAGGGGAAGAGGTTCTTTCCGGATACCGGAATCCCCATTTGGAAGATCGAACGCATCAGGACCGAGTTGGCGGTCTGCGAACCGGAGCCGTTCGCGGTGGCGACCTGGAGCGAGAAATCGTTGAGCAGGATCTCGCGTGCCAGGACTGGGGTTGCCGTTTCGGGGCTTAGGACAGTCGACATGTGGACACTTCCTCCGGCCATTCTTGGGCTTCGTTTAAGCCGGGAGGCTCGCTCCCGGCGGGCGCTCGGGATGTTAGCGGCTTCGCGACAGAAAGGGCATGCGGACCCTGATGCAGACGGCCTAAGACGGCCCCGACCCTCCCGATCGTTGCCCTGCGGCGCTACCATCCGGAGCGGAGGTTCGAAATCGAGATGACCGCCGCCTCCCCAACCGAAAGCACGGCCGGCGAAGCCTGCGCGCTCCCCGTCCTCGGATCCTCGTTTCCAGAGGTTGCCTTAGGACCCGCCCCCGATCCCATCCTGCGCCTCACCGGCGGCGCCTTCGAAGAGGCCGGCATGACCGAGGCCTTTACCGAGCTCTATCGCCGCGCCGCGACGTCCATGCCTCCGGACGTCCTCGACGCGATCGCGGCCGCCCGGGATCGCGAGGAAGAGGGCTCGGTGGCGAGGGAGACGCTGACCGCGCTTCTCGAGAACTCCCGCCTCGCCGCGACCACGTCCCGGCCGATCTGTCAGGACACCGGCATGCCGCTCTTTGAGATCGAGCTCCCGCCGGGCGTCGCGATTTCGATCGGCGCGGTCGAGCGCGCCGCGGTCCAGGCGACCCGGGCCGCGACCGCGAAGGGCTACTTGCGCCCGAACTCAGTCGACACGCTGACCGGCAAGAATCCCGGCGACGGAGCTGGGCGCGGGATGCCGATCGTGCACGTCCACGAGAGCGACCACGGGACCGATCGCCTCCACGCGGCCCTGATCCTCAAAGGAGGAGGCTGCGAGAACGTCGGAGCCCAGTACACGCTTCCAAACGTGGACCTGAGAGCCGACCGCGATCTCGACGGCGTCAAGCGCGTGGTCCTCGACGCGATCTTCAAGGCTCAGGGCAAGGGCTGTTCGCCGGGAATCCTGGGCGTCTGCTTCGGCGGCGACCGCACCAGCGGGTTCGGTGAAGCCAAGAGGCAGCTCTTCCGGAAGCTCTCCGACGTGAACCGGGTTCCGGAGCTCGCCGCGATGGAGAAGGAACTCCTCGCGATGGGAAACCTCCTGGGAATCGGGCCAATGGGCTTCGGCGGTCAGACCACGCTTCTGGGCGTCAAGGTCGGCTATCTCGCGCGGCTTCCCGCCAGCTACTTCGTCTCCGTGAGCTACATGTGCTGGGCCACGCGCCGCGCGACCGTCGCGATCTCGCCTTCGGGCGAGGCCCGGTTCGAGCAGTAGCCCGACGAAAGGCGAGCCATGTCGAAAGAAGTCAAACGCCTGACGACGCCCCTCTCCCCGGAGGACGTGCTCTCTCTTCGCCGCGGGGACGCCGTCGAGATCACCGGCACCATGGTCACCGGCCGGGACGCGCTCCACAAGCTCTGGGTGAAGAAGTGGCCCATGTACGACGACCTGAACCTGCGCGGCTCGATCCTCTACCACTGCGGCCCGGTCGTGAGGAAGGAAGAGGACGGCTCGTACTCGATCCTCGCCGCCGGGCCCACGACCTCTATCCGTGAGGAGCCGTACGAGGCCGACGTGATCGCTCACTACGGCTTCGCGGGGGTCATCGGAAAGGGCGGCATGGGCAAGAAGACCCTCGCCGCGCTGAAGCAGCACCGCGCGGTCTACCTGCACGCGATCGGTGGCTTGGCGCAGGTCCTCGCGCGGAAGATCGTGAGGGTCCTCGGCGTGAAGCACCTGGAAGAGGTTGGGGTTCCGGAGGCGATGTGGATCCTTGAGGTTCGGGACTTCCCCTGCCTCGTGACCATGGACGCCCACGGCGATTCGCTGCACGAGGAGCTCGCGCGCACGTCCAAGGCCGTTTTGGACGATCTCCTGGGCCTGTCGGCTTCCCCGGCCCCCGCGGCCTGAGCCGGGGCCGGGGCGGAGCCTGTGCGAATCGTCTCGCTCTGCCCGTCGATCACCGAGAGCGTCGTGGCGATGGGGGCGGGCGAATCGCTTGTCGGGATCACGCGCTACTGCATCCATCCGAGGGAAGCCCTCCTCGGAAAAGAGCGCGTGGGCGGAACCAAGAACCCGAACCTAGCTCGCATTCGCGCGCTCTCTCCCTCACTCGTCCTGATGAACGCGGAGGAGAACCGAGCCAAGGACATCGAAGAGCTCAGTCGCGAGCTCGCGGTCGACGTCTCGCACCCGAAGACCGTCGCGGAGGTGCCGCCCCTGCTGAGGCGATGGGGGCGGCTCATCGACCGAGCGGAGCAGGCGGAGGCTCACGCCTCGCGAATCGAGGCGGAGATCGAGACGGGTTCCACGCGGCCGGGTACGCGGTTTCGCTACGTCTATCTGATCTGGAGAGAGCCGTGGATGACCGTGAACGACGGCACCTACATCGCGGATCTCTTGCGCCTCGCAGGCGGCGTGAACACGTTGGGCGCACTCCCCACACCTTATCCGGCCGTTCCCGAGCAGGCGATCCTCGAGGCCGCTCCGGACGTCATCCTGCTTCCGGATGAGCCCTATCGCTTCCGGGAGCGCGACGCCGAGTACCTCCGGTCGCGGCTTCCCCATTCGGCCGTGCTTCTCGTTTCCGGAGACGACCTCTGCTGGCACGGCGTCCGAACGCTGAAAGGAATCGAGGCAGCCCATGCGATTTCGTCGACTCTCGCGGCTCGCCCTTCCCGTTCTGTTGCTGCCCCTCGCGACCTCGCACCGAGCCCCGGCACAGCCTGAATCCACGTCGCCGCCCCTTCGCTTGACGACGCGTGAGCCGTCCAAAGCCGCGGCCTCGGGGAGCCCCGTCGGCGCGACGCCGCACGTGATCGTGCGAAAGGACGGCTCCGAGCTTCGACTCGCGGCTCCTCCGGAGGCGAGGGGCACCCTGCTGGTCGGGAGGCTCTACCCAAACGGCTCGTTCGTCTCGATTCGAAAGGGCGACGTGGACGAAGAGAAGACCGCTTCCGCCAACGTGGCCACCGCGGTCCCCAAGAAACGACGGGACGCGAAACCTCCTAACAAAGGCACGTCGATCTTCAGCAACCGCAGCGGGTTGGGAGAAGTTGTACTGACACGCCCGGCCTCCGAAGCGGCGCGGGAGCTTGAGAAGGCCTCCGGAACCGCCAAACCCGAGGCGGACAGGCCGGCCGAGAAGGACGGGCGGCCAGGACGTGACGAGGCGCCGCTGACGGTCGAGCCGCATCGCGACCGAAACGGAAACGGCGAAGAGTTCTGGCGCCAGCGGGCCGGGGAAGTGAACCGGGGGCTGGAGGTCGCCGAGGGCAACGTCGCGAGGGCGAAAAAGCGCGTCGAGGATCTTCAATCGGACAACGCCGCGGTGGCCGGCCAACCCGCTTGGGCGTATCAGATCGCCCAAGCCAAAGAGCAATTGGCAATTGCCGAAGAGAGGCTGGAGGTCGCCCGGAAGAGACGTGAAGAGCTCGCCGAGGAAGCGCGAAAGGCCGACGCGTTTCCGGGCTGGCTGCGCTAGCCGAGCGCGTTACCGTTCGCGGCACGGCTTTACTCCGTTCCGCGTCCTGAATCTCCCTTTCGGAGATAGGCGTCGGCGGCACAGCACGGCCCCCGCGGCGGCTGGACCTCCGTATCCCTCTCGAGACGCCCGGTACGATCCTTGAAAAGCACCGCGCGATGCCCTCCCAGATCACGACGAACCGCCCGGCGCCGCCGGCCTCTCGAAGGGAAGACGCATGACTGCTCCCGCGCTCGTCTCGGGCCTCCTCCCCGCGCTCCTCCACCTTCTTCTCGCCGCGCCGCAGGCCGTCGCCGCCGACGCGCCCGAGCGGCAGGTCGGGAAGATCCTGGGAAGGGACACGACCACGCCGACCATCACGCTCACGGCCCCCACGGGCGGCTGGACCGTCGACCGGATGGTCCTCGTCGCGGGCCAGGTCAGCGATCCCACGATCAACCCGATCACCGTCAGCATCAACGGCCAACGCTATCTGATGAAGACCGTGAACGGCGCCTTCCAGCGGAAGTTCCCCGTCACGGCCGGCAAGAACTCGATCGTCGTCTCGGGCGCGAACAAAGGGGGTCTCGGGCGGGCGGAGCGGACGATCCACGCCGAGGTCTCGCCGGTGGCCGTCTTCCTCGTCCTGACGAGCGACACCGACGGCGTCTACACCGACCTCCACGTCTACGAGCCGCTCTCGGACGCCCCCGACCCGGCGACCGCCGGCCGCGACGCGACCGAGCATGTCTTCTGGGCGAGGACGGCCTCCCCTTCGGGCGGGAGCTTCTACCTGAACGAGCAGGGGGGCGACTTCGACAGCCCGGGCTACGGCCCGTACCTCTACACGCACACGGCGCCGCCCCTCGGCTTCTACCGGATCGACGTGAACTATTGGCCGAGCGGCGACAAGGCGCACACCGTGGCGACGCTCGACCTCGTCCTCTTCGGCGGCACGGCGAACGAGATCCGGAAGAAGGTGAAGCTCCCGCTCGTCGCGCCGGGCGAGACGCAGACGCTCGCGTGGCTCCGCGTCGAGAAAGGGCAGCGGGCTTCCGTCTACCTCCCGACGCTAGACGAGAAGCCGAAGGGCACCGCGATTTGGCCTACCTGGGTGACCGACCGCCCCGTCCGGACGATGGAGGGAGGCGAGGCCGCCGCCGGAGCCGAGATCTCCGCCGAGGAGTACTGAGTGGCGCCGCGAGCCTCTGGTCTTCGTCTTGGCTCGCATCTCGCCGTCGCTCTCGTTTTCGCCGCCGCCCCGCTCCTCGGCGGGCCACCTTCCGTGGACGACGCCGCGGCCGTCCGTTTCCGCCTCCTCAACGAGGCGCTCGCCCAGGCCGAGCGGCCGAGCGCCGACTGGGATCCGGGGCAGCGCGACTGCGCTGGCTTCGTCCGCTTCCTCTTCCGGAAGTCGACGCTCGCGCGCGCGGCGGTCTGGACGAGGCGCGACGGGACGAAGAGCCCGTATCTTCGGGCCGACGAGCTCCTCGCCTACAACTTCACACCGCTCTCGCGCGCCGTCGACGAGGACCGAGCCGAGACCGGCGACCCCCTCGCCTTCTACGACCCCGAGAAGCCTCCGCTCGACGCCTGGCACCTGATGGTCGTCCTCCGCCCGCCCGGCACCGCGCCCGACCGCCTCCTGGTCGTCTACCACAACGGCGCCCTGGCGCCCGACGGCACCGTCCGCAAGGTGTGGCTGGACGACCTTGTCACGGGGCCCGCCGTCTGGCGGCCCGTCCCCGAGAACCCGCGCTTCCTCGGCACCTTCCGCTGGAACGGATTCGGCGGAGCTTCGGAGCATCAGAGATGACGAAACGCCGCCCCCGCGCACTTCCTCTCGCGCTCGCCGTCGCCGCTCTCACAGCCCTCCCGGCCGCCCGGCTCCTCGCGGACGAGAACATCCAGCCGCCGCGGAACCTGACGCCGGAATACGAGTTGACGGTCTCGGACCCGGCCGAGCTCCGGAGGCTCTTCCGCGAGAACGCCTGGATGAAGGACTTCCAGGGCTCGAACCTCTACCGCGGCACCATGGCCCGCCTCGGCCCCGTCCTCTTCGCCTTGGCGCGCGAGGGGACCGATTCGTGGAAGGGGCGCCTCCTCGACTTTGTCGTCGAGAACCTCGTCGACGGCCGCCCGACGACCCTCAGCTACTTTCATGCACCAGACCTCGCGAGCCCGTTCGGTGTCACGGTCTCCGGCCTGACGCCACGCGCGACGAAGGCCCTCGCGCTTCTCCTCGACCGCCAGCGGACGCGTGCCGACGTTCCGATCCTCGTTTCCGTTCTCAATGGAACCTACGAGAGCGTCTCTGTAACCCCCGTCGCCTTCAAGGGGCAGAAATTCGCGGCGGTCGCGTCCGGCTCGTGCCTCTCGGTCGGTCGCGACCCCGCCGTCGCGGCCGCTCTCTCGTACCGTTGCGGCGGGCGTGCCACGGCGCTCCCCGGCTCGGCGACGCTGAGCGTCGACACGGCCGCCTTCTTCTCCTCTTGGTCGACCGTTCTCGAGAAGCTCTTCGGCGTCGGGCCGAGCTTCCGTGCGAGCTTCTCGTTCGACTCGGCGAAGAGCCGGTATGTCCCCGCGAAGGCCGAGCTCGCGCTTCGCAAGGGCCACCTCCTCGGGACCGCGCCTCTCGACTCCTCCCTGCTCTCGGCGATCCCGGCGGACGCGCTCTTCTTCGCGACCGCGCTCATCCCCGACCCGGGCGCGCTCTCGCCGGAAGGCGCCGAGGAGTACTTGAGGACGATCAAGGCGAAGCCCCCGGCCCGTTACGTCCCGGTTGCCCTCGTCTACCTTGGGATGCGGGCGGAAGGCCGGGACAACGGGGGGTCGACAGCCGCGAGAACGGAGGCGCTTTCGGTGCTTCTTCTCCCTCAGCCAAGGTCCGGCGATGCGGCGCAGGCGGCGGTCGGCCGCCTCTTCGGCTCCACGCGGCGGTACCGTGTCGAGGCGTCCTACGCGTGCCCGGGCTACGCGGCGATCAGCCCGTCGCCCACAGCCCTCGCGCGAATCGAGGCGGCCTGTTCAAGGAAGGCACCCTCGTTTCTCCAGCTCTCGCCGCGTCTTGTACAGAGCTTCGCACGGCGGCCTCTCTCGGCCGGTGTCTTTGTGAATGTGGGCAGCTATTTGCGGCACGCGATGACCCTCGGCTGGGACCTCGCAAACGCTGGGACGCCTGCCGGCGCTGAGCGGGCGGCAAAGCCTCCGGAGGTAGCCGACGGCCTTGCCCTCCTCGACCGCCTCCCGATGTTCGCGTTTGCCGGGGCCGTTCAGGGCGACGCGATCCTGCTCACCGGAGTTGAGCCATGACCGCAAGCGCACGCACCCCGACGCGCGGTGGCCTCGTCGGCTTCGCGCTTTCTCTCTTGCTGGTTGCCCTTCCGCTCTCGGCCAAGGACTTCTACATAACGGTCCGCCGCGACTTCGGTCCCGACGAGTCGCCCGCGGTGGAGATCCATTTCAATCAGGACGTCCCGTTCACACTCCGGATCTACCGGCCCAAGGACCTGAAGGAGTTCGTGGCCAGCCAGGTCGACCTACGGCGCGCGTGGCGGCGGCCGAAGGTGGAGCTCAACAGTGCCCGTTTCCTCTTCCGCGGCCTCAATAGGACATCGCTCGACCTCGACTGGCTTCGCTCCGCCTCGAATGGCTCGCTGCGCCGGGCGCTCCGCGGCGAATACGGCGGAGCCTCGTGGACACCGGATCGGACGCGCCTTGCCGAAGGACCCGAGAAGCTGATCGCGGGGCCCGACCGCTTCGAGCTGGTCTCCGAGGTCTCGGTCCTCCCGGACGCGGCCGACTCGGCGAAACCGTTCGACGTCCCCGGCTTCGACTGGTGGTTCGGCCGGGAGGGGCGCCTCCGGCAGCGGACGCTCCGCCTCCCGAAGCTCGCACCCGGCTTCTACGTCGTCCAGATGATCCAAGGGGCGTCGGAGGGTCAGGGCATCCTCGTGGTCAACGACCTCTCGGCCTCGATCCAGCAGACCGACGGCGCCGCGCTCGTCCGCGTCACGCGCCGCGACGGCCGCCCCGCGCCGGGCGCCGAGGTGGAGGTAAGAAACCTCCAGGGCGCCTGGGTCGCGAAGGGGAAGACGAACGCCGACGGCGTCCTCTCCCTCACCGACCTCAAGGACACGGAGCTCCTCGCCGTCGTCCGCGACAAGGATTCCGTCGCGATCGTCGACACGGAGTTCTTCTCCTCCGCCGCCACGTTCCCGGACGTCTACCTCTACACCGACCGGCCGCTCTACAAGAAGACGAGCCTCGTGAGGTTCAAGGGGATCCTCCGCCGCCCGGCCGACGGCCTGAGCCGCCTTTGGGCCTCCCTCTCCGGCGGGCCGACGAGCGCGGACGTCTCGATCAAGGCGCTGGACGGCGCCGCGATCACGGGGGAGGTGAAGGTGCCGATCTCGCGCTTCGGCACCTTCCACGGCGAGTTCGACCTCGGGTACGAGCCCGAGGACCTGAACGGCCTCTACCGCGTCGCCGCGAACGTGGGCGGGGCGACGCACGTCGGCGAGTTCCGGATCCAGGAGTACGTCAAGCCCCTTTTCTTCTTCAAGGTGGCGACCGAGCAGGAGACGCTCAAGGCCGGCGGCTCGCTCCGAGCGTCGGTTGCGATCGAGCGGTACGCGGGCGGCGTGCCGCAGGGCGTGAAGTACCAGGCTCAGCTCTTCCGCGTCCGCGCCGAGTCGCCCGCGTGGGTCGAGGACGCCGGCCTCGGCGAGACCGGGAGCGCGACGACGTACGGCTGGGACGCGGGCTCGAAGGGATGGCAGCAGTCGGTCTCCGTCCCGTACCTTGTCGCGAGCGAGGACGAGATCGCCTTCGACGCCAAGGGGCGATCGACGCTGGTCCTGAAGCTCCCGGAGATGCTCCCCGGCCCGCCGAACTTCGACTACAAGTTCGTCCTCCGCCTCTTCGCGAAGGACCCGGACGGCGGCACGGCCTCGTACTCGAAGAGCTTCGCCGACATGCGGAGTGAGGTGGTCGCCCTCGCGCGGATGTCGGGCGTCTACGCCGATCCGGAGCGCCCCGCCACGCTCTCGGTCCGCGCCGTCCACCCTTCGGGCAAGCCGTACGGGAAGACGAAGGGGAAGCTCTCGTGGACCCTTCGGCCGTACCGGAAGGCCGCGACGACCCGCGAGACCGACTTCACGACGGGCGAGGACGGCCGCTACCGCGCGCCGATCCCGACGGGCGAGGCCGGGCGCCTCGACGTTCTCGTCACGCTCTGGGACCGGTTCGAGAAGGCGACGACGACCGAAGCCTCCATCGTCGTCGCGCAGAAGACGCCGGGCGCGCCGATCACCGACGTCTCCGAGGTGACGATCCTCCAGGAGCGCGATACGTACGCGCTGGGCGAGACGGCGAAGGCCCTCGTCCTCCTCCCCGACGGCTGGGGCGAGAAGGGAACCGACTCCGGCCGCCTCTACCTGACGGTGGCGGGGCGGAGCATCCACGGCCAGCGCGTGCAGAGCGTGAAGGGGCTTTCGGCGTGGATCGCGCAGCCGATCGAGCCGAGCTTCGGAACCGCGGCGTACGTCGTCGTCGCCTACCCCGACCCGGTCCGCGGATGGGTCGAAAGGACCCTCACGTTCCGGATTCCGCCCATGGACAAGGCGCTCCGCGTCGCCGTCTCGCCCCAGGCGCCGTTCGTCCGCCCCGGCCAGAGGCAGGGCCTCCGGCTGAAGGTGACGGACGTGGCCGGAAAACCCGTCGAGGCCGAGGTGTCAGTCTCGGTCGTCGACAAGGCCGTCCTCGCGATCCAGCCCGAGTTCCGGCCCTCCCTCCTCTCGTTCTTCTACCCGACCGAGCGCCTCAACCTGATGAGCTTCTTCAGCCGCGAGTTCCAGTCGTACGGCTACGGCGAGCGGTTGGCCCAGCGCTTTGGCCCGAACTTCTGGATGGCCGAGACGAAGCCCGACAGGAAGAAAGATCGCGACGATGACACGGCGTACTGGAACCCGCGCGTCCTGACCGACTCCGACGGCCTGGCGGCCGTCAGCTTCCGCCTCCCCGGAAACCAGACGACCTGGAACGTCTCGGCCGTGGCCGTCGACACGCGCGGCCGGTTCGGCGAAGGGGGCGCCGAGTTCGGCACGAACGCCCCCGTGACGCTCCAGCTCGCCGCGCCCACGTTCCTCCGCGCGGGAGACAAGGCCGACGTCCGCCTCCTTCTCGGAAACCCCGGTGCCAAGGCCCGCGAAGTGAAGGCGAACGTGACGGCGCCCGCGGGCGTAACGCTCCAAGCACCCGTCGCGGTCACCATGGCGCTCCAGCCGAAGGCCGAGGCCGCGGCGCGCGGGACGATCTCCCTCGCCACGACCCTGCCGGGCGGGAGCGCCGTGCTCTCGACGTCTCTCTCGACGGCCCTCGACCTCGGAGGCGAGACGCAGCGCTTCGACCACGCGCTCCGGACGCTTCCCGCCACCGTCTCGTCCATCGAGCGTCGGAACGTCTCGCCGAACGAGACGATCACCCTTTCCGCCGGCCCGGGCGAGACCGTCACCTCGGTTCGCTTCGTCGGCGCGACGCGCTTCGTGGAGGCCTTCGTTCCGGCTCTCCGCTGGCTCCTTGCGTACCCGTACGGCTGCGCCGAGCAGGTGGCGAGCACGACCGTCCCGAGCCTCCTCGTCGAGAAGCTCTTTACGCGCTCGGCCATGTCCCTCACCGAGGCCGAGCTCGCCTCGACGATCCGCCCCGCCAAGGAGTTCGGAGCGGCCGGCGTCGCGCGCCTCAAGGCGATGCAGCGCCCCGACGGCTCCTTCTCGTGGTGGACGGGGGAGCCGGACGGGAACCCGACGATGACGGCCCTCGTCTTGACCCTCTTCGCCTCCCTCGACGATCCCGAGCCGCTGAAGGCGCTCGACGCCAAGCGGGCGCTCGGCGCGCTGAAGGCCAAGACGCCCCCCGGCGCCTCGTCGCTCGCCGTCACGGTCCTCTGGCTCGAGTCGCGCCTCGCGCTCCTCGGCGTCGCCCCGCCGCCGGGGAACACCGCGGAGACGAACGCCCGCTTTCTCGCCGACTGGGTCGCCGAGAAGGGGACTCTCCTCGACAAGGCCCGCTTCCTCCTGGCGCTGAAGGGCTTCGGCTACGACGAGAAGCCGGGCCTCGCGAAGAGCGTCCGCCTCCTTCTGGAGGAGGTCGACGCAGCCGTGGCCGCGCAGCTCGCCGGCGCGGCGGCGGCCTCGTCCGCGGCCGAGCCTTCGCGCGTGACGCCGCTCCAGACCGACTGGCCGAGCTACCCGGGCCGCCTCGGCAGCACGCTCGCGACCGCGGGGCGGACGCTCCAGATCTACCGCCGGCTCGACGAGGCGCGGAAGAAGAAGCTCTCGCGCCGCCTCCTTTCCACCTTCGACGGGCGGCACTTCGGCTCCACATTCGAGACGTCGCTGACCCTCGCCGACTCTGCCTGGCTCCTCGAGGAGGAGATCGGGAAGGTGGAGCGGCATCGCCAGGTGCGCGTGAAGGTGGGCTCGCAGACGCTCCCCGAGAAGGACCTGGCGTACCGCCCGCTCGCGACCGGCGTCGAGATTGGGATCGAGCCGAAGGACGCGCTCCGCGGCCCGCTCACGTTCGACGGCCTCGCGGACGACTACGTGGGGCGCCTCGTCGTGACGAAAGAGGTGCCTCTCGACCGCGCCGCCCCGGTGGCCGGCGGCTGGGAGCTGACGAAGACGCTCTTCCGCCTCAACGAAAAGACGGGCGCGGCGACGCCGCTCGCGGGCCCCGTGAGGGTGGGCGACCTCGTCTACGTCAAGGTCTCGTTCGACCCGTCGCGCCGGAGCCTCCCGTGGTGGCGCTCGTCGTACTACGCCCTGACGGACCAGGTGCCGGCCGGCTTCACGGTGATCGAGGAGGACAAGGCGTACGACGGAAAGCCGTTCTCTCTGAAGCTTCGCGAGGCGCGCTTCGCGCGGCGCGACGTGAGAACCGACCGGATCCAGTGGTTCTTCTCCTTCGACCGCGGCTTCATGGACCAAGGCCACCAGGTGGGCTACGTGATGCGCGCGCAGCACCCGGGCGACTTCGCCGCGGGGGTGGCGCGGATCGAGGACTTCTACGATGAGGCGCTCTTCTCTCAAACCGCTTCTCGCCGCGTGTCTGTGGAGCCTCTTCCCGAGCGCGGCGGGCGCTGACGGGACGGAGACTCCCGACCGGCCCGGCGTCGAGACCTCCGGGCCGGTCTCCTTCGAGCCGGGGGTCGAGGCCGAGGCGGCGGCCCGCTGGGAGGCGCTCGTCCGCGGCTCCTGGACCTCGTGGGAGACGCGCTTCGGCGCGGCGGTTTCGCGTCCGGCGATCCGCGTGGGGCTAGGCGATGTCGCGACGATGCCGCGGACGCTCGGGAGAACACGCGGCGGCCGGATCGAGCTGAACCGCCTCCTCCCGCGCGAAGGCGCCGACGACGTCGTCCGGCACGAGACGGCGCACGTCTTCGTCCAAGCCGCCTGCCCGGCCGTCGCGGCGGGAACGCCGCTCCTCTCCGAGGCGTTCGCGCTCTTCGCGACGGGAGACGCCGCGCGCCGCGTGTTCCAGGCCGCGGCCTCGCCGGGCGGCACGCCGGTGAGCGCGGCGGAGGCGCGCCGGTGGCTCCTGACGCGCGGCACGGAGGCGCAAGGGCACGAGCCGGCGGCGCAGAAGGCGCTCGCGGTGATGCTCTCTCAGCCCGGCCGCCGGGACGCGTGGGAGGCGTGGTTCCGCGGCCTCGTCGCGGCCTGCGGCCGAACGAGCTTCTCGGCGAGCGCCGAGCAGATCGCCTTCCTCGATCTCGTGCGGAGCGACCCGGCGCCGCCCGCGCCGGCGCGTATCGACTTCGTCCTGGTGGACGGCCACTCCCATGACGAGCTCGCAAGCGAGGGTAAGCCGGACGACCGCTCGCCTCCCGGCTCGATCCTGAAGCCGCTTCTCGTCGCGACGGTGCCGGAGCTGATGGAGGAGCGCCTCTCGCGCGCGACGCCCGCGTGGGCGTGCCCCGACGTGCCGCGCAAGAGGGAGGTTTGGAAGTGGCAATCCGCCCTCGCCCGCTCGTGCAACGGCTTCTTCCTCGACTTCGAGCCATCGAGCCCCGAGGCGTTCGGCGAATGGAACGAGACGCTCGAGCGCTTCGGCTTCCCCGACCCGCCGCGCACGATGGCGGGCCGGATCGGCCTCGACCCGAACTTCACGCTCTCGCCGCGCGAAGCGGTACGGCTCTACTCCTGGATCGCGCGCCGGGCGCCGTTCGTGATCGAGGCGCTCACGAAGACGCCGATTGACGGGACGCTCGCGAGCGCGCCCGACGCCGCCTGGTTCGCGGAGCGGCGGATCGCGCTCAAGACCGGGACGCTCCGCGACGCCACGAGCCGGCCGCTCCACGGCTGGATCGTGGCGGTCGGGGAGCTGGGCGAGACGGGCACACCGGCCTTCCTCGCCGCAATCCACGCGACGGCGGTGGCGCCGGCGGTGCTGCTTCCGGAGCTGAAGGGGCGGCTGGAAGCGGAGGGCGTCGTCCAGAACGAGTCCGCACGGGTCCAGATCCTCGGCCTGGCCCCCTTCACGACGATCGGGCTCTGGTGTGAGCCAGGAGTCCCACTGTTCGTGCGCGATGCCGCCGGCGTCTGGTCGCTCCGTGGGGTTGGCGGGCGCGTCCGCTCCGGCTCTTTGGAGCCCAACTCCACCTATGCCTGTGGCGCCCGACCGCTCCTGGTCGAGTTCGTCGACTCGAAGGGCCGCCAAAGAGCCCGCCGCTACGCCGGAACGCTCACGGTCGGCCCACCGAGCCCGCGCGCCGGGCCAGAGCTCGCGTCGTCGGCCCCGCTCCGCGAGAAGAGCGCCCGAGCCAGGCTGGGCTCGCGCTTCGTCCTGACCACGAGCGAGCGGTCGTACCTCATTTCGAGCCTCCTCTCCGAGTTCCCAAGCGGACACATCGAGGTGCTGAAGGCGCTGGCGCTGGTGATGCGCCATCAGCTCGGCGCGGGCCGCCACGGCGAAGACCCACCGTGCGACACAACACATTGCCACCTGTTCGGCCAAGAAGAAGGCGTCACGCCGGCCGACCGTCGCGCGGCGCGGGAAGCGGTTGCGGCGGTGAGGGAGGTCGAGCTCGTCGAGGCGGGGGATGGGGCGACGTCCCGAGCGGAGCGGCGCTGGCTCGCCTTCTACTTGGACGACCGGGTTGGCTGGAAGACGACACGGAGCGCCGCCACCGTTCGAGAGGCTCTGGGCCTCGATGCCGAGCCGACCGAGGTCCGCCGGTCCACGGCCGGGTCCATCGCGGTGGTCGCGGGCGCGGAACAACGAGTCCCTTGCGAGCTTTTCCGGAATCAGCTGCGACTACCGTCGTGTCCGACCGGCATCGCCAGAGTCAGCCGTGACTTCGTGATCGAGGGACACGGCGAAGGGCACGGCGGCGGCCACGGCGAGGCCGCGGCGCCGACCTTCCGCTTCTTCTCCGGCGACGACGTGACCGCCTTCCTGCAGCCGCGCCAGCAGCGCCTCTCGGCGCAGAA
>WBZQ01001714.1_pt1 | contig 14820 bp, 6 predicted proteins | sample 5204251 | NCBI WGS metagenome assembly WBZQ01 (sample SAMN12412402, study PRJNA552823) | activated sludge metagenome | isolation source: activated sludge from nitrification reactor of wastewater treatment plant... | place: USA: Virginia | collected 2017-09 | reverse complement strand
ATTGGAAGGTAGGTTGAGGAACACGAACCGATTAAACCGCGTCTGTGGGTTGAAATGTCACCACCACCTACACGGCTTAACAGGTGGTATACAAATTGGAACGAATCATATGTAGTCCACCCTGAACAATTCTATTTTCAGGCATATGCGCCAGCAACGCGATGATTAGTTCTGTCATCATTTGTCAATCAACATTCAAAATTTACCAGGTATCAACATCCAAAAGTTACCAGTTGTAGGTACTAAAATTTAGTTGTTGAGAGCATTATTACGATGCTTAAATCGATAGGAATCGTTACCGGTTTCGAGGATGTCGCAGTGATGGGTTATCCGATCAAGTAAGGCAGTAGTCATTTTTTCATCGCCAAAAACTTGTACCCACTCAGCAAAATTGAGATTTGTGGTAATAATCAGAGAAGTTTTTTCATACAACTGACTGATGAGATGAAACAGTAAGGCGCCACCGGATTCTGGGAATGGCAGATAACCCAATTCATCAAGAATGACGGCATCGATTTGGATAAGTCGCTTAGCAAGGGAACCGGATTTACCCAACTGTTTTTCTTTCTCCAGCAGATTAACCAGATCAACGGCGTTATAGAACCGCACACGTTTGCCCTGATGGATGGCCAAAACTGCTAAAGCGATGGCCAGATGGGTTTTGCCGGTTCCTGTGCCGCCGACAAAGATAAGATTGTTTGCCTGCTCCATGAAATCACCGCTGGCCAGTTGCTCGATACGTTCTTTGGTCAATGGGTTTTCTGCCCAGTCGAAGTGGATTAGATCGCGATGATGAGGAAACCTGGCGGTATGCAACTGATAGTTCAAACTGCGCGCCTTGCGATCTGTCTGTTCGGCGGCAATCAATCGATCCAGCCATACTTCGGGCATCACCGGCTTCTGGCGTGAATTGGCTTCAGCTTGCCATTCCTGCCAGGCAGCGGCCATACCGTGCAGATGAAGTGCCTTGAGTTGCGCGTAACGGTCAGTGATCATTGCGCAACCTCCGCAAGCTGTCGTAGCGGCTGCAGTCCGCTTTAGGTTCGATATGCAGGTTAGGTACAGATAATGTGCTTAATCGTTTAGGGCGCGCAGTCTCGCTTAAACGTCGCATTTCGTTCATGACAATGGCGGCAGCAATAATGCCAGTTTGCAAGGTTAAATCACAGGCAACTTCGAGTGTTTCAAGCCCGGTATCGCCCAGCGCTCTGGCCATCAACAATAATTCGACAAATGCCCGGTCGCCTCTGTCCTGTTTCAGAATCCGGTCGCGAACCACTCGAATGGGTACCGGCAAGTCCCACTGTTGAAATGGCGCCCCATGTCGTAGTGCGCCAGGCTTCTTTTCCAGTACCGGCAGATAATGCCAAGGATCACAAATCAGTTGACCACGGCCGTAACAGCGCGCGTGTTCAGCAACAACCCGGTTCTGTGCAACAATTCGCAGCCGATCTGCCGTTATCCGCACAGAAACAACACGATTCGACCATTCAGCCGGTACACTGTAGCGATTATGATCAGCCTTGATCAGACACGTACTGGAAACCCGCATAGTTTTTTCCACATAACCGTCAAATACCGCTTTGACAGGAATGAGTAACGGTTTCTCTTCAGCAAAACAATCGGCAATGCTACGTCCAGTCTGTTCCGGGTGCTTGCGCTGCGACAGTTGCTCGCATCGCAATGCCAGCCATGCATTCAGCTCAGCAAAGTCCCCGAAGCGCGGCGTAGGCGTAAACAACCATTCCCTGACATTACCCACTTGGTTTTCAACCTGTCCCTTCTCCCAGCCAGATTCCGGTGTACAGGCTACCGGCTCAAACAGATAGTGATTCGCCAGAGCTAGAAAGCGCCGATTAAACTGACGTGCCTTGCCGGCAAATATCGCATCCACGATCGTCTTCGGGTTATCGTACATCATCCGCTTAGGCACGCCACCAAAGTGCTCAAACGCCTTGATATGCGCGTCAAATACCATCTCCTGGGTTTCGCGAGGATACGCGGCTAGAAACATCCGCCGACTGTAAGCCAGCCGGAAATGTGCAACCTTGACCGTTTGCAGCACACCACCCAATATGACGTATTCATGACTCCAGTCAAACTGACAGGTTTCACCTGCTGGAAACGCCAAAGGAACAAAAGTCTGGGTTATCGATGGCCGATGCTGTGCTTGTTGCTTCCAGTCTTGTACAAGCCGTTGTACCGGACCATAGGAGCCTTGATAGCCTTCAACCTGCAAACATTCATACAGACGCTGCGCAGTCCTGCGTTGACGTTTAGGCAGTTTCGCATCCAACTCTAACCAATCAACCAATTGGGGTTTAAAAGCACCTAACTTCGGGGTCGGCTGAACAGTACGCTGATAAACGGGTTGTTCCTGACTCTTTAACGCCCTCCGTACCGTCTGACGGGAAAGATTAAGACGATTGGCGATCTTACTGATGCTTTCTTTATTTATAAAATAACAACGCCTGATTTCGGCTATTTGCTCCATGTTTATCACTCCAGGGTTCTCCGACTAAATGCCGGATTTTCTCATCCATAGGGTGGAAACTTTTCAACGTTGATTTCACCCTTTCCCTGGTAATTTTTGCATGTTGATTAACAGATATCGCTCCTGCTTGTAAAAAATTCAAGGATAGCGATGATGTGCCAGGGTGTTAATATGGAAGGGTTGGAGGCTTACGACTTACCTTCAATTTTCTTTCAAAATTATTGGGTGATAAGTCTCCAAGCTCAGAATACCTGCGGGTTGGGTTATACCAAGACTCGATCCAGGTGAATATATTTGACCCACAATCAGAAAATACGATGTGGCATTTTGTCGCATGTGACAATATGCCGCATTGACTCAAAACTCTGTGAGATTTAGCCTAAAAAAAGAGTTAATTCCACTCGGTTGGGATAACTGGGGACTTTTGCTAATTCGAGAGAGATTTTGGATTTATGTCGTGGGATGAAAGTGAAACATCAACAGTAACATACCTCGTAGTTATTAATCATGAAGAGCAATACTCTATTTGGCCAGATTATAAGGAAATTCCTGGAGGCTGGAGAACAGTAGGTAAGTCAGGCAGTAAAGATGAGTGTCTTGCGTATATCAATGAGGTGTGGACGGATATGCGCCCACTCAGCCTGCGGAAACATATGGCGCAGACTGAATCACAAAAGAAGAAATAAAGTGACTTCTCGGTTTGATTCTCTGTTGTGGTTTCCAACTGTTGAGCCAAATTCTTCAGCATTAATGCGTCTTTTTTGTTTTCCGTATGCTGGTGGAAGTATTACTGTATTTAGAAATTGGGCTAAATACCTACCTAGTTCAATCGAAATTTGTCCTATTCAATTACCTGGACGTGGCGCTCGTTTTCTTGAACCTTCCTTTCAACAAATTACACCTCTATTAAGTGTTATCTGTAAGAAGATCGAACCTTTTTTAGATAAACCTTTTGCATTTTTTGGTCATAGCTTGGGTGGGTTGATAGCCTATGAATTGGCACATCGAGTTCGCTCTAAGTACTCCAAGCAGCCAATTCACCTAATGGTATCTGCATGTCCAGCACCTGGCGAAATTAATAAACATAGATCACTGTGTAAGTTATCGGATAAAGATTTGATAACCGAGTTACGTCAGCTTAAGGGTACTCCGATGGATTTGCTTGAGAACGAAGAATTGATGGCACTTACATTACCTACATTGCGAGCAGATTTTTCCTTGTATGAATCGTATAACTACACATTTCATGAGTCTCTGGAGTGTCCTGTGACTGTATTGGGTGGAATGCAGGATCATGTAATTAGTACAGGAAAGTTGGAACGATGGTATAGGGAAACAACAGGAGAGTTTTCTTTCTACCATTTCTCGGGTGATCATTTTTTCTTACATAGTGAAGAAGCGGCTGTTCTTACGCTGATACAGCAAAAACTTCTTTCTTTGATTTATAAAGTTGCTTGATAAACCACATTGCTTACATGAATAAAAAAGAATATCGCAATAGAAGGAAATCAAATGAATTGCGGAATCAAATTACGCAAAAAGAGTTTGATGCAGAGGAGTTGCAACGTTGGATAAATTCTGTAGATTCTAAATCTTCAGTTTTTGATTTTGTGTCATTGCTGCGTTTCAGAGCATTAACAAATCCTGATTCTTGTGCTTATCGCTTTATAAGTGATGGCGGAATTCCTGAACATACGATTAGTTACAGCCAATTAGATGGTCGGGCACGAGTGATTGCAACAAGACTTCAAGGTATGGGTATGGAGAATAAACGGGCTTTATTAATATATCCTGCCGGAATTGAATACATCGTTGCTTTCTTTGGCTGCCTCTACGCAGGTGTTGTTGCAGTACCTGTTTACCCGCCTTCACGGCATCATGCCAATCGTCTCAGAGCTATTATTCATGACGCATCTCCTTCTGTAGTTCTGTCGGCTGAGAATTTGCGTGAAAAATTACAAGAAAATCACGAAAAAGATTGGAATTGCAAAAAGCTGGTGTGGCTCAGCACTGATTTGTTAGCGAATGACAATCCAGAAGCATGGTTACCGTTTTCTGTACAACCGGATAATTTGGCTTTCTTACAATATACATCGGGATCGACAGGCGACCCAAAAGGTGTGATGGTAAGTCATGGCAATCTGATTGCAAACCAGCGAATGATCAAACAAGCCTTTAATCATACCCAAGAAAGTGTAGTAGTGGGGTGGTTGCCGCTTTATCATGATATGGGATTAATCGGAAATGTATTACAACCCCTCTATCTGGGCGCTACAGCAATTTTAATGTCGCCATTGACGTTTCTGGAGCAACCGATTCGGTGGCTACGGGCTATTTCAAGATATCGAGCTACAACCTCAGGCGGCCCGAATTTTGCCTATGAATTGTGTGTGCGAAAGGTTACAGATGAACAAAAACAAGAACTGGATCTGAGTTGTTGGACGTTAGCTTTTAATGGAGCGGAACCGGTTCGTTACGCCACAATTGAGCGGTTTTCACACGCTTTTAGTGAGTGCGGTTTTAACGACGCTGCTTTTTTTCCTTGTTATGGATTGGCGGAAAGTACGCTATTTGTAACAGGAGAAAAATTACATACTAAGCCTTCTAAACATACGGGCAAGAATCTATCCAAGCGACAGAATTTGCCGAATGCAACGATAAGTAGTGGTCATGTATGGGCTGATCATGCGGTATGTATCGTTAATCCTGAAACTGGAATTCCGTGTCCTGATAATGATGAGGGAGAAATCTGGGTTGCTGGCCCGAGTGTAGCGCAAGGTTATTGGAATCGTCCTGAAGCATCAGAGAGTATTTTTCGCGCGGTGCTTTCATTACCGGAAGAAAGGCTTGATTTAAGCAATTGGAATACAAGAAATATTCACCAAAAATATTTTGATTATCACAAGTATACGTTTCTTCGCACCGGAGATCTTGGAATTACAAAGCAAGGTAATTTGTTTGTAACGGGGCGTATTAAAGATCTCATTATTTTACGAGGGCGAAATTATTATCCGCACGATTTTGAACAAGCAATCGATGATAATGTAACAAAAATAAGACCCAATAGTTGCGCAGCATTTTCCGTAGAGCATGAAGGTGAAGAACGATTAGTTGTTGCGGTTGAAGTCAAGCGCAAAAAAATATCCAATCAAGAAGCAGATGAGATATTCAGCACTATCCGCGAAACATTAGCAGAAGCAAGTGATGTATCGATTGGGGAAATATTGTTATTAGCTCCCGGTTCGATATTAAAAACATCCAGCGGCAAAATTCAGCGTCAAGCGATAAAGAAAGCTTATCTGAATAATGGACTCAACATCTTAGCCCGCATGGGTGGTAAGCAATCTTGTTATTTATCCGCACCACACCACATTACCCGCGAGAATAGTTACATAAATCTCTCGCGCGAAACATTGTTAGCCTTACCCAATGATGAGCGATTACAGTTGATTATGCATTTTTTGCAATCGCAAGTAGCGAAACTATCGATGATTCCCGAGACAAACCTATCGCCTGCACATTCAATTCGCAGATTGGGACTCGATTCTCTTCGCTTGGTAGAGCTTAAACATGTTGTGGATACATTATTGGATAGTGAACTATCACTTACTTTATTCCTGTCAGAAATAACCATTGCTGAGTTAGCCGAGAAATTGATTAGAGAACTGAGCGAGCCACGGTTTGATAAAGAAATCTATCCCCTGCAAAAAGAGAATCAAAAACTTTCATGTGCACAGCAATCCATCTGGGCGGTTCATCAGCTCGAGCCTAATAGCATTATTTACAATTTACACCTAAGTCTTTATTTTCATGGATCTCTCGATAACGTACTGTTGCATCGGGCATTAGAAAAACTATTGCAACGACATTCCCAACTCAGGACATGTTATCGGATTGATGGCGGATCGGTGCAACAGAATGTTATTCCCTGCAATGAATTATCAGACTATTTTTCTACCGTTGATGCTTCAGAGTGGACAGAATCCGCTTTACAGTCCGATCTTACAAGACGCCTATGCGAGCCATTTGATTTGTCGTCCGGACTGCTCCTGCGTGTTATAAGCTATCAACTCAGTCAACACATTCATATCGTACTTTTTTGTGCGCACCATGTTGCTGTTGATTTGTGGACAAGTATGGTTTTACTGGAAGATTTGAACGCTCTGCTTCAGAACTTGAAGCATGATAAGCACTTTGATCTTCCACAACTGACTGCAAATTATCAAGACTTTGTAACGTGGCAACAACATTATTTAAACAGTAAGTCTTGTCAGGATGACAGGATTTACTGGCAGAATAAACTGGAAGGTTCGCTTCCTGTTTTAGAGCTATTCACTGATTTTCCCCGTCCGCTGACATCAGCATACCGGGGTGCATCGCATACATTGCGTTTGAATCGAGACTTAACAGATAAGCTGAAGCAGCTTGGTCAGAAATATGATGCAACACTTTTCATGACACTCCTCGCGGTTTATAAAGTGTTACTCCATCGCTATACCCATCAAGATGACATTATCGTAGGAACGGCATGTAATGGCCGGCCTCAGTCGCGATTCAAGCGTGTTGCCGGTTATTTTGTTAATCCTGTTGCTTTGCGGACTCATCCTAGCGCGCTACTGTCTTTTGCATCCTATTTAATGCAAGTTCGCGATACTGTTATCGAAGCACTTAGCCATGCAGATTATCCATTCTCGTTATTGGTAGAACAATTGCAACCGGAACGCAGTGCGAATCATTGGCCAATTTATCAAACCCTTTTGATCCTGCAGCAGAGTCCTGCTGGCATGGACGAAACCTTAGCCCATTTTTCGCTGGGAGAAGAAGGTACCGATGTGACATGGGGTGATTGGAAGGTTTCATCAAAAGAAATCAAAGAGCAAGTTGAGAATTTTGATATAAGGTTAATGGCTGCTGAAGATGACCATGGCTTGCTACTGTCCTTCAAGTATCGGGCTGATTTATTTGAAGCAGCTACGATCGGGCGAATGGCAGGTCATTTGCAAATGTTATTGGAGCAAGTCATTACAAACCCTGATTGTTGTCTGAGGGAACTTTCAATGCTGACTCAAGCCGAGCGCATGCAACAGCTTTGTGTTTGGAATCCTAGCTTCACAGCAGTCAATGAAAAAAGATGCTTGCATGAGTTGTTTGAAACACAAGTGATCCAAACTCCGATGAAGGTGGCGGTGGTATGCAACGGCGAGCGATTAACGTACGCAGAACTGAATAAGCGCGCTAATCGTCTTGCGCATTATCTGCGATTACAAGCAGTCGGCCCTGAAATTGTTGTAGGACTTTGCATAAGACGTTCATTAGACATGGTCGTCGGCATTTTGGGGATACTGAAGTCTGGAGGAGCGTATGTTCCGATAGATCCGGATTTTCCTCGGGAGCGAATTAAATCACTTTTAAATGACTCGGGAGCAGCATTCATCGTCACGCAGCAAGTGCTTGTGGATAGGGTGCAAGCATGCAATATTCCATTCGTATGCCTGGATAGTGAGAATGAAATCACCCGGATGGAATCGAATGATAATCCTCGGAATGCCTGTCTATCTGATCATCTTGCTTACATTATTTATACTTCCGGTTCAACTGGAAAATCCAAGGGAGTTGCCATTTCCCATGGCAATGTTGTTCATTCGACTCAAGCACGCTTTAAGACTTATCCAGATCCCATCGAAGGCTTTTTACTGCTTTCATCGTATACCTTTGATAGTTCGATAGCCGGTATTTTTTGGACATTGTGTCAGGGTGGTTGTCTTCATATTCCAGCAGACGGAATGGAAAAGGATCCTCACTTATTAGGCAAAATTTTAGCGACTGAAAAGGTTTCTCATTTGTTGTGCTTGCCTTTATTTTATAGTTTGCTATTGGAAACTTTGCCACTATTCGTATTTGATGAAATGAAAGTGGTTATAGTAGCTGGTGAGGTGTGTTCATCTGATTTAGTCGCCAAACATTACCTGAAGCTACCACATGTTTCTCTTTTTAATGAATACGGTCCTACAGAAGGGACTGTCTGGAGTAGCGTATATCCTATTCAAGCAGATGAGTTTTATACCTGTGTTTCAATTGGTAAGCCCATTCAGAACGTACAAATCTATTTGCTTGATCGTGATTTAAATCCGGTACCGACAGGAGTGTCAGGAGAAATTTATATTGGTGGCAAGGGCCTCGCACGTGGATACCAACGTGCTCCGGATTTAACTGCGGCACAATTTATTCCTAATATTTTTGCTAGTAATAAAGAGAAGGTTCAAAGCACTACGTCTATCGATGGCATTTTGGAGGGCAGCCGACTTTATCGCACCGGAGATCTTGCGAGGTATCGCCCTGATGGAAGTATTGAGTTTCTAGGGCGTATTGACCATCAAGTCAAAATTCGGGGTTTTCGCATCGAGCTCGGAGAAATCGAAGCAAAGCTGCAACAACATCTGGGTGTAAAAGAGGCTGTAGTGTTAGTTCATGAAAATTTTTCCCGTGACAAACGGTTGATTGCATACCTTAGCGTCGATTCAGCTCAATTCTTGGATCATGTTCGTTTTCCTAGCACAGGCTTTGATTCTAATCTTCTCACCAAAGACTTATTAGCTTGCTTGTCAGGGTCCGATAAAGGAGTAGCTGGGAATTTTCTGTGTAATCAATATCTCCAGCAGTTTCTCAAAAAAAGTTTGCCAGATTTTATGGTGCCGTCAGTCTTTATTTTTATGAAGAAATTACCACGACTGCCTAACGGTAAGCTGAATCGAACAAGTTTTCCAATGATCGAAAATATATCACCGGCAATTACCTATAACCTGGTGGAGCCGACTAATTCCATTGAGAAAAGCATTCGAGAGATCTGGAAAGTAGTGCTTAATATCGAGCATCCATTGGGTATTCACGACAATTTTTTTGATTTAGGCGGACATTCCATGTCAGCCATTCGAGTGATGGTTTGGATTCAGAACGAATTCAATATTATTTTACCTGTTGCCAAAATTTTTGAAGCGCCAACCATTTCGCAATTGGCATATTTGGTAGCACAGCTTCAGATTGAAGGGCAGGATCAAACGTTAATTGAGTCTTTGTTGGATGAGCTCGAACAGCTCCCAGATGAAACCGGATTTATTGATGACCGGGAAATTGCAAGCGCACGGTGGTCGCATGAGTGAACGGCAACTTTATCATTTGGCGGAAAATGTTATTGTCGAACCATTGATTGATCGGTGGATCGCGTGGCCACATAACTTTTCTCCAGTGCTATATGGTTTGCATCTTTTAAATTATCAGAAGGAAGTGCTGACTTCCTACCTCAAGAATCCGAGCTTCCATGTGAAATCATGTCGTAATCCCAAGCTTTTGGGAGGGCCATTTGTTGATGTCCCGCAGGAAAGGATGAAAGAAATTAATAGGTTATTGGAGGATATCGAACAGAATCACATGGATTTATTGAAACTTGGACGTGATCTAATCGATTTCCAGAATAAACTCATACAAGCAGCCACAGGCCAGTGTATTGAAATATTTTATAACCACATTCCTGAATCCTTGCGTGGTCTTGTCGAACTGGGTTATGACTATCACAACCACCCTATAGTAAGGTGTATTGAGAGCCTTTTTTATGAAAGTTCATATTATAAAAAAGCATCGCAATCTTTCCGCTTAAGCTCTCTAATACATGACGATGCTCGTCCGTACTACATGAGCACGCCACGTTTGATGGATGCCAATGATATCGAATGGCATATACCTTTTGATAGTTCGAAAGTTGATGAGTTATTTAAACTCGATATCCAGCCACAACCATTGAACACCATCCGTGATTTATTATCCTTGTCAGTTACCGATGAATCGCGGCTATTGCAGTTTCTGTCTGTAAATCAACCGGTATTTGCTAAGCCCTGGAATGGCGCTGGGGCGCGTTTGCGTTACTTCGGTCATGCCAGCGTATTGTTTGAAGCAAATGGCGTATCGATTCTTACCGATCCGTTTATTTCAGTTTCCCCCCAACAAAGCGAAGTTGAGCGGTTTACCTTCAGGGACTTACCTGAAAGAATTGATTATGTGTTGATCACACATGGGCATCACGATCATTTTGTGTTCGAGTCTCTGTTACGCTTGAGGCATAGAATTGGGACTGTCGTGGTGCCTAGAAGCTCCGGCATTTTTTATGGAGATATTTCTCTTAAACAGCTTGCTCACAGACTGGGATTCAGCAATGTCCAAGAACTGGATGCACTTGATTCACTCTCATTTTTGGGAGTGAAAATTACTGCGATACCTTTTCTTGGGGAGCATTGCGATCTACTTCATGCAAAATCAGGTTATGTAATTGGCTTTGGTGGTGAACAGATTTTATTCGCTGCAGATTCTTGCTGCCTCGATCAACATTTGTATGAGCATGTAACAAATATTTTAGGATCAATTTCCACTGTATTTATCGGGATGGAATGTATTGGCGCGCCTCTGTCCTGGGTATATTCACCGTTATTACCCACCAAACCGGAGCGTACTCATGATCAATCGCGCCGATCACATGCCAATAATGCACAATCTGCGCTTGCGTTACTTCGAACCGTACGTGCACAACGTGTCTATGTTTATGCATTAGGTCGGGAGCCTTGGCTGAAGTATTTCATGGCCTTAATTCCTGCTGATAATGATCCTTATATGCAAGAAATCAATCAGCTCATTGCTGAAGTTAGCGCAAATGGTTTGATGCAAGCGCAGATGCTGTATGGCAAGAAAGATCTTTATTTGAGTATTAATAAAGATAATTAGGAGATTCCATGACTTCAGAGAATTCAGTAGGCAGTAATAGCCGATTATCCGATCGCATAGCCAATTTATCAGAAGAAAAACGCGCAATACTGCTGTCACGTTTAAAAAAAATTGAGTCGCAGAAGGATAAAAAGATTCCTAGACGTACAAATGCACAAAAAACAATTCCCTTATCGTATGCCCAAGAGCGCTTGTGGTTTCTGTCGCAGTTAGGGTCGGATACTGCGGTTTATAATGAAGCGGGTGCGGTTGCACTTGCCGGTAAACTTGACATACACGCACTCAAGCAAAGTTTAGAAGAAATTGTAAAGCGGCATGAGATCATCAGAACCCGTTTTACGAGTATAAACGGAAATATCCAGCAAAGTGTCTTGCCCGAATTACTGATTGAATTGAGCTGGGAGAATTTCAAAGAACTGTCTGCTCATGAACAAATCGCAAGAACGCAGCAATGGCTGGTTAACGAGACTAAACGGCCGTTTGATTTAAGCGTTAATCCATTAATTCGATTTTCGTTACGTCAACTTGCACCTGAGAAACATATTTTGTTCGTTGGGTTGCACCATATTATTGCCGATGGCTGGTCAATCAAGATTTTAGTGCATGAATTAAACATAATTTACAATGCCCGTTGTAATGGTCAATTATCTCCTTTGCCTGAACTCCCGATTCAATATGGTGATTATGCGTGTTGGCACCGTGAGTGGCTACAAGACTCCATATTGGATAAGCAGCTTACTTATTGGAGAAAGCAATTAGGGGGCAGCCTGCCGTTGCTTGAATTGCCCACAGATTTTGCTCGGCCCAAAAAACTAAAACACCGTGGATCAAAACACCGCTTTTGCTTATCGCAAGAGATTGCTAGGGCTTTAAATCACTTGTGTAAGCGTGAAAACGTAACTGTATTCATGGTATTAGCTGCTTCCTATGCAGTGCTTTTGAGTCGTTATACCAATCAGTTTGATATTTGCATTGGCTATCCGATAGCAAACCGGCCACGTGCAGAGTTACAAGGGTTAATCGGTTTCTTTGCCAATACGCTGGTATTACGCGTTAATTTGTCGGCTAACCCAACATTCTCTGAGCTTATACAACGGGTAAAGAAAGCTTGTTTAGAAGCACAAGACCATCAAGATATACCGTTTGAGAAATTGGTTGAAGAGTTGGCTCCGGAACGAAATCTCAATCATAACCCGCTGTTTCAGGTATTTCTTAATCATACCACTGCGGAAAATTTACCTGTCATGTCTGGTGTGGAATTGACTGAAATTGAGATAGAAACAGGAAATTCAAAATTTGATTTAACGCTGGATATTAGAGAAAAGAATGGGAGTTTGAGCGGTTGGTTTGAATACAACACGGAGTTATTTAAGGAAAACACAATTGCGCGTTGGGCAGTCAACTTTCAAGTTTTCTTAGAAAGAATTTGTGCAAATGCTGATAAACCTTTATCAGCAATATCGATATTGCACAAAAAAGAGCGCGAGCAATTGCTTATTTACTGGAATGCAACCAAAGCTGTGCTTCCTCATTATCAAGCGATTCATCGATTGTTTGAGGAGCAAGTAGTGCGGCAACCTCATAGAGTGGCTTTGGCATTCGATGATAAATCAATCACTTATCATGTGCTTAACTCGAATGCTAATCAGCTCGCGCATTATCTACATAATCGGGTTGCCGGACAGGAAGCATTGGTCGGAATTTATATCGAGCGCTCGATTGAAATGATTATGGCATTGTTAGCCGTACTAAAAGCAGGTGCCGCTTATGTTCCGATTGATTCTCGTTATCCTGTTGAACGAATTGAACAAATATTGCAGGATGCTAAACCCAACATCATATTGACGCAAGAATCCTTGCAGGGATCACTGCCAATTAATGCGGAAAGGTTTTGCTTAGATACTCAGCATAGCGAAATCGAATCGGAGAGTACTAAAAATCTGGAGCATGTAATTTCCTCGCATAATCTTGCTTATGTGATTTATACCTCTGGATCAACTGGTAAGCCTAAAGGCGTGGGTGTTACTCATCATAATGTTATTCATTCTACACTTGCCCGGCTGAATTATTATCAAATGCCCATCACAAGTTTCTTATTATTATCTTCCATTGCATTTGACAGTTCAGTGGCCGGTATATTTGGCACTTTATGCCAGGGCGGGCGATTGGTGGTGTCATCGGAAATGGCTGTATTGGATCCAACAGAGCTCGTCCACCTCATTGCCACTCATGAAATTTCCCATATGCTTGCAGTACCTTCAGTGTGTGAAATGGTATTGCATCAGATATCGGTTGAAACCGGGAAAAGCCTCAAGCAAATCATTGTAGCCGGCGAATCCTGCAAAAAAACTATAGTTGAGCTGAAACATGACAAATTGCCACATGTGCAACTGTTTAATGAATATGGGCCGACTGAAACCACGGTATGGAGCAGTGTCTATAAATGTGAAATAGACGATCATTTTGTTGTACCTATTGGTCGTCCGATCGCAAATACAAAAATTTATCTGCTCGATATTTTCTTAAATCCTGTACCCGTTGGTGCAATAGGCGAATTATATATTGGCGGAGAGGGCGTGGCCCGTGGCTATCTCAATCGAATGGATAATACTGGAGATCGTTATCTTCCAGATCCATTTGATGAGTCTGGTAATCGGCTATACCGAACTGGAGATTTGGCGAGATATCGCGATGATGGTGAGATTGAATATGTGGGTCGTGCTGACCATCAGGTAAAGATTCGTGGATTCCGAATTGAACTGGAAGAAATCGAATCGATGTTGCTGCAGCATGCTGATATTGCTGGAGCGGTAGTAATTGCTCGTGAAGATAGTCCTGGTGATAAACGCTTAGTTGCCTATATTGTAGGCAATAGTTCGGAATTAAATGGCAGGGATATTCGATCATACTTGGCAGAAAAATTACCCGATTATATGGTTCCTGCAGCAGTAGTGTTTTTGGATAAATTACCCCTCAGTTCGAATGGAAAAGTAGACCGTAAATCTTTACCAGCTCCTGAGAGCCATATTCAATCTGCCGATCAGCCCGTTGAATTTCAGATGCCTACTGAAAAAATGGTGGCTGATATCTGGTGTGAAGTGCTTGGTCTGCAGCGAATCGATATCCAGGACAATTTCTTCGAATTGGGTGGCCACTCATTGTTGGTTATTCAGGTGATCTCTCGTGTGTATGATGTTTTTGCAATTGAGCTTCCCCTGCATATTATTTTTGAAAAGCCTGTTTTGAGAGATTTTGCACGCGAGATTGATCATGTCAAAGCGGAAGATAAAGCGATTGAGATTATTCAACTGGAGAATGTGTCAAGAGATCAGCTTCTCCCCTTATCCTATTCGCAGGAGCGGTTATGGTTTTTGGATCAATTTGAGCCGGGCGGGACGTTTTATAACATGTCGGGTGTGGTACGCCTGGTAGGGGAGTTGGATGTAGAGGTTTTGGAGAGGAGTATAAACGAGATTATTCGCCGTCATGAAGTATTGAGGACGACATTTAATGCAGTGGATGGCAAGGCGGAGCAGGTCATTGCATCGTCATTGCATGTG
>WBZQ01000363.1_pt2 | contig 14823 bp, 28 predicted proteins | sample 5204251 | NCBI WGS metagenome assembly WBZQ01 (sample SAMN12412402, study PRJNA552823) | activated sludge metagenome | isolation source: activated sludge from nitrification reactor of wastewater treatment plant... | place: USA: Virginia | collected 2017-09 | reverse complement strand
CAAATCAACGAGATGAAATTAAGGAAGTCCGTGCTGGTGATATTGCGGCAGCCGTAGGATTAAAAGATGTGGTTACTGGAGATACTCTATGCGATCCACACAAAATTATTACATTAGAAAGGATGGACTTTCCAGAACCGGTAATTCATGTTGCTGTTGAACCTAAAACTAAGATTGATCAAGAGAAAATGGGTATCGCACTGAATAGACTTGCTCAAGAAGATCCGTCATTTAGAGTTAGAACTGATGAGGAATCTGGTCAAACAATTATTTCGGGTATGGGTGAATTGCATTTAGAAATAATTGTTGATCGTATGAAGCGTGAATTTGGAGTGGAAGCGAATGTTGGTGCGCCTCAAGTAGCATACCGTGAAGCAATTAGAAAACAGATTGAGATAGAAGGAAAATTTGTAAAACAATCGGGGGGGCGTGGGCAATATGGCCATGTTTGGCTCAAAATGGAACCTAATGTTGCTGGAAAAGGTTTTGAGTTTGTGGATGAAATAAAAGGTGGTGCAGTGCCACGTGAATATATTCCTGCAGTTGAAAAAGGATTGATAGAAACATTACCAAGTGGTGTGTTAGCAGGATATCCTGTTGTAGATGTTAAAGTTACACTTTTTGATGGCTCCTATCACGATGTGGATTCGAATGAGAATGCATTCAAAATGGCTGCCTCAATAGCATTTAAAGACGGTATGCGAAAAGCAAATCCAATTTTATTAGAACCAATGATGGCTGTTGAAGTAGAAACTCCAGAAGATTTTATGGGCAATGTGGTTGGTGATTTATCGTCAAGACGAGGCATGATTCAAGGAATGGAAGATATTCCAGGATTGAAGGTAATTCGTGCCGAAGTTCCGCTAGCTGAGATGTTTGGTTATTCTACAGCACTGCGATCAGCAACACAGGGTAGAGCTACGTATTCAATGGAGTTCAAACATTATGCTGAAGCGCCTAAGAATATCGCAGAAGCAATAATAAATAAAAAGTAATGAACTGATTTAGAATGTAAAAAGGACGAATCATGGCAAAGAGTAAATTTGAGCGGTCGAAGCCACACGTAAATGTCGGGACGATAGGTCACGTGGATCATGGGAAGACGACGTTGACGGCGGCGATTACGACGATATTGACGAAGAAATTTGGTGGTGAAGCGAAGAGCTATGATCAAATTGATTCTGCGCCGGAGGAGCGTGCTCGTGGGATCACAATAAATACTGCGCACGTGGAATATGAGACAGCCAGTCGTCACTATGCACATGTGGACTGTCCTGGGCATGCGGATTACGTGAAGAATATGATTACGGGTGCAGCACAGATGGATGGAGCGATACTGGTTGTGTCTGCTGCTGATGGACCGATGCCGCAAACACGTGAGCATATCTTGTTAGCGCGTCAAGTAGGTGTTCCGTACATTATTGTGTATATGAACAAAGCTGATATGGTTGATGATGCGGAATTAATTGAGTTGGTAGAGATGGAAATACGGGAATTGCTATCGAAGTATGATTTTCCTGGAGATGACACACCAATCATTGTTGGTTCGGCATTAAAGGCATTGGAAGGTGATCAAAGCGATATTGGTGAAGCCTCTATACTGAAATTAGCGGAAGCATTGGATAGTTATATTCCACAGCCGGAGCGTGCTATAGATGGTGCATTTATTATGCCGGTAGAAGATGTGTTTTCAATTTCAGGTCGCGGCACGGTTGTGACGGGTCGTGTAGAAAGAGGGATAATTAAGGTGGGTGAAGAGATTGAGATTGTTGGTCTCAAGCCTACATTAAAGACGGTATGTACGGGTGTTGAAATGTTTCGCAAGCTGCTGGACCAAGGTCAAGCGGGCGATAATGTGGGGATATTGTTGCGTGGCACGAAGCGAGAGGAAGTTGAGCGTGGTCAGGTATTGGCGAAGCCTGGTAGTATCTCACCTCATACTAAATTTACGGCGGAGATATATGTTTTAAGTAAAGAAGAAGGTGGAAGACATACGCCATTTTTTCCTGGATATCGCCCGCAGTTTTATTTTAGGACAACAGATGTTACGGGAGCGATTGAATTACCGGCAGGAACAGAAATGGTGATGCCTGGAGATAATGTATCGGTCACGGTGAATTTGATAGCACCAATAGCTATGGAAGAAGGATTGCGCTTTGCGATACGAGAAGGTGGAAGGACTGTAGGTGCAGGGGTCGTTGCTAAAATTATTGAGTGATTTCTGTAGCGTATTGAAATATTAAGAAATCCAATTTCTATACAAAAATTATAAAAAATTGGATATTTCGGATTAAATGTAAATGCAAAATCAAAAAATTAGAATTCGACTCAAAGCGTTTGATTATAGATTAATTGATAAGTCTGCTATTGAAATTGTTGAAACCGCGAAAAGAACGGGAGCGGTAGTCAAAGGACCGGTACCATTGCCGACTCGTATTGAGCGTTTTGATATATTAAGATCACCTCATGTAAATAAAACATCACGAGATCAGTTTGAGATCAGAACGCATTTAAGATTAATGGATATAATTGATCCAACAGATAAAACAGTCGATGCGCTTATGAAATTAGATTTACCAGCTGGTGTCGATGTTGAGATTAAATTATAAAATTGATATTTAAAAAAATCGTACTCTTACATTTGTAACTTGTGAATGGCACAATTGAGCTTAACAATAATAAATTGGCCTGCATAGACTCTATCGAAAGGGAATAAAATGAGTTTGGGATTAATCGGTCGTAAAATCGGCATGATGCGTTTTTTTACTGAGAATGGCGATAGTTTACCAGTAACAGTTATAGATGTATCAAATAACTGTGTGACACAAATTAAGAGTATAGATACAGATGGATATAATGCAGTTCAACTGTCTTTTGGAGTAAAAAAAACAAATCAAATAAAAAAGCCGATTGTTGGTCACTATTCAAAAGCTGGTGTGGAATTGGGTAGCATTATTAGGGAATTTAGAATTTATGAAGATAATCATTTTGCAGCCTTAAAAATAGGTGCAGTAATAAAAAGTGATATTTTTAAAGTTGGGCAATTGGTTGATGTTGCTGGAATGACAATAGGCAAAGGTTATGCAGGAACAATAAAGCGACATAATTTTTCTTCAAATAGAGCAAGCCATGGTAATTCCAAGGCACATAACAAGCCAGGTTCGATAGGAATGGCTCAAGACCCTGGGCGTGTTTTTCCGGGCAAACGTATGTCTGGTCATATGGGAAATGTAAAAAGAACAACACAAAATTTAATGATTCTGAGAATAGACAGTGAGAGAAATTTATTATTAATTAAAGGCGCTGTGCCTGGACCTAAGGGTGGCACTGTTTTAGTGCGACCAAATATTAAAAAATGATACCAACCCATTAATAAACAAGTGTGATAAATAGTAATAAGGTGAATAATTGATGGAACTTAAGCTTATCAGTAACAAAAATCAGATAGAGAAAATTGCTGTTTCTGATGTGCTTTTTAATAAGGAATATAATGAAGCACTTGTTCATCAGGTTATAACTTCGTATTTATCAAATGCGCGTAGTGGTACAAGAGCTCAGAAAGGACGATCGGATGTAGCTAAATCTACACGTAAACCATGGAGACAAAAGGGTACCGGTCGAGCAAGAGCAGGGATGGCGTCTAGTCCAATTTGGCGTGGTGGAGGAAAAATCTTTCCTAATATGCCGGATGAAAATTTTAGAAAAAAGTTGAATAAAAAGATGTATCGCGGAGGCATTTGCACAATTTTATCGCAACTTATTCGTGACGAGAGATTATTAGTTATCGATACGTTTGATATAGATACGCATAAGACCAAAGTCCTTATAGAAAAATTAAAAGAAATTGAATTAAATGAAGTTCTAATAGTGACAAATGAATTAAGTAATAATTTATATTTGTCGGCTAGAAATCTTCCAAAAGTTGCAGTTCTGGAAGCTAAAAATATGGATCCGGTTAGTCTTCTAAAATTTAGCAAAATATTAATTACAATAAGCGGCTTAAAAAAAATTGAGGAGCTTTTGGCATGACAAATTTTAATATTAATCATGAACGGCTTCTAAAAATTATACTAGCACCGTATGTTTCTGAGAAAGCAACTTTTTTAGGAGAAAAAAATAATCAAGCTATTTTTCGTGTTTCATCGAATGCTACAAAAATTGAAATAAAGACTGCAATCGAGTTATTGTGGAAAGAACAGAAAATTGAAGTTACAAGAATTCAAACTATAAATGTCAAAGGTAAAAGAAAAAGATTTGGTCGCTTTCAAGGATATAGAAGTGATTGGAAGAAAGCAATAATAAGCACCAAAAATAATCAAGAATTGAATTTTACTAATTTTGCAAATTTAGTAGAGGCAAAATAATATGGCATTAGTAAAAACTAAACCAACATCGCCTGGGCGAAGATCAAGTATTAAGCTTCTAAATACAGAGCTATATAAAGGAAGACCGGAGAAAAGGCTTATAGAGAAGCAATCTAACAAAGCAGGAAGAAATAATTATGGTCGTATAACGACAAGGCATCGTGGAGGCGGTCATAAGCAGCATTATCGACTTATTGATTTTAAACGAGATAAAATTAATGTATTAGGAATTGTGGAACGCATAGAATATGATCCTAATAGAACTGCAAATATTGCGTTGATATGCTATAGAGACGGAGAAAGGAGGTATATCATTGCAGCTAAAGGCTTAAATACAGGATCTGAAATTTGCAGTGGGAAGAACGCACAAATTAAACCAGGCAATGCTATGCAATTGCGTGATATTCCAATGGGAACGGTTGTTCATTGCGTTGAATTGTTACCCGGGAAGGGGGCGCAGTTAGCGCGCTCTGCTGGGTCTTCAGTCCAGCTACAGGCAAGAGAAGGGAACTATGCACAACTAAAACTTAAGTCGGGTGAAATACGAAAAGTTCATATTGATTGCTATGCTACAATTGGCGAAGTCGGGAATGCAGAGCACAATCTTCGATCTATTGGTAAAGCAGGGGCAGTTCGTTGGCGTGGGATTCGACCAACTGTTAGAGGTGTTGCTATGAACCCAATTGACCATCCACATGGGGGAGGTGAGGGCAGGACATCGTCAGGGAGACACCCCGTTAGCCCATGGGGGACGCCAGCTAAAGGATATAGAACTAGAAAAAATAAGAGAACTGAAGTGATGATAGTTCGGCATAGATATTCAAAAAAAGGATGATTAAATGGCACGTTCAATAAAAAAAGGTCCTTTTGTAGATACACACCTTCTGACAAAAATTGAAAAAGCACGTCAAACTAACGATAAAAGGCCAATTAAAACATGGTCTAGACGGTCCACGATACTACCCGATTTTATTGGGATGACAGTAGCTGTGCATAATGGAAAGCAACATATACCTGTTTTTGTTACAGAAAATATGGTTGGACACAAATTTGGCGAGTTCTCACTTACGCGAACTTTTAAAAGTCACGCTGGTGATAAAAAAGCTATCACGAAGCGATAGGAAACATAATGGAAACAACTGCTATATTGCGAGGTGTACGACTGTCTGCTCAAAAGGGCCGTTTAGTAGCAAATCAAATTCGAGGGTTATCTGTCGAAAAAGCGTTAAATATTCTTACATTTAGTTCTAAAAAAAGTGCAATTATCATAAAGAAACTTCTTGAATCAGCCATTGCGAACGCTGAACATAATGATGGGGCAGATATTGATGAACTCAAAGTATCTACAATTATCATTGACCGTGGCACTTTGATGAAACGTACCAGTGCACGTGCAAAAGGTCGTGGTAATAGAATTACAAAGCCTACTTGTCATATAAAACTAACAGTGGGTGATGTTGGTCATATAAAAAAAGGCATTAAATAATTATGGGTCAAAAAATTCATCCAACTGGTTTCCGTCTTTCAGTACAAAGAAATTGGCTTTCAAAGTGGTATGCAAATACTAACAATTTTGCAACAATGCTTAATGAAGATATTAAAGTTCGGGAATTTCTTAGTAATAAGCTAAAGAATGCTTCAGTAGGTAAAGTTCTAATTGAAAGACCTTCTAAGAATGCCAGAATTACAATTTATAGTTCTAGACCTGGTGTCGTGATTGGGAAAAAGGGTGAAGATATAGAAGTGTTGCGAACTGAATTGCAGAGAAGAATGGGAGTGCCCGTTCATGTAAATATTGAAGAAATACGTAAACCTGAGCTGGATGCTCAATTAATAGCTGATAATATAGCCCAACAACTAGAAAAAAGAATTATGTTTCGTCGAGCAATGAAACGTGCAATGCAAAATGCAATGCGTTTAGGTGCTCAAGGGATCAAAATTATGAGTTCCGGCAGATTAAATGGGATAGAAATTGCTCGGACTGAATGGTATCGAGAAGGCCGTGTGCCACTACATACACTAAGAGCTGATCTTGATTACGGTACATCAGAAGCAAGAACAACATATGGTATTATCGGCATTAAGGTATGGGTATTTAAAGGAGAAATGCTTGGTAGAGGTAATGAAGCAAATATTATGTCTTCAAATATTTCTTCTGTAGACAATGAAAAAAAGAAAATTGTTAAAAAAACTTCCCCTACTTTGAGCAAGGTAGAAAGCTCGAATAATAAAAAGAATCATGATATTGGGAATAATGAGAGTATGACTCACATTACATTCCGTAGTAAAGAAGCAGAAGATTAACGAATAATTACTGGAGATAAAAATGCTTCAACCAGCTAGAACCAAATTTCGAAAACAACAAAAAGGAAGAAATACAGGCATAGCTACTCGTGGCGTTAAAGTAAGCTTCGGTGAATATGGTCTTAAAGCAATAAGCCGCGGGAGATTAACAGCACGTCAAATAGAAGCTGCCCGCAGAGCTATGACGCGATACATAAAAAGAGGTGGTCGTATTTGGATTAGGATATTTCCGGATAAACCTATATCGCACAAGCCTGCTGAAGTTAGAATGGGAAAAGGAAAAGGAAATCCTGAGTATTATGTAGCTCAGATTCAACCAGGAAAAGTATTGTATGAGATGGATGGCGTTAATGAGGAATTGGCACGTGAGGCCTTTAGACTTGCTGCTGCTAAATTACCAATTAGAACGACATTTGCAGCAAGACAAATTGGTGGTTAATAATGAAAGCGGAAGATTTAAGGAATAAACAGATACATGAACTCAATACTGAATTGATATCCTTATTAAGAATACAATTCGGAATGAGAATGCAGATAGCATTACAACAGCCTTTTAACATTAAACAATTAAAATCAATAAAAAAAGACATAGCAAGGATAAAAACTGTCCTAACTGAAAAAAATAAATAATTATGGTAAACGACAAGATTAATCGTACTTTAAGCGGAAGAGTTACAAGTAATAAAACAGATAAGACAATAACAGTTTTGGTAGAGCGAAGAATTAAACATTCTTTATATGGCAAAATCATTAAACGCTCAAAGAAGTACCATGCACATGACGAAGAAAACCAATACTCAATAGGTGATTTTGTATTAATACAGGAGTGTAGGCCAATTTCAAGGACCAAAAGCTGGAAAGTTATAAAAAAATAATATATTAAGCGTGAATAATTTAAAATATTATAACTTAGGTTAATTTTTTAGATATTAAAAGTTAAATAAAATGATTCAAACACAATCTACACTGAGAGTGGCTGACAATACCGGTGCTAAATCCATAATGTGTATTAAGGTTCTTGGCGGATCAAAGAAGCAATATGCAAGAATCGGAGATATTATTAAAGTGAGCGTAAAAGAGGCAGTTCCAAGAGGACGCGTTAAAAAGGGGGAAATCTATAATGCAGTAGTAGTTAGAACAGCAAAAGGAGTGCGACGAATTGATGGTTCACTTTTGAAATTTGATGAGAATGCTGCTGTTTTGCTAAATAATAAGCTTGAACCTATTGGAACTAGAATCTTTGGCCCTGTGACTAGAGAACTAAGAAATGCTCGCTTTATGAAAATTGTATCTTTAGCTCCTGAAGTTTTATAGCAAATAGGAAAAATTATGCAGAAATTGAAAAAAGGCGATAATGTTATGATTTTGAGTGGAAAAGATAAAGGCAAGATTGGATCGATATTGAACTTTTTAAATTCCGATTATGTATTTATCCAGGGTATTAATTCTGCAAAGAAACATCAAAAACCTAATCCTGCAAATGGTGATGAAGGGGGTATAGTTAATAAAGAAGCGCCTATACATATATCAAATATTGCGATATATAATTTTAGTTTAAAAAAATCTGATCGGGTTGGTTTTAAGATTAATGTCGATAAAAGTAAAGTTCGCATTTATAAATCGACAGGCGAAGTAATTGAATCATAATATTATCGGATTTAAATTTATGGCACGATTGTTAGAATACTATCGAAGCACAATTGCTAATCAATTGATTAATCAGTTTGATTATAAATCAGTTATGGAAGTGCCGCGTATTACCAAAATCACTCTTAATATAGGTTTAGGAGTAGCGACAACAGATAAAAAACTAATAGAGTATGCCTTATCTGACTTGAAGATAATTTGCGGACAACAACCAGTAATAACTAGGGCAAAAAAATCAATAGCTACTTTTAAGGTGAGGGAGGGCTACCCTATTGGATGCATGGTAACGTTGAGACATGTTAGAATGTACGAATTTTTGGATCGATTAATAACAATAGCTATTCCAAGAATACGTGATTTTCGTGGTTTTTCTGGAAAATCGTTTGATGGAAGAGGTAATTACAATATGGGAATAAAAGAACAAATAATATTTCCTGAAATAGATTATGACAAGATAGATACACTGCGCGGGATGAATATTTCAATTACTACAACAGCTAAAACTGATAATGAAGCAAAAGCATTGCTAGCAGCTTTTAGTTTTCCTTTCAAGAGTTGAGATAAAAATGGCTAAGCTAGCGATCATTAATAGAAATATTAAAAGACAAAAATTAGTTCGTAAGTATGCCGAACTTCGCAAGTTATTAAATAACATAATTAATAATTATAATATTACTGAAGAAGAAAGATTAAATGCACGCTTGAAGTTGCAAGAATTACCTAAAGATTCTAGTCCTGTCCGTTTAAGAAAGAGATGTGCATTAACTGGAAGGCCGCGAGGAGTCTATTCAAAATTCGGACTGGGTAGATGTAAGTTAAGGGATATCGCAATGAGTGGTAAAATACCTGGAATTGTTAAAGCAAGTTGGTAATTTTGGTATAAGTAACTTTAAATTTGAGTAATAATAAACCTAGTCATTAAAAATATAGGTGAGAATATGAGCATGAGCGATCCAATTGGAGATATGTTAACACGAATTCGAAATGCGCAATTAGCAAGGAAAAAATCTGTTAGTATGCCTAGTTCGCGAATTAAATTAGCAATAACAAATGTACTAAAAGATGAGGGTTACATAGAAAATTTCTATATAAAAAGCGATAAAAATAAAAGCTGTCTTCAATTATTTCTCAAATATTATTCTGGCGTACCTGTAATTGAAAGTATACGGCGAATCAGTAAGCCTGGTTTAAGAATATACAAATCAAGTGATAATTTACCTAATATTATGAATGGATTGGGAATTGCGATTATATCAACTTCAAAAGGTGTAATGACAGATCGGCAAGCTCGGCAAGCTAGGGTAGGTGGCGAGTTATTATGTGTTGTTGTTTAAGGATTTTTATATGTCACGAGTAAATAGTAATCCAATAACTATTCCTTCAAGTGTCGATATTAATATTTCATCAACATCGATTATAGTTAAAGGTCCATTAGGGTCCTTAGAGCAAAAAATAGCCAGTGACACATTGCTGGAATTAAAAGATAGTTTGTTAAGAATCAAAACGATCAATGAATCAAAATATGCTAATGCTATTTCAGGCACTATTCGTGCATTAATAGCTAATATGGTTCATGGCGTTTCTATCGGGTTTGAAAGAAAATTACTTTTGGTTGGAGTAGGATATCGGGCGCAAGCTGATAAAAATAAAATTAATTTAGCTCTTGGCTATTCCCATCCAATTGATTATACGCTTCCGGAAGGTGTTACCGTTGAAACACCAACTCAGACTGAAGTAATAATAAAAGGAATAGATAAGCAGAAAGTAGGGCAAGTGGCTGCTGAAATACGTTCTTACAGAAAACCTGAGCCTTATAAAGGAAAAGGCATTAGATATTTCGATGAAATTATTAGTTTAAAAGAAACTAAGAAAAAATAACTTAATAAATATTTACTTTATGAATTTAAAAGAAAAAAGAATAAAACGTTCTCAAAAAACAAGAAAAAAAATATTAGCTGTTGGCGCAATACGTTTATCTGTTCATCGTACCAATTTGCATATTTATGCTCAATTAATTGATGATAAGAATAATAAAATAGTAGCAAGTGCATCAACTTTAGAACCTGATGTACGGAATGATTTATCGTGTGGAAGTAATGTTGAAGCTGCTGTAATTATTGGTAAGCGCATAGCTGAGAAAGGGAAAAAATGTGGAATTCAAAATATTGCTTTTGACAGAGCTGGGTATAAATATCATGGGAGAGTAAAAGCATTAGCAGAAGCTGCACGTGAAAATGGACTTAAATTTTAAGAGGATCTAAATTATAATGAGTAGGATTGCTAAGTCAATTGAGAAAGTGTTGAGCTCTGATGAGAGAAGCGATGATCTGCATGAAAAAATGGTAGCAATAAACAGAGTAACAAAAGTTGTAAAAGGCGGACGTATTCTTGGTTTTGCAGCCCTTACAGTAGTTGGAGATGGAGATGGTGGTGTAGGTATGGGGAAGGGAAAGTCACGTGAAGTTCCCGTAGCTGTTCAAAAAGCTATGGACGAAGCACGAAGAAAAATGATAAATATCAAGTTAAAACGAGGAACTATTTATCACCCAGTCAATGGATCACATGGTGCAGCTAAGGTATATATTCAGCCAGCACCAGAAGGAACTGGTATTATAGCAGGCGGACCTATGCGAGCCATTTTTGAGGTTATGGGAATGACAAATATACTTGCTAAATGCATTGGTTCAACAAATCCATATAATGTGGTTAGAGCTACTTTTAATGCATTAAAGTCAATGAATACGCCTGCTTATATCGCTGCCAAACGTGGAAAAACAATTAAAGAAATTCTTGGACAAGAATCATGAATGATAAGAAGGACCTATTCATTAGAATAAAACTAGTAAAGAGCATAATAGGAACAAAAAAAAAGCATCGTGATACTGTTTCTGGATTGGGATTAACGAAATTAAATAGTATTTCAGTTGTGGTAGACACACCTGACATTCGCGGCATGATTCGCAAAGTTAATTACCTTATTAAATTTATTTAATTATCTCATTATGTATCTAAATTCAATTAAACCAGCTTTTGGAGCAAAACGTAATAAGCTACGAGTGGGTCGAGGTATAGGATCAGGCTTAGGAAAAACCTGTGGTCGTGGACATAAAGGTCAAAAATCACGAACTGGTGGATTTCATAAAGTAGGTTTTGAAGGTGGGCAAATGCCAATTCAAAGACGCTTGCCAAAACGAGGATTTGTTTCTTTAACTAAAAATAAGATCTCAAAAATTAAGTCTTCTGTATTAAATTTTATTCCTGAAAATGAAACTAATCTTAATCTTTTGCAATTAAAGAAAAAAAATATTGTTTCTCACAGAATAAAGAAAGTCAAAATTTATCTATCAGGTGAATTTGATAAAAAAATAAATATAAGTGGCATATCTGTAAGTGCAGGAGTAAAAAAAGCTATTGAATCATTGGGTGGATCAGTTATTTAGCCTATGATTGAATGAGATAAAATGGACATTAGAATCAATGACAAGTAAAATAGTAGATAGATTTTATGAGCTTAAACGTCGGCTATGGTTTTTGCTGTTTGCGTTGATAGTATATCGAATTGGGGCGCACGTGCCTGTTCCTGGCATAGATCCAATAGTTTTAAAAGAATTATTCGAATCTCAAGAAAATAGTGTACTTGGTATGTTTAATATGTTTTCAGGAGGGGCTCTTTCTAGATTTTCAATTTTTGCACTTGGCATCATGCCTTATATTTCTGCATCTATTATTATGCAACTAGGAACAGTAGCTGTACCATATCTTGAATCACTAAAAAAAGAAGGTGAAAGTGGAAGACGGAGAATTACACAGTACACAAGATATGGTACTTTGTTACTAGCATTTGTGCAAAGTTATGGTATTTCTATTGCTTTGCAATCACAATCGGGATTAGTGTTAGTGCCGGGTTCAATGTTTATTCTAACGACAATTGTTACATTAGTCACAGGAACAATTTTTTTGATGTGGCTTGGAGAACAGATAACTGAACGCGGAATAGGAAATGGTATATCTTTAATTATTTTTGCTGGCATTGCAGCAGGATTACCCAGTGCGATTGGAGGAACATTAGATTTAGTTAGCACGGGATCAATGCACTTCATAGTAGCATTGAGTATTTTTATTGCAGTTGCTGTGATTACGGGATTTGTTGTCTATGTAGAAAAAGGGCAAAGACGGATATTAGTTAATTATGCGAAACGTCAAATTGGTCAAAAAATTTATGGAGGACAAAGTTCTCATTTACCGCTAAAACTGAATATGGCTGGCGTTATTCCACCTATATTCGCATCTAGTATTATTTTATTTCCTGCAACTCTTGCAGGTTGGTTTGCTAATACCGAAACTATGATGTGGTTAAAAGATCTTAGTGCAGCTTTATCTCCCGGACAGCCAATTTATGTATTTTTTTACGCTGTTATGATTATTTTCTTTTGTTTCTTTTATACTGCGTTAGTGTTTAATCCTAGAGAAACTTCTGATAATCTTAAAAAAAGTGGAGCTTTTATTCCAGGTATAAGACCAGGTGATCAAACTACACGCTATATCGAAAAAATCATGTTGAGATTGACTTTAACTGGATCAATATATGTAATGCTTGTATGTTTATTACCTGAGTTTTTGATTCTTAAATGGAACGTGCCATTTTATTTTGGAGGAACCTCTCTTTTAATTATAGTTATTGTGACCATGGATTTTATGTCACAGATTCAATCTCATGTCATGTCGTCTCAATATGAAAGTTTGTTGAAAAAGGCTAATTTTAAAAGTAATAGTGGAAGGATTTCTATAAATAAATGAACTCCTAATAGATTGCTGATGGCTAAAGAAGAAACAATACAAATGCAGGGTGAAATTTTAGAAACTTTACCGAATGCGACATTTCGAGTTAAGCTTGAGAACGGTCATGTAGTACTTGGTCACATTTCAGGAAAAATGCGAATGCATTATATAAAGATTTTACCTGGAGATAAAGTTACAGTCGACTTAACTCCCTACGATTTGACACGTGCTAGAATTACTTTTCGCGCAAAGTAAAAATAATTTAAAAAAAGGAATTTCATATGAAAGTGAATGCATCTGTAAAGAAACTGTGCAGGAATTGTAAAATTATTCGAAGAAATAGAATAGTAAGAGTGATTTGTGACGATCCACGACATAAGCAACGTCAGGGATAAGATGAGATAACATTATTTAATATTTATTAATCGTGTACTAACAATAAATCGGATAAAAAATATGGCGCGTATAGCAGGCGTAAATATTCCCAATCATCAAAATGTTAATATTGCTTTGACATCTATTTATGGTATTGGCAGATCAAGTTCAATAAATATATGTCAATCAGTTGGAATAGAGATTAATAAAAAAATTAGAGACTTATCGGATGAGCAAATAGATCAATTGCGCGATTATATTTCAAAACTTACAATTGAAGGCGATTTACGTCGCGAAATTTCAATGAATATAAAAAGACTAATGGATTTAGGATGTTATCGTGGATTGAGACATAAACGAGGTTTGCCCGTACGTGGTCAAAGAACCCGAACTAATGCTAGAACGCGAAAAGGTCCTCGTAAAGCAATACGTGCAAAATAATCACCGTATTTAACAACTACGAAGTTTAAATTATAGAGGAATTTTTATGGCTAAGTCTGCTTCACGCATGCGAAAAAAAGTAAAAAAAAATATTGCTGAAGGCATTGCCCATATTCATGCATCGTTTAACAATACTATCGTGACAATAACTGATAGACAGGGTAATGCACTTTCTTGGGCAACGGCTGGGGGTGTGGGTTTTAAAGGTTCGAGAAAAAGCACACCATTTGCAGCACAAGTTGCTGCTGAAACTGCAAGTAAAATTGCAGTGGAATGTGGTGTTAAAAACTTAGAAATTAGAATTAAAGGACCGGGGCCGGGAAGGGATTCTGCTGTTCGAGCCCTGAATGCTTCAGGTTTTAAGATAACGAGTATTGCAGATGTGACACCTGTACCACACAATGGATGTCGACCACCAAAAAAACGTCGTATTTGAGGAGAAACTATTGGCTAGAAATATTGAACCCAAATGTAAACAGTGTCGGCGCGAAGGCGAAAAGTTATTTTTGAAAGGTGATAAATGCTTCTCTGATAAATGTGCAATTGAAAGAAGAAATTATCCGCCCGGACAACATGGTCAAAAACGCGGACGTTTATCAGACTATGGTAAACAGCTTCGTGAGAAGCAGAAAGTTAGAAAAATATATGGAATCCTAGAACGCCAGTTTAGAAACATTTATAAAACAGCAGATAAACGTAAAGGTGTAACTGGCGATACATTGCTTCAACTGCTGGAATGTCGTTTAGATAATGTTTCTTATCATATGGGATTTGGTTCTTCACGAAGCGAAGCTCGGCAAGTGGTGCGACATAATTGTATTCTTGTAAATGGTAGGCGCGTAAATATACCTTCATATTTGGTTAAACCTGGAGATTCAATAGAAGTCTCAGAGTGTGCCAAAAAACAGTTACG
>WBZQ01001713.1_pt1 | contig 14829 bp, 10 predicted proteins | sample 5204251 | NCBI WGS metagenome assembly WBZQ01 (sample SAMN12412402, study PRJNA552823) | activated sludge metagenome | isolation source: activated sludge from nitrification reactor of wastewater treatment plant... | place: USA: Virginia | collected 2017-09 | reverse complement strand
TTGGCCAATGAGATTCCGTCCGACCGAAAGACTCCCAAGGCTGAAGCCCTGCTACAACTGGCCTGGTCCCGCATCAACAAGGTGGCCTGGAATCGAATCCTGCATGACCAGGATAGTATCCGAGCCTATGACGATGCGAAGGCGTCGCTGGAGCTCGCGGAACGACCGCTCGACAAGTTTCTCGCCGAATACGCCATGGCCTACAGCATGATCTTCCTACCGAACTATGGAGATAAAGGACAGATGCTCCACCACCTCACCGAGGCCAAACGCTGGTTCGATGAGACTCCTGGCAAAGACGACGAAGTCTGGCGGTATTTTCTCCACCGCGAGTTGCTGAAGGCCGTACTCGACGCCGATCCGATGTTTCAATCCATCCTGGCAGCCACTGAAAAGCCCTCACAGTAATCTCTTAATCGCCGCTGAATGATATGCACAGCGGTCGGTCAGATCTCTCCACGCTGAACGCCTCTCGTTTGGAGAGAATAGCCCCGATGGTGGGTTCGCGTGCAAGGAGCGGTTATCCATCATTCTGCTCCTCTATTCCGTTGACGTGAGAGCCTAATCGCGTATTGACCGAACAATGGACATAGATGAATTGGTTGACCTCACCAGGTATAGTAGCCAGAAAGTTCGAGACTGAAAAATTCAACGGCGGCTGGCGACAGATTGTAACTGCTCGCTGCTAACTCGTCCTATTGGAGAACACAGCATTCCAGAGCCATGAACGCCAAGGATTGGGTGGGGCTCATTGAAGAAGTGTATCGGCTTGAAGAGGACGACGACAGCTGGCTGAACCGTCTGCTGGAACACGCCGCTCCTCTATCGAAGCGAGGATTCTGGCCCACCATCGGCACCTATCGCTATACCCCAAGCAACCTAGAGCTTGAACGGTCGGCCGCACTGGGGCCGACGCACGCACGCGACATTCTTGCAGCCAGTATGCAGGTGCACACTCCGGCGGTCAGCCACTTTTTCCGCAGCGGGCCGGCCGTGACGTCACTCAGCGAAGCGTTATACACACGTGAGCCAGATCTTGCGACGGTTGTTCAGCAGATTACGAACGGTGCGGTCCTCGATAAGATCGCGGTCAAGGGGCTGACAGGCCAAGGCAGCGCGCTCATCCTGTGCTGGTTGTTTTCAGAACGAATCGTGCCGACCGTGCAGGAGCGCCACCGTTGGCAATGTGTGGCAAGTCATCTGGGTGCCGGACTCCGGTTGCGTGAGTTCGCACAGACGTTGGATCTTGACTCCCCGTCCGTGGAGGCCATTTTCGACGGGTCCGGAAAGCTCTACGAAGCCCGTGAGGGCGCGGACCGTCCGTCGGCACGCGCCGCGTTGCGTGGGGCAGTTTTCCGCCTCGACCAACTCCGAACCCGTCTAGGCCGCAATGATCCTGACCGAGCCTTGGCAGCCTGGGAGGGGCTCATACGGGGCCGCTGGTCGCTCGTTGACCACTTTGATTCCGATGGACGCCGCTTTGTCCTTGCAATCAAGAATGATCCCAGGTTTCCTGATCCGCGTGGCCTTACCTCGCGTGAACGTCAGGTTGCCGAATTCATCGGTCAAGGGCACAGTTGCAAAGAGATCAGCTATATGCTGGGGATCTCAGCGTCCGCCGTGACAAACTGCACAAGGCGTGCAGTGTACAAACTAGGTCTCTCGTCGCTCACAGAGCTCGCAGCATTTTTTTCACCCAACGGACCACGAGCCACGCTGGCGGAATATGGGGTACGGGGCAACGGATTGCTGATCGGCACCTATCCACTCCTTCCTGCCGATCAAGTTGAGATCCTGACAGAGGCCGAACGAGAGGTACTGGCCGCGTTGTTAACGGGTTCCACGAACCGTCACATCGCACAGCACCGTAACTGCAGCGAACATACCGTGGCGAATCAGGTGCAGTCCATTTTTCGCAAAGTCGGTGTGCATTCGCGGAGCGAGCTGCCCGTGCGGTTGCAGCGTGAAGCTTAGGACCATACTGGCGCCTAAGACCCAGCCATAGGCTGAATGTGTAAAATTAACTATAGCGTCTCCTCACGTCTCCTTCTATTCTCGCCACCATGACAGCAGCGAATCAGATCCCGTGGCCTCTCCTGTTATATCTAGGGAGGAACTGATTACTGGATGGGATGAGAGATCTACTCCTGAACCGACTATGGGAAACCATGGTATTCAGACGGCGCAATAGAAACTACGAGCCTGTGCCACACGCTCCAGCCACGGAAACGAGCTTCATTGGTAATTCTGATTATGACGGAGCCTGACCTATCAGAAGTGCACTCTTCATTCTTCGACAGCCTATCGCGTATCTAAATAGATACACGACTGTATCTCATAGGGTGAGCATCATCGTGATCGAATGTTCCAACTCAAAGAGACATGACCGTTTTCATAGTGCAACTTGAGGAATACTTTTTGCTGATTCGGCCTACAGCGGAGCGATTCCTGAATTGATCGCTTTGAAAACACTTGAGACAAAGCATTTGGTCAATGATCACCCACTATCGAGGAGGTGCTTGTGATGACACCAATCCGGAGAACATTCTCATTCTTGTCTTTCAGTCTAGTCATATCACTCGGAAGTCTCGTCGGCAATACCGAAGAGATGTGGGCTCAGCCCTCTGATCTGCAGTCAGCGTCTACCACTATCAAAGCTCAGGTTGAAGAGACGTTACGGGAACATCCTGACCTGATCCTTCGTGCATTGGAACATGATCCTGTGGTTCTCGCCGATCTCGTGGAACGTGGAACCGAGATTCGAAAGACGAAGGTTGAAGAATCCCGATGGCAGGCCGAGCTGGCAAACCCCAAAGTTCCTCATGTGGCGACTGATCGGCCGATGCGAGGAACCCGCCAAGCGCCCGTGACGATCGTTGAATATAGCGATTTCGAATGCCCGTACTGCAGAGCGGTGTCGCCCGCCATACAGGACGTGCTTTCCACATATGCGGACCAGGTTCGTTTCGTCTACAAACACAACCCGTTGAGCTTTCACGCCACAGCTGAACCCGCCGCGCGATATTTCGAAGCGATCTCACTGCAGAATGAAATTGAGGCTTGGCGATTTCATGACCGCGTGTTTGAGCAGCAGCGGAACCTCTCTCGCGGTGTCGAGGCATTGCTTGAAATTATTGCAGACCTGGAAATTGACCGGGAGCGACTGGAACATGACCTAGCAAGTGACACGGTGACGCAGCGGATCGCAGCTGACCGTGCAGAGGCCGAACGGTTCGGCTTTGACGGCACACCCGCGTTTCTCATTAACGGCATCTCATTGATCGGCAACCATCCGAAACGAGATTTCGACCGTATTATCGGCAACCTGCTGCAGAAACCACGGGCAATGGCACACTGAGAAGTGAAGGTGACGCGCATTGACTACAAGGCAAGCCGCGATTGAAAGGAACTCGCAATGAAGATCATGTCCATTGTTCTCTTGCTCGCATTAACTTCAGGCTTCGCATCGGCGGCGGACAATTTTGATGAGTTTCGCCTCACCCTACATTTCGTGAACGGGACGAAAGACACGAGCAATGGAGATTTGGAAGTAAGTCGTATCCAATCGTGGATTGAAGAGGCGGAGAAGCAATATGCGACGAAACCTCGTCTAAAAATCAGCTACACCATTGAACGGAAAACTACCGTAGCCAGCCGGGATCTCTCTAGTCTCACCTTTAACGGAATGGCGGAGTTTAATAAGTTCATGGATGAACACTTTGACAATCAAGCCAAGACGGAAACGGAAGGACATCTCACCTTGCTCGTCGGCAACACATTGTGTTGGAACGATCTACTCGGCAAACAGAAGTGCTGGGGAGGCTGGGCAAACTTTCCACATGACGTCAACCCCTTTAACCGAAAGAAGGGGATTTGGCTCAGCGAGGGTAGTGATAAGTATCTCTTGACTCATGAATTGGGACACTTCTTCAGCCTCAAACATACATTCGAGCCGTATATTGGCCTCAACAAGCAATGCAATAAGGATTTTGCGAACAAGAATCTTTTCAACCCAGATTTGGGTCATTGCAATTCCTGTAACGGCAAGATTGCCGTACGGGATGGTCGCAGCGGCAATCAATACTACGTCTGTGAGGGCGGAGTGTCGAATGTTATGGATTATTGCTCAAGTCTGATACCCGATGAGAAAGGAGAGTTTACTGTAACGGGTCCCGAGACATTGAACACCTGTCAGCAAGAACGTGCGGCCAACCAGCGACAACAGTTCATGACTAAAGACGGCAAGGTTGACTATGTAAAACTCGCTGGATTGCGCGGGGAAGGGCAATGCGAGGCTGATACCGACTGCGAGGATGGAGAGTTCTGTACTGCAGGGATCCTGAATCTTACCCGAAATGTCTGCAAACCCAAGTCAGACCGCGGCACGCTCTGCACCACCAAACGGCAATGCGCGTCGGATCGCTGCAGCTGGGGTGTGTGCGCCGATCCGGATGAATGCCGAGCCGACGCCGACTGTGGATCGGGAAATTACTGCGGAGATCCGATTTCTGGAAAACGTACCTGCAAAGACAAGTTGAGCGATGGTTCTGTCTGCATCAAGGATCAACAATGCCAGGCAGGCCGATGCAAGACGGGATTCTGTTCGGCGCTGGCTTCAGCCTCGATGGGTGAATCCTGCCGCTTTGACGACGAATGCCGAGAAGGCAAGTGTAACGCACCGGTCGGCGGAGTGACTAAAGGAACGTGTGTCTGCAGCAAAGACTCCGATTGCGGCACTGGCAAGTGGTGCGACGAGGGATTCGACGCCAAAGTCAATGCGTGCCGGCCGAAGCTCGACAAGGGAGAGAAATGTGGTGCAGTCGGCACATTCGGTAACGACCATAAATGCAAGTCCGGCACATGCTCGGGGTTGCCCAACTTTGTGTGCAAGTAACTCGATGTAGGTCTAAGTCGAGCAGATGTCAGATGGGAGGGGTTGTCATGATCGCAATACGAACTAGCTGGTCTGCGTGCGTCTTGGTCGCACTTTGTATGACTGCGATGTGGTCTCTCGATACGGCTTCCTCGGTCTACGCCGGCAGAGCAGCAGAGAGTGGGGAACCCTCTAAATCTCTCTCGAAGGTCGAGCGGAGCAAGGCCATGTCCAAGGCTGGTACGGGAAAGATGGTCACGCCTCATCAAACCGACATACTTGATCGCTGCGAGGCGGAGGCACAGATTCTCATCAAGCCTTGCATGAACAAGACAGGTGATGAGCTCGAAGAGTGCTCTCGCGCCTACGATGAGGCGGTAAATGCCTGTGTGAATCCAGGACCGCCACCAAAAGGACAGGAGTCCCAGAATATCTATCGCATCCCTTATGCCAACGGCACCAATGTGAAAGTCACTCGTGATTTCAGCACTCACAATCCGATAGGTCGTTTCGACATGCATGGTAAGGGCGGAGGTCCCCATCGAATCGTGGCAGCAGCGGACGGAACCATCCGGCATATCGAGGACAGCCGATCGAAAAATCAGCATATCTGGAGGATCCTTCGCAACACACCAGACTGTTTTAATAACTATGTGTGGATCGAACATGCGAATAATGAATGGTCGAAGTATTCACACATGCAGTTCGGTACCACGACCACCAAGGCCAAGCTCAAGGTTGGTGACCACGTGACCCAAGGGGACTATCTGGGTGATGAAGGCAATGTTGGATGCGCCTCGCCAGGACATTTGCACTTTGAGATCGTGAAGATTGAGGTTGATGATTCCAACCCCAAAGTCGCCGAGAACAGCGGTGACTTAGAGGACTATGACTTTGAGGAACAGCGCAATCCTCGCTTCTCCGACCTCACGGGGAAGGTCTTCACCATCAAGGATGGCGAAAACTACATCGCCGGTGGTTTGCCTGGGTGCCGAAAAGATCCCGACTGTCTAGAGGGCAACTATTGCAACGCCGGATTAGATCTGGCCAAGAACCGGTGCATGCCGCTCAAGGAGGACAACGCGACGTGCGACGTTGCCGGCGGCGGGCACCAGTGCAAAAGCGGATACTGCAAGTTCGGCCGCTGCTACACGCCACACTCCGTGGGGGTCGGCCAGACCTGTTATGTCAATGATGCCTGTGCGGAAGGCAAGTGCAGCGACATCGAAGGACTCAAAGGGGTCTGTGTCTGTAAAGCCGATGCGGATTGCAGCGAAGGCAAGTATTGTGATGCGGGCATTGATCTCAACCAGAACAAGTGCATGCCCAAGAAAGCGGACAATGCCTCGTGTGATGCGGTCGGAGGCGGACATCAATGCAAAAGTGGCTACTGCAAGTGGTCAAAGTGTTACACGCCCAATTCGGTCGAAATGGGCGGAACCTGCTACAACGATGACGCTTGCAAGGGTGGGAAATGCAGCGCGATCGATGGAGCCAAAGGGACGTGTGTGTGCCAGAAGGATACCGATTGCGACTCCGGCGAATATTGCGATAGCGGGCTAGATGTTAAGAGTAACAAGTGCCGCGCCAAGTTGGCCAAGGGCGAAACCTGTGGGAAGGCTGGTTCCGTTGGTAATGACCACAAATGCAAATCGGATGAATGTTCGGGTTTCCCTAAATACGAGTGTAAATAGTTCTGACCAACGTGCGACTTAAGTGAATGCACGGATGTTACCCGTCATATCGTGTCTCGCAATGTTCGCCTCACGAGGCTTGGGAAGGTTGTACCTACAACGCTGTACGAGGCCCACTGGGAATAGTCCCGAGGGTCGGGAGGGGATGCAATGAAATCAATATGGTTATTGATGTCGCTCAGCCTGGTGTTGTTCACAGCACCAGCCAATGCCAACCTGTGCGACAGTGTGAAAGACAAGACCACAACGAGCGAAACGAAGAACGACGTGGATTTCTATGAAGTACTCTTCCCTGATACGGAAGACCGCGGTCATCGGATGTGGAACGAGGTTATTCTGCAGTGCAACCGTCAACGCGACACGAAGGGGAATGATGTCGCCAAGATCACGGCCAACGCCGGAAACAGTGCCGACAAGCAGATACTCAAGGCGCGCGACGTTGAGCCGAAAGTCATCCGCGGACACTACAATTTCTTCGGCACGCTCGTGACACAGCTCAAGTACGTGTATGTCTTGAGCAAACAAGATGGCATTTGGACCATGATTATTCCGTACCGTCCAATTATCAACGATGTGGTCCCGGATCGTGTGGATTTCAACTTTACACATGCCGGCCAATTGTACGAGGCCTCACAGTTGGAGTCTCCGGCCGGTGGAGGGAAGGCGCAGAGCTTCATCCTGAAGCCTGGGGCGGTGTCGATCGCAACGACCTTGTGCTCGACCACAATATACTTCCCAGGAGACGCGGGCAAGTATGACAAAAAAGAAATCCATCAGCGGGATCCCGAAAACAAGTTCATCAGCTTGGGTAGAATTGACTATCAGTACGGGAAGGACGGCTCTGCTTTCTCAGGGTGCCGTGTGGACAAGAACCGAGATCTGTATTGGCGCCCTGACCCGGCAGAAAATCAGGCCGCGAAAGTAAAGCCTGAGGATTGGATCCTCGATAATTTTGTGCGGACCGCCGAAAACTATTGGTCGATCAAGGATTTCTTTCAACTCAAACTGCTCATGAAGGGACGAAACGAGTCTCAGTTCCCCAAGTCGACGTTGAATCTCTTGGAGGATGACGACCATCTGACAATACGGTTTGCGACAAAATTCTTACCCTATGATTTCAATCAGATGTATAAGTCCAACCTGATTCAGTTCAACAATTTCTCCACGATGACCACCGATGGCACCTATTGGCACGAAGTCGGTCATGCATTCGGCTTAGACGACGAATACGGGAAGGTGAAGGACAAGAAAGATGGCATCGAATACAAGGACAATGGATGCGACAACGAGCAGTACGCGAACTGGTCGCCCAAAACATACCAGATGTGTGTTGCCGGAGCTTCAGAAAAGCGGACGATTTACCACTATCTGGCCGTCTCTCGATATATTACGAAGCAGAAAGAGTGTGACGCCGACAATGATTGTGGCAACGGCGAATATTGCAACGCGGGCGTCGATCTTAAAAAGAACCAGTGCCTGGCAAAAAAGCCCGATAACGAGACTTGTGATATTGCCGGCGGTGATCATCAATGCAAAAGCGGTTATTGCAAGCTCTCTCGTTGTTATACCCCCAATTCAGTGCCGATGGGCGAAACCTGCTATCTCAATGATGCCTGCAGGGAGGGTAAGTGTAGTAGCCTCGATGGAACCAAGGGCACCTGCGTCTGTCAGGCTGATGCCGATTGTGGGACGGGCAAGTACTGCAATGCCGGGTTGGATGCGACCAAGAACAGTTGCCTGATGCTGAAAAATGACAATGAGACGTGTGACATCGCCGGCGGTGATCATCAATGCAAAAGTGGCTATTGCAAGTTGTCTCGGTGCTACACCCCCAATTCGGTGCCGATGGGTGGGACCTGCTATCTCAATGATGCCTGCAAGGAGGGTAAGTGTAGCAGCCTCGATGGAACAAAGGGCACCTGTGTGTGCAAAGCAGATGCGGACTGCGGACCTGGAAAGTGGTGTGATGCAGGAATCGACACAACAGTGAATGCCTGTCGACCAAAGCTCGGCAAGGGCGAAAAGTGCGGCAAGCTCGGTTCCTTCGGCAATGATCACAAATGCAAATCCGGGGAGTGCTCTGGAGCGCCAAAATACGAGTGTAAATAGTGGCGTGGAGTGAGAGCTGATTCCAATGGCGATACCCTGCATAGGGAACAAAATGTCGTAGGGCGGATGAGGGCAGGAGGCAAGCGTCCTGCTCTCATCCGACTTGGAACCAGGTATTGCACCAATTCAATGATTGCAGGAGGGGCAACAATCATTCTGAAAGCGACGGAATCAGTTTACGTCGCCCAACCCGCAGGCTGGTCAGGTTTGGCATTATTCCTTCATAGCGAGTTGCTGAAGGCCGTGCTCGATACCGATCCGATGTTTCAGCCCATCTTGGCGACGGCGGAGAAACCCAAAGAATAGTCCTCTCAGTTCTGTTGTTGGTTCACGTATTGGGCAGACCCGGTCAGATGGATAGGGGGTGAGGACTCTCGCCTTCAGCCGGCGGATACTCGTTTCCCACCATACAGGGGAAACCCAGGTACAGCGATGGTTAGCGGCCAGATGCGTGTTTCAATTTGTCATCGAGCTGATTGAGAATCTCTGCTGCCCAGTTTCGCTCAGCTGATGTGAAGGGACCAGGGGGAGCAATTTTCTTGGCGATCACCTCGACCTGAGTGTTCCGTGGTTGACCTTGGGCATCGATAAACACGACCATAAGCTCTCCTCTACCAACGATTGCCAGGTCACTTTCTGACAAGAAATACCCCGCTTGTTTGTTTTCTTCTATGCATTTCAACTTGAGATCTGAAAGCACGGTGGGCATCGCATCCCACACGGTATTGAGAGGAGCGGGATACACTTTCGCCACTCCTCTCCCCTTGGCGGCGCGTAACGAGTTGGGTGTGACAGGAGTCACTGGTGCACAGCCGAGCATCGCAACAACACCGACAAGAACACATATTGTGATCATGTCCTTATTTCGCATCACCAACAACTCCATTTCACCGCAAACAATCGAGACAGCACCAGCTACGATTACTTGTTAAAGTTAGGGGTTTGCATGTTCCTCATCATTTGGTCCCTCATGAGGTCCTTCGTCACGTAATACGATTGTTGCCATTCCTGCATGCGTTGAGCTTCTGCCTTGCGAGCTGCGTCCATAGCAAAAGACACCAGAGCTTTCCCATCAGCCCAACCTTGCTGGTGGCTTCTGTTCATCTTTGGCTTCTGTTCAACCTTGGCTGCCAGGTTCCTGCAGGTAATGGATATCTCGAGTGGCGGTGAGGGGTATTGGATTTTGTCCGCTAATAGCTCTCTGCAAAATGCCTCACACCCGGCATTGAGACCATCGATGTATTCCGATGGATAACCATCGGCAAGCCAGCGCTCCTCAACGCTTAGATTGGATTGAGGCCCAGCGCATCCCACCGCGACGATCACGGCACCAATCAGCATGCCTTGTCGCCAGAACGTTTTCATAGAGTCCTCCAGATAGAGGGCGACGTAATTGAACCAACACCGCAATCAGACCCACCCCATTTGCGCACAGGTCTCGGTTCTGACCCCTCGTGCTCATTTTGAAACTGGCATGGCTCCTGATGACTGGACTAACGCAGAGAGGAAATCCTTATCCTCAAAAAGCATTTTCATGCCATTTTCAAGCGCCTTACCAAGGGCTAGCCTCGCATTATTCCCGGTTGCGAGTTGTGTGTTGGGCTCGATCCCCTGAGCAACGATTTGCCTTGAGTACAGTTGATTCCCACGTTGCCCTTTCACAGTCACTCCCATAATAAGATCGGCCACTGCATCACCTGAGAAGAAACCCGATTTGTGGTCATTATAGAAACGGGTAACCTCGCTGGTAATTTTCACGTGCGCAGTATCGGAGCCAAGCTGGAAACCGCGAGCTTGAAGCTCTTGCTCAATGGCCTTACGGATCGTGATGGCAACATCTTCTACTGCGGTAATCGCGGCCAACTCCATGCCATAGCCGTTCTTCTTGCTGCTCACCTTGCTCTTGTCGGGTCGCTGATCGGTGACGTGGACATTCACAGCAACCTGACTGGCTCCTGCCATGTGAGACACCCCTACCGGCTGATTGTAATGAAGCTCAATCTCCTCCTTGGTAAACGCGCATCCAGCAAGGCTGGTCATAACAGCGCAATAGAGTAAAACGAGTGTTCGTCTAGTCATCATTCATGTATTCCTCTCTTCACTGAAAATAATGGCGTTGACAATCCGAACGTTCCGGTTCAGCAGCGCCGCATAGCGGTGTCCGCTGCAACCCGCTTGTGAGGCGAAACGTCTCGCATGATGCTGTCTCGGACGTCGTCACGGTGAGCTGCTTCGGCGGAGTAGCTCACCAACCATCAGGAACCATTGTGTGCAAGCCCAACTTCGATCCGCCCTTGAACCTCAAAATCTGTGGTGCTTTGTGAACGGGCCAGCTATGACTGTTCGTCTTCGCTCACCACAGAACTGATCCCGACAATTTTTTCTTCTCTAGGCTCGTGGCGCAAACAGTCCACCACAGGCCGAGATCCCGGAAGTCACGGAAGCGTGTCTGGCAAGAGCTAGTCCAACGTCTGTATAGATTTGCCATCAACAACAGGAAAATTTATCCCTGATGTTCGTTTTCCTGCTTCTACTAGCACGGGCACTCCCAACCCTGGCTCAGGATACTTCCCATAGCTTTCCTGAGGATCATCTCCAAATTGGTTAGACTGATTCGTGTCCGTACCGGCCTCAACATAATACCGTCCAGATGGTAAGGAAGGGATCGTGAACCGAAAATCGTTCGCAGAATTTGTTTGGGTTCTCCCCAGTTCCTCCATCTTTTGATTCGCAGGGTTAATCCCAAAGGCGCGTACAACAATGTTACCTTCTTGTATCCTGATCGGATTAAAGCCCACACTCAATTCCACAGGAACCTTGAAGGTCTCAATTTCCTGCCTATTAAAACAGTCAAAGGCTCGCACGCCGAATTCAGACCGATTCAGGCTCCGCTGAAAGCTAAACACATCCTGCACTCCAGCCATGTTAAAGATCACCGAGAGATCGTACGAGTTAGCTTGTCCTGAAACCTTTAGCCAAGTCTCCTTGGGTGGGAGGATCTCAAAGCAAAAATCACGATTCTGTCGATCTGCAACGTTTACGGTGGCAAGCGGAAAGTTGGCCAGCACAAAATCAGCATGCCTGATTACTTGAGGTGGGTTGGGGTACGGAACAGGGCGGAGAGAGGATGGATCAGGCGCTGCACCAACCTTCGCCTGATAGACTGCTGCCCCAGCTTGAAGAATTCCAAATCCATATTCGGAATCACGGATGGTTGTGCCATTCTTCTGTTTAGCGGTTAACTGCAGAATTTTCTTAACCTTAGCATCATCCAGCGGTTGGCCACCATCGAGCGCCGCAGAATGCATGAGCGCAATGACTCCAGCCACGTGAGGCGCTGCCATGGACGTTCCCTGATAGTACCCATAGGTTGGCTGATTCAATGCCGACAGGCCAATGGCACTCAGAATCCCTCCGGATGGTCCAGTAGATAGATAGCCGCCAGGAGCAGCTATAAATACATAATCCTGGACTGCGGAATAGGGGCTTCGGTTACCATTAACATCCACCGCCGCAACGGCGATGACGCCCTCGCACGAGGCAGGAACCTGCTTTGCATTTCCCTTGTCTCCGACATTTCCTGCTGCAACAACAATACTGACTCCTTTCTTGAGAATTTCCCCAATCGCATCCCTATAGTCCTTCCATATCGGATCCGCACAATTTCCATCTCCACTTAGGCTCATATTGATGACTTTTGCCGGAGTACTGGGAAGTGGCGGCGCGTCCGGGAAGGGGATTCCTGCCGCCCATCGCATTCCATTGACAATATCGGCAAGACTTCCTCCAAAAAGGCCAAGTACTCGTACAGGCAGGATCCTTGCGTTCCAGGCAACGCCGCTCACGCCCTTTCCATTATCCGATTCTGCGGCAATGGTCGCGGCAACATGCGTACCATGGTAGCCCGTCGCAGGGAACGGGCCAATGTCAGTCGGATCGCGATCAATGCCATTACCGTCCCCAGACTTCTCAAGTCCACCCTCCTCAACAAAATCGGCTCCTGGCACAAGGCGTGGACGGAGTTCCGGGTGATTGAGCTGAATGCCACTATCTAAGACGGCGACAATGACTTCACTCCGACCCGTCGTGATACCCCAAGCGTTGGGCAAATCGATTAATCGTTGTCCCCACAAAAAACTATTGACATAGCCTGTGTCGTTCGGGCGCACATTGGGAATGGAGGTTGTTTGCTGTGGGTACATCAGGTAGTTGAAACTCACGCGCTCGACTGACGGATCGGCTTCGAGGGTCCGCAGCGCAGCCTCGGTTCTTGCCTTTGCGTCTTCACGTGACAGCGTGGCATCTCGATACACGTTTGTGCGCAGGCGGAACGGACCATCCTGGGAAAGACGCCCCACCTTCGTTAGCCCAAGCGTTACATATTTTTCAAGCAAGTGGGTTAACGCGGTAGCGTCGTTGGTGCTCGGCATTAATTGAACCAGTAGTTCTCCTGGCACAAAATCTGGTTCTGTAGGGTGTTTGTCTTTCTCACCGGAACTTACTGTGGCAAGTGCTGAATTTGAATTGATTGTGAACAGAGGAACATTCAGCCTTCCAGTGATAGCCCCCGTCCCAGTTGGGGTACTCGGATTGTTGCTGCCACCAGGAATATTAGTGGTGGTGCCACCGTCACTCCCGCCACACCCAGGCAACACGGCCCACATGAACATCACCACGAAAAACGATGCAACCCGCTGCAGTCCTGTGACCATACCTTGTCTCCTTCTCCTAATAATTGAGTTGCCAGTTAGCACTTCGTGCCTCCCGAACCACTCCCATCACCGGCACATCCCGAGAGGCACGCAACACAGATCAACATCAGCACTATCGTGACCGATCTCAGACACTCGTCTTCTTTGAGGGACCATCCATGTCCCCGGCCTCATCACGCGCTTCATGTCCATGATCCGTAGATCATGCGGCGACCTACACGAGACTCCGCTCACGTTCGCGCGTCCTTGCACCAATGTCATTGTTGCGTCCCATACGTGCAATCATTGTTCGCCCATCGTGAAGTACCCGCTCTACCAGGGCTGAACGGATCTGGTCTGTATACGAATAGTTATTAAACCGAGCCATATGTACCCCGTCACAATATGACCTGTCAACTACTACTTACGTGTTGTTATACAAGTATTATAACTCTTGATCCGTAACCGCGGAAACTGTATCAATTTGATACACCTTGCATGACTCAGCAACAACGTCCGAGCCATGAAGCCCCTCTGTGTCCCCCTGCCGCAGGCGGATCGTCCGGTGGCCCATTCCCCTTCAGCCGGCGGACCCACTTGGTTCCGGCATCCAGCAGGACAATCACGACCAGCAGGGCGATACTGAGCACGAGACCTGCGTTCACCCAACGCCCTTCGCTCACACACTGTCCGATCAAGTCGACGCAGGCGCTCAACGTCACCACGGCGACGAACAGCATCGGCACAATCGTCACCCAGATGTAGCGGGCCTTTCCCGTACGAATCAGGATGGTGGTGCCCACACAGAGCGCCAGCGTGCCGAGCAGCTGATTGGCCACGCCGAACATCGGCCACAAGTTCGAGACCGATCCGGTAGAGAGCAACGAACCCCAGGCCCAGACCACCAGAAGGCTCGCGATGACTGCCGCCAGCACGGACCCGAAATCTCCACATGGCCGATAGACTCGGCCACCAAGTTCCTGAACGAGATAGCGTGCCACTCGCGTCCCCGCATCGATGGTGGTGAGAATAAACAGGGCCTCAAATAACAAGGCAAATTGGTACCAGTAGGCCATCAGTCCAGGAATTGTTTTGAGTCCAGGCAACCCCGCGAAGATCGACGCCATACCGATTGCCAGCGAGACACCCCCGCCCACACGATTGGCACAATCCTGCTCCACCAGCCGGCACAACTCATCGAGATGCACAACGGGGAATCCGAGCTGCTCCAATTCGAGACGTGACAGCAGCGTATTGATGCCAAAGTAGTCGCCGGGATGGAGAATCGACGCCGCAATCAACGCGATCACCCCGACGAAACTTTCCATGAGCATCGCCCCATACCCCAGCGTGGCATGGGATTCCTGATCGATCAGCTTTGAAGTCGTCCCGGAGGCGACCAAACTGTGAAACCCTGAAATTGCCCCGCAGGCAATCGTGATGAACAGGAATGGAAACACCG
>WBZQ01001711.1_pt1 | contig 14837 bp, 7 predicted proteins | sample 5204251 | NCBI WGS metagenome assembly WBZQ01 (sample SAMN12412402, study PRJNA552823) | activated sludge metagenome | isolation source: activated sludge from nitrification reactor of wastewater treatment plant... | place: USA: Virginia | collected 2017-09 | reverse complement strand
ACAGAGCTCATCGGCAGCCGGAGGCGAGGCGATCGTCGCCGTCGCGACGTCATCGGCACATTCGGCCGGGCCATAGGCATTCACCAGCGGCACATGGGGGTACCGTCGCAGCCACTCGCGGCAGAGCGGCGGCGGCAGCGCTTCACCCGTAGGCAACAGCCACCGTAACGATCGCAGGGGGACGTCGGCTGCTTGTGGCCCATCCACTATGCCCTTGAGCAGCGCCGGCACAGTTTCTGCGACGGTGACCGCATCGCGTTCGAGACAGATCACGAGCCGCACCGGATCACGGGCCTCGTCATCCGGCACGATCAGGGTCCGTCCACCGCAGATGAGCGCGGCCAGGTGCTGCCAGACGGAAATGTCGAAACAGGCCGAGGCCGTCTGTGCGACGACGTCATCGGCACCCAGCCCCAACGAGTCCCGCTTGCTCCAGAGGTGGTTCATCAAGCCTCGCTGCGTCACCATGGCGCCCTTGGGAATGCCGGTCGAGCCGGAGGTGTAGATGACGTAGGCCAATTGGTCCGGCGAGCAGATACAGGGAGGAGGCGACGCGTTCTCTGTATTTCCCTCACAGTCCTCGATAGCGAGCAGAATCGTGTCGCCGGATGCGAACCGCGGAGAGGACTCCGCGACACGAGCGCGATAGGACTCACTCGCCATGACAACGGACGCCGCGCTCGAGTGAATCAATTCGCCCCAACGGGCCGGAGGGTGGGAGGGATCCAGCGGCAGGTACGCCCCGCCCGCCTTCAACACCCCCACGATGGCCGTGAGGAGACCAATGCCGCGGTCGAGCAGCAGGGCGACGATCTTGTCCGGGCCGATGCCGGAGACGGTCAGTGCGCGGGCGATCCGCTCGGCCTCCCGGTTCAACTCGGCATACGTCCTGATTTCCCCCCGGCATTCGACGGCAACGGCATCCGGACTCCGCTCGACTTGGGCCGAGAATGCGGCGGCAAAGTCGAAACACTCGTCTGTGACGCGGTCATCAGGCCCGACCAGCAGAGCCTCTTGCCGCTCTTCGACCGACAGAAGCGGCAACTCATGCAGTCTGCAATCCGGCGTCTCGACGATGCCGGCCAACAGGGTCTGGAAATGTCCGGCCATGCGGGCAACGGTCGCCGCATCGAACAGATCGGTGTTGTATTCGAGGGCTCCCTCCAGGCCCGCCTCCGTCTCGGCCATGTCCAGCGAGAGATCGAACTTCGCGGCTGCCGCATCGACCTCAGTGATCTCGACGTGCAACCCGGGCAAACGAACGGCTTCAGCCAACGTCGTCTGTAGCGCAAACAACACCTGGAAGAGCGGCGAATGGCTCAGCGCCCGTGCGGGCTTCAACGCATCGACGAGTTCCTCGAACGGCAACTCCTGATGCTCCTGCCCTCCGAGCACGACTTCACGGACCCGTCCGAGCAACTGCGGGAAGGTCGGATTATGCGAAAGATCCGTGCGCAGGACGAGGGTATTCGCGAAAAAGCCGATGAGATCTTCCGTCTCGCGTTTGGTCCGGCAGGCAATGGGGGTGCCGACACAGACATCGTCGATGCCCGTATAACGCATGAGCCAGGTCTGGAACGCGGCCAACAGGGTCATGAAGAGAGTCACGTTGTGGCGCCGGCTGAGTTCCCGCAACCCGTCGGCCACGAACTGCGGCAGAGTAAAGACATACCGGCTGCCCGACGACGTTTGCACGGCCCCGCGCGGACGGTCGGTCGGGAGTTCGATGACCGGGAGGTCTCCAGCCAGTTGCCGAGTCCAATAGGCCAGGTGCCGATCGAGGACCGCTCCCTGCAACCACCCGCGTTGCCATTCCGCATAGTCCGCATATTGGATGGGGAGCGCAGGCAAGGGGGCATCGGTCTCCTCCACCGCCTCGACATACAGCTGCGCAAATTCCCGCGCCAGGATCTGTGCCGACCATCCGTCACACACGATATGGTGCAGAGTGACGACCAACAGATGATCATCGTCTGCGATGTCGAACAGGCGTAACCGGAGCAGCGGCGCCTGCTGAAGATTGAACGGACGTTGCGCTTCGTCACGCGCGGCGACCAGGATGGCTTCCGGTTGATTCGCCACCAGGTCGGTCTCCAATGTCACTCGACCAACGGTCGCGATGATCTGAACCGGCTCCCCGTGTTCGGTGCTGAAGCTCGTGCGCAGGACTTCATGCCGTTCCACGATGCGGTTGAAACAATCCACCAGGAGCCGGCGATCCACCCGCCCCTTCATCCGCACGGCAATGGCCGTGTTATAGGAGGCGCTCTCCGGTTCCAACTGCGAAAGAAACCAGAGCCGCCGTTGCCCGAAACTCATGGGAAACAGGTACTGCTCCGGCTCCGATCCATGAACATCGGCCGGCGGGTCTTGCGTCTGATCGTGGGGCATCAGCATGGACGACCGACTCTGCAAGATTCCGCCATGGCCACCAGAATCTGCCGCCGGCCCTTGAAAGGCGTGCGGCCATGGGCGGCCAGCATGTTGTCGAGCATCATCACATCGCCCTCCTGCCAGGAGAATTGCACGGCCACGCTCCGATAGACGTCGCGAATTTCATCCAGCAGATCGGACTCGATCGGGCTGCCGTCTCCGTAACAGGCATTTCGGGGCAGGTCTTCCTCCGCCACGACGGCCAACAGGTCCTCACGCACCGCCGGTTCCAGATTGGAGACATGAAACAGATGCGCCTGATTGAACCAGACCGTTTCGCCCGTCAGGGGATGGACCGCGATCGCCTGCGCCACCTGCCTGGTGCGCAATTCGCCGTCGGCTTTCCACTCGTACAGAATTCCATTCGTCCGGCAGAATGCTTCCACCACCGCAGGGTCTTCCGTGTTGAACACCTTTTGCCAGGGCACATCCAGGCCGTTGCCATAGTTGCGCACATACATGATCTGATTCCGGTTGAAGCGTTCCCGGATGCAGGCCGGAATCCGGCGATAGACCTCTCGGCTGTCCGCAATCGGGGTGTAGCCTCCCTCCTCGGGGGCCTGCCCGCAATAAAACCAGATCTTCATCGGCCATTCCCTCGTATAGGCCTGTTCGTTGTGGAGCGGGATATGTTGATGCGGCGGGTATTCGGTTGAGGTGTAGACCTGTCGCTGCACGCGCGACCGGGGGGTCGAGCCGAATTCGTAGGACACCAACGACGACGTGAACCCGCCGACGAACGACTCGAAGTCCGCAACGGATCGGATCGGCAAGCCGCGGAAGAGCAGGCCACCGCTGACCGGCAGAAATGCCTCCGCATAGTGGCGCGCGGCGGCGAGGTAGCCGTCCAGTGCTCTCTCCTCCACCGGTGTCACCACCAGGGGAAGACTGCCGTCGGACGAGAGGGGCTCGATCATGAGACCGCCGTTCCTCGTCACCATGCCGTTCACTCCGGGACGCGTTCCGCAGGACGCTCCTGACTCATGGTTCATCGAATACCTCCCCCTCATGGTTGAATGCCTGCGTGCTGCCGACCGTCTGCCTCACAGCCGCGGCGACATGTGCGGTTGCAGAAGCAACATCACGGCCTCCACCACCGCCGCTTGAGCGGTGCGGACAAAAAAGTGATCGCCTTGGAACAGCCACAGTTGGAATCCCCCGGTCGTATGCGCGCTCCAGGGAGTCAGCTTATCGACCGCGACGGCCCGGTCGGCCATGCCTCCGAATGCCGAGATGGCGCAGCCCAACGGCGATTCCGTGCGATGGCGGTAGGTGTCGCGCAGGGAGAAATCTGCACGGAGCGTCGGCAGGACCAACTCCATCATTTCGGTATGCTCCAGGATCTCACGCGGCGTGCCGTTGAACCGTCGCATCCGTTCGAGAAACTCGCCGTCCGGCAACTCGCTGAGGCGGTCGTCGTCGGTCAACTCCGGCGCAGGGCATCCGGAGACGAAGAGGTGCACGGGTTCAACGCCGTAACGGCGACGCAGTTCACGCGCGAACTCGAAGGCGACCAGTCCTCCGACGCTATGACCGAAGAGGGCGAAAGGCCGGTCGAGAGACGGTTCGATCACATCGGCCAACTCCGCCACCAGCCGACGAAGGTCGCCGATCGGCGGTTCCTTCATCCGCGCCTCCCTGCCCGGCAGTTGCACGGCACAGATCTCGACCTGCTGAGAGACCTCCAACGGCCAACCACGGAACAGCGACGGCCCGCCCCCCGCATAGGGGAAACAGATCAGCCGCAGACCATCACCGCGACGGCATGTGACGATCCAAGGCCGCCGATCCGCCGCCGTCAGCATGGGGCCGCCGTCTTGTCCGCCTGTTCGGCCTGCTCCGCCATCCACTTGCGTAAACTCAGCGGCCGCATATCCGTCCAGACTTCCTTGATGTATGACAGGCACTCCTCCTTCAGGCCGGTCTTGCCCGCGTCCTGCCATCCCAATGGATTTTCGCGATAAGAAGGCCAGATCGAATACTGTTCTTCGTGGTTCACCACGACCTTGTACACCGTCATATCTTCCTGCTCGTCCTGTCCCATGATGCCTCCTTGTTGGTGAGAATGAACTGCAACGTTATGACGCCCCGCCACGATCCGACGGCTGCAACGTCAGGTTGTGGGTCGGCCTTCCTGCCAGCAACGGCGTGGGGAGCCCCCCGCTCCAATTGCGCTGTTGATCCCGGTAATGTGCCGACATGGGATGTTCCGATTGGCCCCCCGGCATGTGAAAGATGGCATCCGAGTGGTGCGAGGGCGACACCACCATCCGCTGACTGGCCGCAAGGCTTCCGCTGAGCACCCGCACGCATTGGCCGCAACCGGACGCTTCCTCATCCCTCATATCCAGCCAACGCCCCAGTCCGGGAATCGCCTCGCTCAAGGGATGGGTCATACGCACGCGGTTCATCATTCCCCACCTCAGGTCGCCTGGACCGAGCTGCTCGTAGTCGGTCCTGAGCGTTTCCACGGTCTGCTTCAACTGGTAGAGGAGGAACGTGTTCCAGTCCGCAAATCGAGCCGGGTCAGGGAGAACGGCGGGAGCCTGTTCCGTCAGCAACGTCCTCAGGGGGGTATCGAGGTCGCCGTCATAGACGAACCCCGCGTCCTGTTCCCGGCAACTGTGTAAGAACGGTGCGAAGACGGACGCCGCTAACGTCCGGCGGAACGCCACCAGCAGGCCGAAGCCTTTGCTATCGCTATCGGCCCTGCCCTCCCACGCCGCCACGACACGGCGCACGTCGGCCAGATCGGGGTTCTCCTCGATGACGGACTCGCTCAGCAGACGTTTCACAAGGTCTCGATAAAATTCGTACAACTGCGCCGTCGTATCTAGTTGCAGTGCCAGCAAATCCGTCTCATGGAAGCGGTCCTTCTCGCGCAATCGTTGCGTGATGCGATAAGCCCGGTATCCGTTTGCGAAGGCATGACCGATGACATGGGGATATTCTTCTCCCACCATGCGGTGATTGGCGCTTACGAGGAACCCCGATGGCGGGTCGATGATCCGCGGCAGTTCGTCCGGCGCGATGAATCCATTCCAGCCCGTCCGTCCATCGGCCCAGGACACACTGACGGATCCGTCGAATCCGCGCCTGACCGGAATTCTTCCCATGAATGTCCAGGCAATGTGCCCATCTGCGGCCGCGAGCACCACATTGTTCGGCGGCCCGCCGGCACGATTGGCGACGGCGATCGCCTCCTTCACCGTCCGGGCCTGATCCATCTGCAACAGGCCGAGGTCCACCGCGTCAGGATCGAGGGCGATCCAACGTAGCGCGACGGGATGTCCCATCAATGGCTTCTCGGCTACGGGCCCCCAGAGCGTCTCTTTGAATTCCACCACCCGGTCTCGATCGCCCTTGACGGCAATGGTTTCGTTGCGGATCGTGAACCGACGCCAGCCGTCAGGGGTCGCATACTCGTCCGCATTGTTCGGATTGAGATCGAGGCGCACAAGGTCGAGAAAATCTCCCTCGACATTGGTCATGCCCCAGGAGACCAGGCCGTTGGATCCGGCGATCACCACGGGAATCCCCGGCACGATCACGCCGGCCACTTCGACCCGTCCATATCGCAACTGAACTCGGTACCAGATATTCGGCACCCCGACATCAAGGTGCATATCGTTGGCCAGAATGGCGCGACCGTCTTCGGTTTTCGCACCGGCCACAGCCCAGGCGTTCGAGCCCAGCTCCCGTTTCCGGCCTGGTACTACTGAGGTCTGAATGGCACGGCTCTGTCCGCCCGCTTGCCGCAGTGACGCCAACGCTTCCACCGGAACGGAGACAGGCGACCGTCGTCTCATAGTCCCTGTAAACAGCCTGGCGGTATACGTATCGAGCGGCGGCAGGAGGAAGCCCGTGACGTCCTCGGGAAGCGAAGCCTTCATCACCGTACGCATCCGTTCGTCGTCCTCATATCCGTTCAACATCTGAAACATGGCCAAGACCACCAAGATGCTGTCCGTGGGGCTCCATCGAGCCGGCCGATACCCCAGCAGCAGAAATTCAAAGGGAGGCACCGTCATCTGCTCCAGAAATGCATTCACGCCTTCCGTATAGGCTTCCAGGACGGCTCGTTGTTCTTCCGGCAACCGTCGGAGCACCGTCTCTGCGACCGGCGACAAACCCAGATTCCGTTGCCGGAGATCGACCTGCAGCGCCGACTCTCCCAGCACTTCCGCCAGTCGTCCCGCGCTGTTTCGTCGGAGCAAGTCCATCTGAAAAAGCCGGTCCTGGGCCGTCACATAGCCGAGCGCTCGCATGGCATCGAGCCGATCCCCGGCCGTCACGACCGGGATTCCATACCCATCGAAGGCAACGGCCACCGGCGCCTGCAACCCCGGCAACTTCAGGACACCGTCTCTCACCGGCAGGGACGCGGAACCTGCACACAGAAGGGAGGCAATCCCGAGCCCCAGAATGACCCCGACGGCTGCGAGGACACGGCCTCTGCTGATCATTCGATGCCTTGTTCCTCCGCTGCTTTGACCGCTTCCGAAAAAATGGTCGCGATCGTATCGATCTGTTCCGCCGTGACGATCAGCGGCGGCAGAAAACGAACGACGCTGTTGTGGCGCCCGCCGAGTTCCAGGATCAGACCGCGACGCAGGGCTTCGTGCTGAATCCTGGACGCGAGTCGCGGCGCCGGGGGATGGCAGCCCGGCAGTTCGATCGGTGCATCCCGATCCACGATCTCGACGCCGATCATGAGGCCCCGTCCCCGCACGTCCCCCAGGCTCCGCCTGTCCGCCTGGATCTGCCGAAGACGGGCAAGCAGCCGCTCACCCATCCGGGCCGCATGTTCGTCGATGCGCTCTGCAGTGATGAACTCCATCGTGGCCAGGCCCGTCGCCATGGCCAACTGGTTGCCCCTGAATGTTCCGGCATGCGCTCCCGCCGTCCACTGGTCCAACTCGGGACGGTAGACCACCACGCTGAGCGGCAGCCCTCCGCCGATGGCCTTCGACAACACCACGACGTCCGGCACGATATCGGCATGTTCGAACGCAAACAGCTTCCCGGTCCGGCCGAGTCCGGTCTGGACCTCATCGACGATCAGCGGAATGCCGCGCTCGTCGGTCATTCGCCGGATCTCCTGCAGCCAGGACTTCGCCGCCGGTATCACGCCCCCTTCTCCCTGCACCACCTCGAGAATCATGGCCGCCGGCTCCACCACGCCGCTGTTCGGATCATCGAGCAACCGTTCGATGTAGGCGGCGGACAGACGACTGCCCTTCTCTCCTCCGACACCGAAGGGGCACCGATACTCATAAGGAAACGGCAGGAAATGTACGTCGGGCATGAGCCCGCTCAAGGCCTGCTTCGGCGCCAGATGGCCGGTGAGTCCCAGCGTGCCGTGCGTCATACCGTGGTAGGCGCCGTGAAAGGCCAGGATCGTGCGGCGTTCACGGGCGATTTTCACCAGCTTGATCGCCGCCTCCACCGCATCCGCCCCGGAGGGCCCGCAAAATTGAATCTTCGCGCCCTCGGCAAACGCGGGCGGCAGACAGTCGAACAGCATGCCCACGAATCCGTCCTTGACCGGCGTCGTCAAATCCAGGGTTTGAAACGGAAGCCCGTCCCGCAACATCCGGTTGATCGCCTCGACGACGACCGGATGGTTATGCCCGAGCGCCAATGCGCCGGCGCAGGCCAGACAATCGATATAGGTGCGCCCGTCGGTATCCTGAACGTAAATTCCCTTGCCCTTGCTCAACGCCAGAGGCAACCGTCGCGGATAACTCCGGGCATTCGACTCCCGAGCGGCCTGCCGCTCCAGATAGGGATTCGCAAGCGACAGCTCTCTCGGGGGCACACATCCGGTCGGAATGGCTTGCCACATTTCATCGACATGAACCGTCATCAGATCTCCTCCTCGTGACAGACACACGTCCTCTCACTTGCCCGCTCCTGCGACTCGCGACGGCGCGGACAGGCCGCCGTTCGCTCCCGCCGCCCCGTCCTGTTCGCGACACTCGACCAGCCGGCCGAAGTCCATGCGAAGACAGCGATCGGCCATCGAAAAATACCGGTCGTCATGCGTGATCACCAACACCGCTTTTCCCCGTGCTTTCAAGTCGGGCAACAACTCCGTGTAAAACACCTTGCGGAAGAGAGGATCCTGATCGGCTGCCCACTCGTCGAACAGATAGAAGGGACGGTCTTCCACGTAGGCCGTCAGGAGGGCGAGCCGCTTACGTTGTCCCTGCGAGAGGGCCTGCGTCGAAAACAGTCCTCCTTCGATCCGGACTTTGGACTCGAGCTGCAATCGCTCCAGATAGACGCGCGCCACCCCGTCCAGATTCGCCTGATCCAGGCCGAGCAGCGAATCGAAGAGATGAAAATCGCAGAAGACCGTGGAGAAGAGTTGCCGATAGGTGTCGCGATTGGCGTCATCGATCGGCACACCGTCCAGGAGAATGCTGCCGGATTCCTGCTGATAGAGCCCCAGCAGCAACAGGGCCAATGTGGTCTTGCCGCTCCCGTTGCCGCCGACCAGAAAGGTCACCTCGCCGGGGCGGAAAGTCAGATCGATGGGACCGATGCAAAACGGCCTCTCGTCTCCTTCGGGCGCATGGTGATGTGTAATCCCGATCAGGTCGAGCCGGCTCCACCGGCGGATATCCAGCTCGGTCCCGGCCTGTCGCCCGTCTGCTTCCTGCCCCGGCGTCGATGCCGCGAGGGATAAGCCCAGCGCATCGATCTTGTTCAATGCCACATTGGCTCGACCGACACCAGGCAGCAGCTCGACGATCTGAGAAAACGGCCCCATCATGTACAGCAGGACCAGCGTGGCGCCGACCACCGTATCGATGGACACCGGCTGCCATGACGGCCATAGGAACAGAAGCACCCCGATGGCGGCATAGAACAGAAACAGACCCCAGCTGGAAGCCAGGGAGTACACGGTCATGCCGCCGACGAAATCCCGTTCGTAGGCCTTCACCGTTCGATGGAGCAGCGTGGTAAGAAACGCATGCCGCCGCTCGCGGTGCAGCTTGAGCTCCTTGATCCCCGCCATAATCGAACGGAAATGCCGGAACAGCGCGTCGCTGGTTTCCCGGGATCGTGTGAAGAGCCGAATGGCCTTCCGCTCCTGTAACTGAAAGGTACTGGCACCCAGCGCCATGCATCCCAGCACGAGCAGCAACATCGGCCAGGACAGCCAGCCGAGGTACGCCAGGCACCCGATTGTGGTCGCCACATTGATGCCGATGAGCGGAAGCTGCACATAGGCCTGCGCGATCACATCGGTGTCCTCACTCAGCGCAGCCAGTAAACGATGATGGCCGAGTTGTTCGAGCTGACTCAGCGGCGCGTCGAGGATGCGCCGGCTCAACTGAAACCTGAGCTCGGAAATGGTCGACTGCCCGAGTCGAGTCAGGAGAATCTCCGACAGGGCTTTGCAGGCCGCAACCGCCAGCGCCAGGACCAGAAAACTCCACGCCAGCGTGGACGACACCTGTGTCTCGTTCATCCCGCGATGGATGACGGCGATGAGGCCTGCTCCAGCCACACCGCTCACCAGTCCGGCAACGACCGAACAGAGCACGAGCCGCCAGGATTTTCGTAGTAAGAATCGAATCAGATCCATCGTCGTACTGTTCTTTCCAAGGACTCGGGCCTCACCTAGGCCGAGACGCCGCGGAGACGTCTGCCTTCCCGCGGGATTGGAACAATGCCTTGCTCTTTCCGTCGCCCTGCCGCCTGTGCCGTCCGGATCTGTCCTGCCAGTCCGTGGATGGTGGGCGCGGAAAGGAATTCCCGCAGCGACAGCTCCACGTGGTGCAGTTCCTGAATACGGTTTAAGATTTGAAGGGCGCTCAGGGATTCGCCCCCCAGTTGAAAGAAATCTCCCTCCAGGCCCACATGCTCCAGCCCTAAAACCTGCCGCCACAGTGCGGCGAGTTGCGCCTCCAGGCCCTCTTTCTCCACCTCGCCGAAGGAGACCGGGATCAGTTCGTCGGTAGACTTGGCCTTCTGTGACAAGCCTCCGCGATCAAGGAGACCGAGGTGTGAGACGGAGGCCATCACCGCAGGCAAGTCTCGTATCGATTGCACCACCTGTGCGAGATCCGGTCCCGCGAGGATACGGCGGAGAACCTCCAGTCCTTCCACCGCATCCATTCCATCCACATCGGAGTCAGCCGCGTCCAATGCCCGGAGCGTGGCCTCGGCCTGTCTGGCCATGCCGATGTGACGCCAGCGATCGAAATTCACGGAGATGACCCGACGCGCTTCTCTCCGTCCTGCATGGGCAAGGGCATCCAGAAAGGCATTCGCCGCACAATAGGCACTTTGGCCGACTCCCCCGGCTACCGCCGTCAGCGAGGAACAGAACAGCAGCAACTCCAACGGTTCATCGCGGAACAATGCGTCGATGACAGCCGCCCCCTGCACCTTTGCTCGAAACTCTTCCCACACCGCGTTCGGCGTCTTCAGGGCCAGGAGTCCGCCGCCGGCCACTCCGGCCGAATGAACTACCGCATGGATCCCGCCGAACCGTTGATGGGCCTCGTCGATCACCCTCTGCATCTGCGCGCGATCAGCCACGTCTGCCCGGCACACCAGCACCTCGTTGCCAAGACGCTCCAGAGCTGCCACGAACTCGCGCTGTTCCGCCGTCGGGTGCGATCGCCCCACCAGGACCAATCGCGCCCGCACGGTTCGTATGAGATGTTCCGCCACATGGAGGCCGACTCCGCCCAAGCCGCCGGTGATCAGGCAGACACCACCCTGACGAAACGGCAACCGGTCTCCACCCTTCGCATCGAGACACAGCGGCTCGAAGGTTCGCACCCACCGATGCTGTCCCCGGTACGCCACCACAGGAGCGCCGCGGGAGAGCCCTGCTTCCGTCACCAGCCGCTCACCCCAGACATTCACGAACGGAGGCTGGAACGCCCTCCGGTCCAGATCGAGCAGGCGGCAGGAGAGCACGGCGTATTCCTGCGGAATCACCAGACAAGCGCCCAGCATGGTGGTCCATTCCGGCCGCAACAACTCATCGCCGGTGACATCATGGAGTCCCCGGGCCAGCACCAGGATCGAACACCGGCTGTCGCGCCGCCCTCCGAACGTTTGTGCCAGGATCACAAGGTGGAGGAACCCTCGTTCCTGAGCCGTACGCATCCGCGCATCGGCAGACGTGTCTGTCCCCGTCGATTCGAGCCCCCAGGCATGCAGGAGGCAGTGTGGCACCTGGCCCCGGGCCGTCAGCTCTTCGAGCAGCGATGCATGATCCTCACGAGAGTCCGGCCGCACTCGATAACTCCCATCCGCGTGACATTCGAAGCCGGCGCCCGGGAATACGGCAGTCACGGAAGCCACGCGCGACTCGAGCTGGGAGCGCAGCACGGACTCGGTCTCTCGATCGCCGACAAAGACCAACCAATGGTCATGGCTTCGACCGGACGATGTTGGGACCAGCGCCGAACGTTTCCAGGACGGTTCATAGAACCATTGTGAGAGATCAGCCCGGTGACCGCCGTCCGCGACGGAATCGGGCCGGTCCTCACGAGGGTCGAGCCAGTAGCGCTGTCGCTCGAACGGATAGGAGGGCAAGGGCACCCGTCTGGGGGGACGCGCGCGTTGCAGCCCGTTCCACTCAACCGGTACTCCGGCACCCCAGAGCGATCCCAACGTCATCAACAGGCCGGCCATTTCGTCCTGCTCCCTTCCACTGAAGGAGGCGAACGAGGAAACAGCCGTCGAACCGGAGTGGCGCTGGGCCAAGGTCTGTAACGTCCGCCCAGGTCCGACTTCCAGGAGCACCGGGGGCTGGTCATCGAGCAACGTGCGCAGTCCATCGGCGAACCGAACGGTGGCACGAACGTGACGGCTCCAATAGGCGGGATCGGTGGCGTCCTCGCGTCGGATCCAGGTGCCGGTCAGATTCGAGACCCAGGGAATCTGCGGCTCCTGCGATGGCAGGCTTGCCAGAAAGGATTCGAAACGTGCGAGCATGGGTTCCATCATGGAGGAATGGAAGGCGTGGGACGTCGCCAGCCGACGCATCTTGGTTCCCCTCGCGGCCAAGCGCTCTTCAAAGGCTTCAAGGCGGTCGTGGGGACCGGACACGACGCACTGAGCCGGAGCATTCACAGCCGCGAGATCGAGACCGGCGGACAGCAGAGGAACCACTTCCGCCTCAGTCAGAGGAACAGCTGCCATGCCTCCCGCGGGCAGGGCTTGCATCAACCGGCCCCGCATGGCGACGATCGCCAACGAATCGTCCAATGAAAAGACGCCCGACAGACAGGCGGCGACATACTCCCCGATGCTGTGACCGATCATTGCGGCGGGGCGGAGCCCCCAGGACATCCAGGTCTGCGCGAGGGCATATTCCAACACGAACAAGGCCGGCTGGGTCAGCGCCGTTCGATGGATCAATTCCGCATCCCCCGGCGAAGGGGGAAACAACACCTGCCTGATATCTCGTCCGAGGTGCCGCGACAGAAGAGAGGCGCACTGATCGACATGCCGACGGAATGTCGGCTCCTGGTCGTAGAGCGACAGGCCCATGTGCGGATACTGCGAGCCTTGGCCCGAAAACATGAAGGCCACCTGACGGGCTTCACCGGTCGGCCCGGCCGTGCCGGACATCAGAAACGGATGTGCCAGAGCCTGCCGAGCCTCCTCGATCGTTTTCACTACCGCCCACCGCCGATGGGCAAAGGCCTTGCGCCCGCACTGAAGCGTGAACGCCACGTCGTCGAGATTGATTACCGCCTGCGTGGCAAGATGCTCGCCCAAACGTTCCGAAGCACGGTCGAGAGCGGCTTTCGAACGAGCCGACAGGATCAGCAGGCGCCACTGTTCATCATCGGGAGACAGGCGAGGTGTCACTGCGGGAACTTCTTCGAGGACCACATGCGCATTCGTCCCCCCGAGACCGAACGAACTCACGCCGGCCCGGCGCGGAGACGAGCCGCCTGCCCACTCCGTCAAGGCCGTCTGCACATAAAAGGGTGTCGTCGAAAAGTCGATGGCGGGATTGGGCGCCGCGTAGTGCAGGCTCGGGGGAATGCGGCGATGGACGAGTGCGAGCACCGCCTTGATCAGACCGGCAATACCCGCCGCCGCATCAAGGTGACCGATATTGGTCTTCACCGACGCGATAGCACAAAACCCCGTCCTGGAGGTGGACACACGAAAGGCCTGGGTCAAGGCGGCCACTTCGATGGGATCTCCCATCGGCGTGCCGGTCCCGTGAGCCTCGATGTAGGAAATCGTATCCGCCCGAACACCGGCCGCTACGTGGGCGGCCTCGATGACCTGCGCCTGGCCCTCGATACTGGGCGCGGTATAACCTACCTTGGCGGCCCCATCGTTGTTGACGGCGGACCCCTTGATGACGGCCAGAATGTGATCGCCCTCATCCAGCGCATCGTGCAGCCGTTTGAGAAGGACGAGCCCCACCCCGCTGCCGCCGACGGTGCCTTCCGCTTGTGCATCGAAGGTGCGGCAGTGCCCGTCCGGAGAGACGATGCCGCCTGCCTGATAGAGGTAGCCGACTTTTTGCGGCACCGTCACGGACACGCCGCCCGCCAGCGCCATGTCGCATTCGCCGCTCAGCAAGGCCTGACAGGCCAGGTGCACGGCCACAAGCGATGTGGAGCACGCCGTCTGTACAGCCAGGCTCGGTCCGCGCAAATTCAATTTGTAGGAGAGTCTGGTCGCCAGGGTGTCTTTTTCCACCCCGAGCATTGCCGACATCTCTGCGGGTGACTGCAACAGCACCCGGCTCGGGAACAAGTGATACAGATAGCCGCTCGTACTCGAACCGGCATACACCCCGATCGACCCCTTGTAGCGAGACGGATCGTAGCCGGCATCTTCCAACGTCTCCCAGGCACATTCCAATAACAGGCGTTGCTGCGGATCCGTCGTCTCCGCCTCTTTCGGCGTCATACTGAAAAACGGCGCATCGAACAGATCGATCCCCTCCAGCACGGCGCGCGCCCCTACGTAGTTTGGACGCCCTGCCGTCTTCCGGTCGACGCCCGCCTCGGCCAGTTCCTGCGGAGTCAACCGCGACACCGACTCCAGCCCGGCGCAGAGATTGCGCCAGAAGGTTCCGAGGTCTGGAGCGCCGGGAAAGCGCGCAGCCATACCCACGATGGCGATGTCCAACCCATCGCGCGGCTCGGTCTGGTCAAATTCCAATGGAGAATGGCTCATTCGTTCCTCGATGCGATCTGCTTGGTTCGCCGCTGCTTCATCCGACGGACTCCCGCGTCCCGTGTCTCTTTCAATTGACGGCTACCGACTCCATCGGCTTGTGTATCGTGAGATCCGGCGAGAGCGGCGGCCAGCGCATGGACGGTGGGATATCGAAACAGATCCACCATCGACACCTCCCGGTCGGTCATGGCCCGCACCTTCGTCAACACCTT
>WBZQ01001709.1_pt1 | contig 14850 bp, 10 predicted proteins | sample 5204251 | NCBI WGS metagenome assembly WBZQ01 (sample SAMN12412402, study PRJNA552823) | activated sludge metagenome | isolation source: activated sludge from nitrification reactor of wastewater treatment plant... | place: USA: Virginia | collected 2017-09 | reverse complement strand
ATCCTGGAGCGACGCCCCGACAACGCCGAGATCCAGAGGATCTGGACGGAGATCGCAAGATCCCTGGATGAGGCCATCCGGGCCGCGGCGCGCCTCGAGGTCGTCGACGGCTTTGGAGAGGTCGGCGCCGGAGATCTCTCCGATCTATGCGATCTGGACGGCGTCTCCTTCGGGGACAAGGGAAGTCGTTGCGCGCTGACCCCGGACGGACGCCACATGATCCTGCCCGTCGTGTATGGAGATTGGCTCTTCGTGCGGGTCCTCGAAATGGGAACCCCGGAAGACGCCAAGCCCGCGCGCGTGATTCTTCGGCTTTCAATGAAGGCGCGGGAACGAATGGAGGATGGCTTCTCGTTTTTGGTCACCGACGACGAGCTCTGGATTGGCGGGGGCGGCGGGCTTCTTGGCCTTTCACGCCGCGATTGGGAAATTCGAGGCCTGCTGCCTTTGGAGGGCCTCTTGCCTCCGGGCGCCTCCGTGCAGGAGGTTGGGTTCATTCCGTCCTCCCCGTTGGCGTGGATCTCGTTCTACACGGAGAAGACGGGTCCGCCTATGACCCTCGTGGTCGATTTCGAGAAGGCAGACGGCGTACGCCTTCTCCGGGACGCCTCCAGCTTCACGGTGGTCCTCAGGGAGGGCGATCCGGTCGTCGCGACCCATGACGACGACATGACGCTTCACCTTTGCGAGCCGGGCGGGGCGCGCCGGGAGGCCCATCTGGTACCGGGCATGGCAAGCGACTTCGCGTTGCATCCTTCGGGGCCGGGCTATCTGGCCCTTCTCGATCGCTTCGGTGCGGACGCCAAACTCGGCGAGACCTTGCGGCTGGTCGAAGTGGGCGGGGAGAGGCCCGGAACGGAGCCGCGGGAGACCCGAATCGAGGGCAGGTCCTCGAGCGAATTTCCTTCCGAGCTGGTGACCTCGAGGGAGGCCAAGGCGTGTTATGTGCTTTGGGCCGCCAACGAGATCGGCACCAAACCGGAGGCGAATCTTCGGGTCACGATCTTCGGGAGCGGCGGGTCGTCCGGCCTGGCGCGGAAGGCCGTGTTCGGCGTTCCTCCGCGGTCCCATCTGATGTGCGACTGCCGAAGCCGGCACGCCGCCCTGCTCGTCACGACCGCGGAGGGCGTGGCCGCGTTCGCCCTCGGAAACGGCCCTTCGACGGCGACCGAAAGCGCCTCGCGTCTGCCGGCCTGGCGCCGGCCTTACCTGCCCAACCTTCACGAGATCGCCTATTGCCCTGGAGCGGAATTGGAGGACGCGGAGTTTCAGAGGGCCGATGTCGGGGTCTTCTCGGACCTGGTGGGGCTCGAGGCTGCCGGCGTCCGCCTGCGGCTCGACCTGTGGGCGGCGACTCAGCCGGATCCCGCGACCAGTTTCGCAAACGGGTATGTCGTCGGCGGTTATTTCCATCGGAGCTCGCTCGTGCCGTACGCCTTGGAGTGGGCCCGCGAGCGATTCCCAGACCATCCCCGAGTGGCCTACGCGGCGGCCCTTTCCGCGCTCTTTGGCAGGCGCCCTCTCGACGTTTACCGGATCGCCGAATCGATCGATCCCAAGGACCTTCCGAGCACCAACGCGCGGCATCTTTATCACATGCTCGCTATTGCGGATCTGCTGCTGGGCCGTGCGAAGTCCGCGCAGCGGGCCCTCAACATCGCCGGCGCCTTTGACGGGATTTGCGACTTGAGCTCCGAACGCAAATTGGCGCGGGCTTTGGGAGCCAAGCCGGATTCTGTTCCGTCGCCTCATGCCTCTCTCGAGCGCCGTTTGGTTGCAATGATCACCAAGGCGGATCGCGAACTTCAGGAGGGGCGGCCGCATGAGGCCCTGCGAATATTGGACGTCGCCCTGACCTGGCGTTCGGGCGAGCGCCAATCCCTGGCCAGGCTGGCCGCGGCGGCGTTGGAGCTCCAAGCGCAAGACCCCGCGTCGCGTTTTCGCAAACGCCTCATCCTGGCCCGATTCGCATCCGCGAGTTACCTCTCGGACATGCCGGTCCCCGACAGGCTGTGGGACGAGGCGCGGATCGCCGGGCTGACAGCGCGTGCGGAGACGTGGCTCGAGAAGGGCCGCGACTGAGAGGGGTGAGAGCCCTGCGCGGCTTCGTGTAACGTCCCCGTTCAGGAGGGCGCCTCACATGATCAACGCGGTCATCGATCTCTCGCATCACAACACGGTCACGAGCTTCAGCGCCGTGCGGGCGGCCGGCATCCTGGGCGTCATACACAAGGCGACTCAGGGCAGCAGCTATGTCGACCCAACGTATGCGGCACATCGTCAGGACGCCACCGCGGCCGGGTTGCTGTTCGGCGCTTACCACTTTGGGACTGCCGGGGATCCGGATGTGCAAGCCGAGGACTTTCTCGCGACGGCCGGCCCGAACACCCTGCTCGTCCTGGACTTCGAGGGAAACCCGCAGGGCGAGGACATGAGCCTTCAGGAGGCCGAGCATTTCGTGAGCCACATCAAGCAGGTCACGGGCCGCTATCCGGGCCTTTACTCCGGCTACACCATCAAGCAAGCCCTCTCGGCGGCCGGCATCACGAGTCCGAGCCAGACCGTGCTCTCGAATTGCTGGCTCTGGATCTCGCAATACAGCAACGCTCCCTTGATCCCGAAGATCTGGCCGGCTTGGACACTTTGGCAATACACCGACGGTGCGGGAGGAAGCGGCCCCTACGAGGTCGATGGTGTTGGGCACTGCGACCGGGATTATTTCAACGGCACCGAAGACCAGCTGAGGTCGTTCTGGACGGAGAACAGCGGTTGAGGTCGTCATCGCGCGGCGTCTCCCGTGCCCGCGACAGCGCCCCCATGACGGCGATCCTTGTCCACGGAATGGGGCGAACGCCCGCTTCCCAACTGCTCCTCGCGACCCGGCTTAGCGCGCGCGGTCTTCGTGTGCGGCTCTTTGGCTACTCGGCGCTCCGTCCGTTCGAGACGTGCGTGGGCCGGCTCGTCGCGCGCGTGCGTGCGGTCGCCTCCGGAGGGCCGTTCCTCTTGGTGGGCCATTCCCTGGGTTGTGTGCTGATCCGGGCCGCGCTTCCAAGGCTCTTGCCCATGAGCCCAATTGGCTGCTTTTTCCTCGCCCCTCCGGCCAGGTCTCCCAAGGCCGCGCGGTTCTTCGCGAGGAGCCGCGTCCATCGTCTGTATCGCCTCCTGACCGGGGAGTCCGGGCAGCTGCTTGCGAACGAAGCCTTCATGGCCGCGCTGCCGCTGCCCGCGGTTCCGGTGCGCGTCTACGCCGGAACCGCGGGGCCGCAGGGTCGGCTCTCGCCATTCCAAGACGAACCCAATGACGGCGTGTTGGCGGTCTCGGAGACGACCTCGCCCTCGACGTCGGAGGATGTCGTGCTGGTTCCCGCGCTCCACACGTTCATCATGAACTCGGAGTTCGTCGCGAACGACATCGCCGCCAGGGCGGCCACGCTCGCGGCCCACGGGCCTCGGGACATGCGCGAGAATGCGCGCCATCATTGAACCACGCAAGTCAGAACGGAGGCGTTCCATGAAGAATCCGATTCGCGTTCGCGCGCTGGTCGCCGCGCTCTCGATCCTGTGTTGGGACGTTGCGAAAGCCGGCCCCGCGCCCGTGGATGAAGCCGAGGCCTCGGAGCTGAAGGCCGCGCGGGCGGTCTTCGAGGCGAACCTCAACGCGATTCGAAACCGCGATCGCGCCGCGTACCTGGCCGTGTATCTGGATTCGGAGCGCCTCGTTAGAACCGGCCCTGCCGGACCGTCACTTGGGTACTCCGCCTTCGCGAAGGAGGCCGGCACGGGATGGCCGGACTCCTTCAACGCGGACGACCTGCGCCTCACGCGCGTGGCTCCGGGTGTTGTGTATGGGACGTATCGTTATCGGGTTCGCTACGGCGCCGAAGAGCACGCGGGGCTTTCGGAGCGTATCTTTCTCAAGACCAAGTCCGGTTGGAAGATCGCGGTGACCACCGCGTTCGACGCGCCCGCGGGAGCGCCGCCTCCGCCGCGCGCGATTGTCGGCGCGACGCTCTTCGATGGCACGGGCGCTCCGCCGATTCCCAATTCGGCGATCGTGATGCGCGACGGGAAGATCGAATGCGTGGCGACGCGCGCGGCGTGTCCGGTTCCGGAAGGGGTGGAGGTCACGGACGCCACGGGCCTGTGGATCACGCCGGGCCTCGTGGACGCCCATGTTCACTTCGCGCAGACCGGTTGGGCGGATGGCCGGCCCGACGCGCTCGACGTGCGGGCGCGGCACCCCTACGAAGACGTTCAGGCGGGGCTGAAGAAGGAGCCGGAGCGCTTCCTGCGCTCGTACGCGTGCTCGGGCGTCACCGCGGTCTTCGATGTTGGCGGCTTCGCATGGACGCTCGGCGTCCCGGCGCGCGCGGCCGCGTTGGCGTGGGCACCCCACGTGAGGGCGGCAGGCCCGCTGCTTTCCACGGTCGACCATTGGCTGAACCTCCCGGCCGAGCGGCAGTTCATGCACCTCAAGGATGAGGAGTCGGGCCGCCTGGGAGTGCGCTATCTCGCGACGCAGGGCGCCCAAGCCGTGAAGGTCTGGTACATCGTGAACCCGGAGCGAACCGTGGAATCGTCGTCGGCCGCGGTGGCCGCCGCGGGGGACGAGGCGCGAAAAAAGAACCTCCCGCTGATCGTCCACGCCACGGGACTGGCCGAGGCCAAGGCGGCGCTCCGGGCGGGGGCGCGCCTGCTCGTGCACAGCGTGTGGGACGTGCCGGTGGACCAGGAGTTCTTAGATCTCGCCCGCCAGAACACGACGGTCTATTGCCCAACGCTCACCGTGATGCGAGGCTACGTTCGGATGGCGGAATCGGCCGTCTCGAAGAAGCCTCCCACCGTGGATGACCCAAACGGCTGCGTGGACGCGGGCACGCTTGCGAAGTTGGCCGAAACGGCCACGATCGAGACGGGCGCGCCGACGCCCAAGCAGCTCGAGGACCGGGCCGCGCGCACCGCACAACGCGAGGCCGTCGCGGCCGCGAACCTCAAGCGCGTGAGCGACGCCGGGATACCGATCGCCATGGGCACGGACGCCGGAAACCCGCTCACGCTCCACGGCCCGTCCGTCTACGCCGAGATGGAGGCCATGCAAGCCGCAGGGTTGTCGCCGGCCGGAGTTCTTACGGCCGCGACAAGAGGCGGCAGCCAGGCGTTGGGTTTGGACAGGGAGATCGGAACAATTGAGAAGGGCAAGATCGCGGACTTGCTGATCGTGGACGCCGACCCGTCGCTCGACATCGCGAACCTCAGAAAAGTGAAGTCTGTGGTGCGAGGCGGAGCAGTGAGGTCAATCGAGGAGCTGAGGGCCGCGGTAGCGGCGGGAAAGTAGAGGTAAAAGCCCCTCTTTTGTAAAGAGTCCCCGAGCGGCAAGCCGAGTGACTCACCGGCACGCAGGCGAGACTCCTCGTGGCGAAGTTGGCCCTCACCCTAGCCCTCTCCCGCTCTCGGGGGAAAGGGGACAGCGGCGCGCGAGGGGCTTGACCCGTTGCTCGCGGCGAGCGTTGCGGAGAGACCCGTCAGGAGGCACCCGTTGGGAGGCTACGTGAGCAAACTGGCCGAGAGCGCGTTGAGGAGTGGCTCAAGGATCGACCGGAACACCTTCGACCGAAGGGCTCCGACGCGTTGGGTGATGATCGAGCTGTCCGCGGTGAAGAGCTTCAACGGACGAGCGTAGGCACGACCTCGGAGGTTTCCGACTGAGAAGCTCTCATCGCCAAGCTCGACGGCCGTGGAATCGGCGAAGGGATTTCCCGTGATCTGGCAGACAATCCAGTCGGGATGGGATGCCGCCGCCAGCCCGACCACCGGGCGAGCCTTTGAAGCCGTGAAATCCGAAAACGGAAATCGGAGGACTACTACGGCGCCTGGTTCAAGTACGACCATCGGGCTTCCCCGTCCGGGTGACGCCAGTCGTCAAGAGCCGGCTCCGTGAGAAGCGCTGGCTCTGGCGCGGTCAAAACAGTTACGAGGACGTGTTGACCGGGAAGAAGGTCGAATGGTTCGATTGGCTGAAGTGTTCGATCGGCGGCGGTGACCGCTTCAACGGTTCGTAGCATGCCCGGGATGATACATGGTGGCGTTGACCTACGTCGAGAACCATGCCTGCAAGAGACCACAAGCGGCTCCAGTGGTTGAGTGTGAGAGGTAGGCCGGTTGGAAGGGTCGGCTGCGCCCTTCGTCAGTACCGAAACACCAAATACGCGGCCGCGCCGTAGCCGTTCTCCTTGCCTCGCAGCTTCTTCGCCGCGTCTCCCGGGTGGAACCAGCCCGCTTGGACGTGTGCCGTCAATCCCGGGAGAACCGGCGCCGAGAGGACGGCATCCAGCTCCTCGCCCAGGCGCCTTCCCTCGGCTCCCGTTGGGTCTATGCCCAACAGTTGACCGGTCGCGCTGGTCCATCGGCCCTTCGCGTTGTCCAGGCCCAGAAGGCGGCCGATGAGCTTGGCGGAGAGGGCGGACTTGGGCTCTGTGACCTCGAAGGAGAGGCTGAGCGTCCGGTTGTTGCGCAGGCCCAGGAGGTCTAGATAGCCGTACTTGAGATGGTTGGTTGGAAAGAGGTTGTCGAACTCGCGTGAGACGTTGTCGTTGGGATCGCCGTCGCCGGTCGCGCGCGACCATTCGAAGCCCACTGTGGACTTCCAGGCCGGCTCCAGCTGCCAGCGCAGGTAGCCGGCCCACATCCAGGCCCGCCGATCGTTTGCGAAGTCGTGGCCGAACTGCCACGCGGCCTCCATGTCATAGGTCAGCTGCGTCCATGTCCCGTGCACTCTCCCGCCCACGGTCCCCGTGAAGCGGTCGTCGCCGGCCGCGTTCCTCTCGCCGTTTCGGGACGACAGGAAGTACAGGTCGATGTCGACGTTTTTCACGCACTTGGCGGTCAGATACAGTCCACCGAACTCAATGTCGTTGCGCTCCGGCGGGCCCTGGGACTCCTTGACCTTGGCTGCGAACGCGTCGACGGTCAGCTGGGCCTTCGGAAAGTCGTAGCGGGCCTGGAGGCCGTCGAAGGAGCGCCCCACATTGTCCCAGTCGAAGTTGCCGACCAGGCGCTGCTCGCCATAGGCAAGCTCCTGGCGGCCCAACCGGAGGTAGCGCTTGTCGTTGCCGATGCGCAGGAAGCCCTGATGAAGGTCGATGCCCTTCTCGTTTGAGACGGTCGAGGCTTCGCCGCCGAAGGTGCGGGAGTCCTGAAGCTCGACCGTCGCCGACAGCAGTGGGCCTCTTCGGAAGGTCCCCCAGACCCGAACGCGGGACAATGTGAACGCGTCCCGGTCGTCGCGGGTCGCGTCGAGGTCCAGGTTCTGCGTGTACTCGCCGCGGATGCGGACCTGGGCTCCCCATTCGATGGTCTTGGGCGCTGGGGTTGGCGTCACGGTTGGGGACGGCGCGGGCGTCGGCTCGGGTTTCGGAGCCTGGGCGTTGAGCGGGGACGACAACAGTCCCCAGGCGATCGCGACGATGGCGAGGACTGCCGAGGGCCGGACAAGAAGCAGGGGGGAGCGTCTCATGATTCAGTTTCCATATCGCTGCTTGTAGAAGGCGTCGATCTTGGCGCGGTCCTCGGGCGAGAGCCCCTTTCGCCAGCCGTGGCGGGGATCCGCCTCGATGGCTTTCAACGCCGCCACAACCCGCGCGTCACCCTTGCCAACCTCGCTGGCAAGGGGCAGGAACTTGGTGTAGAAGTTCTCGGCGACCTCGAAGAAGCCGTGCCACTGAACATAGTCGGGCCCCTGCATGGAGGCGCCCATCCTCGCCCGGCGTCCCTCGTGGTGCCACAGTCGATAGAAGACCCACTCCAGCTCCTCGTCGAAGGGGGTCGGCGTCAGCTTGCCGGCGTCGCGGAGCGCGGTGATGACGGACTGCGCGGGCAGGGCGAACTTGGTGTTCCAAAGGTCGATGGTGTCGTCATAGTTCTTGTAGAATGACGCCACAAAATCCGGGGCATGGCAGTTGGCGCAGACGTCTGTCATCGCGGTCCGCTTCTTCTCCCAGTTCTCGAGCTTCTTCGAGACCACGGGCCGAAGCGTCCAGGAGATGCGCGCGCCGACGTCGTGCGTGACGGCCTGATTGCGCGTGGCCGACATGTGGCAGGTCGCGCACGTGGGCGCGGCCGTGTAGTCGACCCCGAGTACCCATTTCTCGGACGCCAGGTTCATCTCGCTGAGCCGCGTGCGGAAGGCGATGCCGTGCTTGGATTCGTCGAAGATCTCGATCTGCGGGTGGTCGGGACCCATGTGGCACTTGCCGCAGACCTCGGGCTGCCGGGCCATCGCGCGCGAGAACGCGTGGCGACTGTGACAGGCGGAGCATGTTCCGGTCGAGCCGTCCAGGTTCACGCGTCCGATTCCGGTGTTGGGCCACGTGGCGGGATCGATCATGGGCTTTCCAGCCTTGTCCTTCTGCACCGCGCCATCCGCGCCCTTCAGGAACGCGACTGTGGACCCGTGACACTGCCAGCAGCCGTTCACGGCCGCGAGGCGCCCCTCCACGACCTCGCCGAGCACATTGTCGAGGGAGCCGATGAACTTGGCGGCGGCGGCGTGGTGGCTGTGCTCAAACTCGCCGGCGATCTCCTTGTGGCAGGTGGCGCAGTCCTTGGGCGTGACGATGGTCGCGATCGTGACGCCCTCGTGCAGGAACGCGTCGGGGTCCTTGGGGTCGGCGCGGTGGCACTCGTAGCAGGACACGCCGAGCTTGGCGTGCTTGCTGTCTCCCCACTGCGCGACAATGGTGGGGGACTTCTCGGCGTGGCACTTCAGGCACTTGGCGCTTTCGCCGGTGGCCGCGGGCTTGGGCTTGGGCTGGAGGCGCTGCTTGCCGCCCTCCACCCACGCGACGATGAGCAGGGAGAGCAGGAAGAACAGGGACAGCGAGGCCACGACGATGCGTTTCTTGTCGAGATTCATGTTGGATCCTCTCTCAATGAGCGGCGACGGCTTCCCAGAGGGTGAGAATCGAGAGCACGAAGACCGCGGCGATGCCGACATAGACCGAGGCCTCGGAGCCGGGCCTCTTCCTTCGGATTGCGCTGTCGATAAACGGCCATACGGCTCCCAGGAAGGCCACGAAGCCGAGCGACAGGATCGCCCCGGTGAGGCCCGCGAGCTTCAGCCACCGGAAGGTCCAGAAGAAGTACCACTCGGGCTTGATGTGCGCGGGCGTGGTCAGGGGATCCGCCCGCTCGGCGAGCCCGGTCGGGAAGATCAAGGTCAGACACGTGAGAAGGAACGCCAGGCCGACGCCCAGAATCACCTCGGTCAGGAAGTGATCCGGAAAGAACGGGTAGGTCTTGTCCCCGTCCTTGGACTTGAGAGCCTGCCCCTCGAACTCGAAGGGCGTGACCCCGTGCAGCCGAATCAGGAGGATGTGGGCGCCCAGGAGCAGCGTGATCAGCGTTGGAAGCACGCCGATATGCAGGATGAAGAAGCGCGTCAGCGTGTTGTCGCCCACCACAGCTCCGCCGCGCATGAGCTTTGCGAGATGGGTGCCCAAGACAGGAACTGCCTCGGTCAGGTTTCCCGCGACTGTTGCGCCCCAATAGGAAAGCTGCTCATAGACGAGCGAATAGCCGGTGAAGCCGAAGCCCAGGGTCACGCCGAGGATGCCGAAGCCCACCAGCCAGTTGATCTCGCGCGGCTTGCGATAGGCGCCGGTGAAGAAGACCCGCATCATGTGAAGCACGACCGCGACAATCATGAGATAGGACGACCAATGGTGGAGCGACCTCAGAAACCAGCCGTATGGAATGTCCTGTGTGATGGTCCGGACCGATTCATACGCCCGGTCCGGCGACGGGACATAGTACAGGGTCAGGAGAATCCCGGTGATGACCTGGACGCCAAAGAGAAGCGCGGGCGTTCCGCCCAGACACCACCACCAGTGCTTGAGGTGATTGGGAACCGGCTCGTTCGAGAAGTGCTGAAGCGACTGAATGTCGAGCGGGGCCCGCTCCTCGAACCAGCGCCGGACCGTCAAGGCGGGCGCCCTCATGTGATGTTCTCCTCGACGTGAATGAACACGTTCTCGCCCACGGTCTCGAGCTCGTAGCGCTTCAGGTTCTTCTTCTCGTCGGCCGGAGGGCCCTCCAGCGCCAGCCCCTCCTTGCTGAAGAAGCCGCCGTGGCAAGGACAGTGAAAGCCCTTGCGCCCCTCCTCCCAACGCACCTTGCACCCGAGGTGCGGACAGACGTCGGAGAGGGCCACGACCCCCGAGCCCGTGTTGGTGACGACGGCGGTCTCGCCGCCCAGGAGCTCATACGTCCGCGCCTTGCCCACCGGCAGGTCGGTCATCGGCGCGAGGAACAGCGACCGCACCCGCCGCAGGCCCTCCCGCGGGTAGAGATAGCGGCCCACGAACGCGGTCACCGTCCCCGCGCAGCTCAAGAGGCCGCCGACCAGCACGGTGTTGGTCAATGTCGAAAGCAGGGAGCGCCGGGTGGTTCCGGCGTCGGGCGTCGTGTCCGTCATCGTGTCTCGCTCCCGAAGCTGTTTGGAACGAAGGGCGCCGCCGCGGGCTCTTTGGCGGCGATGTGGCACTGCTGGCAATTGACGCGGTCGGGGTGAGGCGTCCGAAGCGGGCTACCTCCGCTCTTGCCGTGACAGGAGGCGCAGGACTCGCGCATCCACACGGGGTGCGGCATTGTGGGGGGCGCGCCCGGATATGCGCGGCTTCCGGTCTCGTTGTGCCTCAGGCCCACGAACGAGTTGGACGGGGCGGACCGGACCGCGGGGGTCCCGGCCTTGTCCATGATCTCCAAATGGCATTGCTGGCAGTTGGTGAACTGGGGATGGGGCGACTTGGGCGAGACCTGTTGGGGACCGGGCTCGACCATCTCCATGCCTTCGCGGTGGCACTTCAAGCAGTCCTGGCGGCCCAGCGCCCGCACGGCGTGTGGAATCACGGGCGGAGCGCCGTCATAGGGCCGGTGCGCCCTTCGATAGGCCGCGCGTTCGGCCGCGACCTTGGTGCGGGCTCCTGCGGCGGCCGGACCCTGGCCTTCGGCCCGCGAGGGCGTGGGTGACGCGAACAGCAGCACCGCGACAGTCCCAAGGGCCAAGGCTCCGAAGAACCCAAGCCGCATGGCGCGCCGCCTTCTGCGCAACACCGCGGCGAGCGCGCCCTCGCCGGAGCGATCGTCTAGGCGCGGCTGATCTCGACGGCGCATTTCTTGTAGTCCGGCTCGCGCGAGATCGGGCAGTACGCGTCCAGCGTGAGCTCGTTGATCAGGAGGCTCTCGTCAAAGAACGGCACGAAGACGAGGCCCCGGCGCGGCACCGCGCGGTTGTTGACCGAGGCCGTCAGCGTGATGGAGCCGCGCCGGCTGGTGATCTTCACCGCATTGCCGTCGGCGATGCCCTTGGCCGCGGCGTCCTCGGGGTTGAGCTCCACGTAGGCCTTGGGCATCGCGCGATGGAGGTCGGGGACCCGCCGGGTCATGGAGCCCGTGTGCCAGTGCTCCAGGACACGCCCCGTGCACAGCCAGAACGGGTATTGGGCATCGGGGATCTCGGGCGGCGGCTCCGCCGGGCGCAGCCACACCACCGCGCGAGAGCCGTCCTTCTTGTTCTTGTAGAAGTGGACGCCCTCGCCCGGCTTCACATACGGGTCGTCCCCCTCGACGTAGCGGCGCTTGGTCTCCTTGCCATCCACGACGGGCCAGCGCAGCCCGCGGGAGGCCGCGAGGTCGTCGAACGCGGCGACGTCCTTGCCGGTTCCCAATGTGAACTTGCGGTACTCCTCGTAGAGCCCGCGCTCCAAAGACCACGTGCCCTTGGCCACCTCGGGAAAGTCGAAGAGCGCGCCATGGCCGGTCCGCTTGGCAACCTCGACGATCTGCCAGACGTCGGGGCGCGCCTCTCCCGGCGGCTCCACCATCTTGTTCCAATGCTGCGTTCGCCGCTCCGTGTTGCCGAAGAAGCCCTCCTTCTCGACCCACAGCGCGGACGGCAGCACCACATCCGCGACCTTGGTGGTCTCGGTTGGATACACGTCGGAGACCACCACGAACGCGTCGGGCTTGAGGCACGCGGCGCGGTACCTCTTGGCATTGGGAAGGGACTGCATCGGGTTCGTGGTCTGAATCCAGAGCACCTTGACCTCGCCACGGTCCAACGCGCGGAACATCTCCACGGTGTCCCAGCCGGGCTTGGTGGGAATGCGCTCGCCTGGAACCTTCCAGATCTCGGCGGCCCGCGCCACGTGCTCCGGGTTTGTCGTGACCATGTCGGCGGGGAGCCGGTTGCACGCGACCCCCACCTCGCGCACGGTTCCGCACGCGGACGGCTGGCCGGTCAGGGACAGCGACGTCGATCCGGGCTTTCCAATCTTGCCGGTCAGAAGGTGCAGATTGTGAATCAGGTTGTTCATCCACGTGCCGCGCGTGTGCTGGTTGACGCCCATGGTCCACAGCGACACCACGCGGGTCTTGGGGTCGCCGTACAGCTTTGCAAGCTCCTCGACCTGGGCCGCGGGCACGCCCGAGACCTTCTCCATGCGGTCGGGCGCGTAGTCCTTCAGAAACGCGGTCAGCTCCTCCAGCGACGCGGGACGGGGCTCGTCGACGAACGTGTTCTTGTCCTCCAGCCCGTAGCCGATGTTGACCTTTCCGGCCTTGAAGACCACGTTCTTTTCGAGAAACGCGCGGTCGATCCTGCCGTCGCGGATCAGGCAGTGGGCGATCGAGTTGGCAAGCGCGAGGTCCCCGTTCGGAACGAGGGGCAGGAACAGGTCCGCGTGATCGGTCGTCCTGGTCTTGCGAACCGAGATGTCGACCAGCTTGACGAACGGCTGCTTGGCCTTGCGGTCGGTCATCCGGGAGAACAGCACCGGATGCATCTCGGCCATGTTCGAGCCCCAAAGCACGAACACGTCCGCCTCGTCGAGATCGTCGTAGCAGCCCGAGGGCTCGTCCGAGCCGAACGTCGTGAGGAACCCGGTGACGGCCGACGCCATGCAAAGCCGCGCGTTGGCCTCCAGGTTGTTGGACGAAAGCCCGCCCTTCATCCATTTGAGTCCCGCATAGCCTTCCGGAATAGTGGACTGGCCCGACATGTACAACGCGACCGCGGACGGACCGTCCTTGGCGATGGTGTCCTTGTACTTTTGGGCAATGAGGTTGAGCGCCTCGTCCCAGGTGGCCTTCGCGAGCTCGCCGCCTTTCTTGTGGCGAATCATGGGTGTCGTCAGCCGGTCGGCGCCATAGAGAATCAACGGGGTCGAATAGCCCTTGATGCACAATAGCCCCTTGTTGACCGGGTTCTGCGCGTCGCCCTGGACCCCCACGACCCGGCCCTTGGCGGTCGCGACCATCACCCCGCAGCCGGTTCCGCAAAAGCGGCAGACCCCCTTCGTCCAGGCCACGTCGCCCAGGGTCTTGGGCGGTGCCTCGGAGCGGCAGGCCAGGCTCCCGCCCGCCGCCGCGAAGGCCGCGGTCTCGGCCATCTGGCGCAAAAACTCACGTCGGCTGGTGGTCATGTGTGTCCTCCGGATCGGTAAACGCGCTGACAAGGGAGAGATCGACGACGCCGGGCACGGCCAGTACGCGCGCGGTCAAGTCCGCAAGCGCCTCCTCCTTCGCCGTGCACTCTCCAAGCACCACAAGCTGGCACCCCACCACGCCGCGTACGGAGGCCCCCGCCACACGCGCGACGTCGCGGGCCACGGCCTCAGTCTCGGCCTCGGAGGCCGCGCGGACCAGGAACGAGGCCACGATGGTCTCTTGGGACCGGCTCCCGGTGGCCGTGGACGCGACTCTCAAGTGTCCACTCATCGTTTGATGGCGTGAGGCTAAGGAGATCTTCGACGGGAGGAACTGATGCGCCTGCATCAGGAGGAAGGCGGCGAGCGGAAAGGGCCAGGGCCGGCGGACGAGGGTTGGCAGAGCGCTCTGCGCTGAACGCAGAGCGATCACGGTGCCCCCGGAGAGCTGCAGGGGCCGATCGAGGGGCGAGGAGGGGCGGGCGAGGGTCCGAAGCGGTTGGCTAGCGAGGCCGGCTCTTTGAGCGCCCGAGGTGGGTCGCCTTAGGCATCGGGATGCCTAGCCTAGCCCGAGTCTGGCTAGCCTGCGAGCGGAGGAGGACGTCCTCCTGGATCGCCGAACGGAGCCCAGCCCGCAAAGCCTGGGAGGCCCCGACGGGCCCTTCCCATCAACCGGCTTCAATGGAGCCCGGCTCTGGGAGCCGGGAGAACGCGATCGCCGAAGACGCCGCGGTCATCGCCTTAGAATACGCTTCAATGGAGCCCGGCTCTGGGAGCCGGGAGAACGCCCCGTGCGGGATCGCGGATTTTGATTCTCAGGGTGGCTTCAATGGAGCCCGGCTCTGGGAGCCGGGAGAACCACGCGCCCGGTCCCCCTCCCCGCGGACCCGGCGCTGCTTCAATGGAGCCCGGCTCTGGGAGCCGGGAGAACCCTTGTGGTCGGGTGGCGAGAGGCGATGGGCGCCCTGCTTCAATGGAGCCCGGCTCTGGGAGCCGGGAGAACCCGAGTCCGACCTTCACTACGCGATCGACTACCTCGCTTCAATGGAGCCCGGCTCTGGGAGCCGGGAGAACGTCGCGGCGGAACCACCAGCCGTCATCCTGTAGTGCGCTTCAATGGAGCCCGGCTCTGGGAGCCGGGAGAACCTTGGCAATGTTGTTGTTCCAGACTCGGTACTAACCGCTTCAATGGAGCCCGGCTCTGGGAGCCGGGAGAACGACCTTGCTCTTGTCCCAAGGTCGTCCGGCCGCGTTCCGGCTTCAATGGAGCCCGGCTCTGGGAGCCGGGAGAACACACGAGATCTACGTCGGGCGTGCGGGCCGGATCATTGCTTCAATGGAGCCCGGCTCTGGGAGCCGGGAGAACGGG
>WBZQ01001708.1_pt1 | contig 14850 bp, 24 predicted proteins | sample 5204251 | NCBI WGS metagenome assembly WBZQ01 (sample SAMN12412402, study PRJNA552823) | activated sludge metagenome | isolation source: activated sludge from nitrification reactor of wastewater treatment plant... | place: USA: Virginia | collected 2017-09 | reverse complement strand
ATGAGCACGTCGCCCTCGGCCATGTAGGTCAACCGCGGCAGCAGGTCCGCCTCGTCCACCACGCCCACGATGGTGCCGGCCACATCCACTTCGCCCTCGGCGTAGACGCCGGGCATCTCGGCCAGCTCGCCGCCGATCAGCGCCGAACCCGAATTCTTGCAGGCCGTGGCCATGCCCTTGACGATCTGCTCGATGACCTCGGGCTCCAGCTGCTGGGCCGCGATGTAGTCCAGGAAGAAGAGGGGCCGCGCACCCTGCACCAGGATGTCGTTGATGCAGTGGTTCACCAGGTCCTGGCCCACGGTGTCCCAGATGCCAGCGCGCCGGGCCACCTTCATCTTGGTGCCCACGCCATCCATGCTGCTGACGAGGATGGGCTTGGTCTCCGGAAACCGGGCGTCGAAGAGACCGCCGAAAAGGCCGATATCGCTGCGGACGCCGGGGGTCTTGGTGCCCTTCACATGGGGTTTGATGCGCTTCAGCGCCTCGTCCTGGCGGCTGATGTCCACCCCGCTGGACGCGTAACTGACCTTCTGGCTCATCGCCCCTCCCGAATCCACCATGATCCCACAGGGATCTTTCCCCTCCGAGGCCAAACCTTCCGGCGGGAAAGGCCTATCTTGGAGGGTGTATGGATGCCCTCTCCCTCAGCCCCCTCGCCCCGGCCACCTTCAGTGCCGTGAGCACCCTCCGGCCGGTCCAGCCTCTGCCCGTCCAGGAGGACAAGGCTTCTGGATCCAGAGCGCTGGCCATCCAGGATCTGGCCCAGGGGCTGTTCCAGCAGGCCCTCCAGGCCAGCATCCTCTCTCCGTTGTCCGAACCCAGCGGCGGCAATGTCGGTTTGGCCCGGGAGGCCACGACCTCCCTATTTGCCTCCCTCTCGGCTCCCCAGGCCCCAGCCAGCACCACGTCGGCCACCGATGCCACCACCAATGCCATCACCCGGGCCACCCCCTCCACCGCTCCCAGCGCCTCGCCTCCCGCTGCCGTGCTGGCGGATGTCCCCACCGCCCAGGACGCCTACGCCACCAGTTCGACCCTGGACTTCGCCATGCAGGCGGCCCTGCGCTTCGGTGCCGGCATCGCCGGCCTGGGAACACCCACCCTGCCCAGTGCCGACCTAGGCCCGGGGCTGATCCGGGACGCGGCCACCGTGCAGCGATTGGGCAGCCTGCAAACCCAGGCTGGGGCGCCAGGATCCGAGGCCTTCACCCTGCCCCAGGCCGCCACCACCCGTCTCCTCAGGACCTACGAGGTCACCCCGGCCCCGGCCATCAGTCCTGGGTCCAGCCGAGTGGACCTCTTTGCCTGAGGTTGAGTTAGGCTGAAACCAGGGTCGGGACGCCTCATCTTCCTGGCCAAGCCTGCCGATGCATTCAAGGGAAGGAGGGTCCATGAGCGTGAGTCCGATCAGCGCCCTCAGCTCCTACGCCTACCAGAGCACCCTCGGCCAGACTGGGAGTTCCAGCCAGGCCATGTCCAAGGGCCTGTCCATGGTCCAGGCGCAAGTGGCGGAGGCCAGCACCCTCTTCTCGAATGCCGGATCCACCGACCCGCTGGCCGCCTTGGCGGGGAGTTCCAGCCGTGCGGCCCTGGCCTCCCTCACCTACTCCGCCTCCACATCAACCGGGAACGGTTCCTCCGCTGTGCAGGATCTGTTGTCCTCCCTGAGCGGCAACCAGGGGGCGGGCTCCTCCGCCGTCTCGCCCCTCCCATGGTCCGTGGCGATGCTGTCGCCCTCTTCCGCGCAGGCCCTGGTGCGCTATGCCTACGACCAGAGCCAGAACCCGAACCACACCGCAGCCCAGGCCGCGGCGGCCGGCCAGCAGTCGCTGCTGGCCTCAGGCCTGAACCTGCTGGCCTGACCTCGGGCCGGGAAAGCGTAGACTGGCGGAACCATGGCCGAACCGCCCGTCACCCCCTTTGATCGCCACGCCACCGAGACGGCCGTCCGTGCGTTGCTGCATGGACTTGGCCAGGATCCAGGCGCCCCGGAGCTCCGGGACACTCCTTCCCGCGTGGCGGAATTCTGGGCAGAACGACTGGCGGGTTACGGCGTGGACCTCGCCTCCGAGCTGAAGCCCCTGCCAGGCGATCTGGCCCCCGTGCCCGTCATCCTCGAGCGCATCCCCTTCGTGAGCACCTGCGAGCACCACCTCGCCCCCTTCGAAGGGCATGCCACCATCGGCTACCTCCCTGGTGAGGGCGGCACCGTGGGCCTCAGCAAGCTCGTACGCGTGGTGCAGGCCTATGCCTGGCGCCTGCAGGTGCAGGAGCGCATGGCGCAGCAGATCGTGGAGGCTCTCCGGGCCCACCTCCGGCCCGCGGCCTGGGGTGTTCAGCTTGTGGCCGTCCACACCTGCATGGCTCACCGCGGCGTGAAGACCCCCGGCGTACCCGTGCGGACCACCCTGCTGGGTGGCACCTGGGAGCTGAATCCACCCCCCTCGTTCCGGACCTGAGCGGCTGCCCATGTTCACCGTCGCCTCAGACCCGGACCGCAACCGGCTCTACATCACCCTCTCCGGCCACCTGGATGGCCCGGAGCGGCAGGCGGCCATCAAGGCGCTGATCGCAGAAACCGCCAAGCTGACGGAAGGATTCGGCGTGGTGACCGACATCTCGGCCCTGCACGCCTCCAACGAGGAGGGCTTCAAGGACCTCCTGCGCGTCAAGGCCGCCCTGAAGCTCAAGGGGGCTGGGCCCATCGTCCGGGTGGTGAGGATTCCCCTCAGCCGCATCCAGTTCGAGCGGGTCACGCAGGCCGGCGGCTACTACGCCGAGCAGGTGGACAGCCTCGAGGAGGCGCAGCGGCTCCTGGATGAACTGCAGGTCAGGACGGGAACAGGGATCTAGCCCGGCCCGAGGAACGGGGGGGATTCTGCCAGGCCTTCCGCCGCGAGGATCGGGGCTGGCACGGGTTGATTTGCCCGCTCGCCGGTAGACTACCGGCATGGCCCTGCCCACCCCTGAACTGAAGCTCGGCTACGAGCTGTTCTCCAAGCTGCTGAACTGGGCGGCGGGCAAGCGCCAGTCGAAGCGGCTGGAGGCCCTGAAATCGGCGGCCTTCCAGGAGCTGCTGAAGGGTGACGCGGCGGATCTGGACTTGGTGGCCTCGGTGCTGAAGGAGATCCACAAGGCGGCGGACACCTCCGCCCAGGCCATCCGCCTGGAGAGCCTCTACGACAGCGCGACCCAGCCCCGCACCAAGGCACGCAAGCCCGAACGCCGACGCGCAGTCCCGAAGAAACCCTCCCCCAAGAAGCCCTGACCCGGGAGCTCCCATGTCTCTCAAGCCATTGGCCGGCCTGATCCTCATCGCCCTCGGAGCGGCCTCCCTGGCCTGGCCGGAGTTCCGCTACACCAAGGACAGCCACGACGCCAAGCTGGGCCCCCTGGAGTTCACCCTGAAGCAGAAGGAGACCGTCCGGGTGCCCGCCTGGGTGGGCCTGGCGGCCATCGCGGGGGGCACCCTGCTGATCTGGCGACGGAAGGGCTGACCGCCATGCGCATCCTGGCCCTCTCCGGCAGCCTCAGGCCGCAATCGCTGAACGCATTGCTGCTCCGCGAGGCGGCGCGGCTCTCCCCGCCAGGCACGGAAGTCGCCTTCTGGGAGCGCCTGGACGACCTGCCCCACTACAGCCCGGAGCGCGACCTCGACCCCCCACCCGCGCCCGCGGCCGAGCTGCGGGGCCTGATCCGCGAGGCGGACGCCCTGCTCATCTGCACGCCGGAGTACATCCACGCCATGCCCGCGGTCCTGAAGAACCTCCTGGAGTGGGTGGTGTCATCGGGCGACTGCGTGGCGAAGCCCACCGCGGCCTGGAGCGCGTCCCCCTCGCTGGAGGGTGGGGCCAGGGCCCAGGCCGCCCTGGTCCACACCCTGGAGGTGATGTCAGCGCGGGTGGTGCACGGCTCCTCCCTTTGCCTCACCCTGGCCCGGGCCGGGCTGGACGACGGGGGTCGCCTGAAGGACCCGGCCCAGGAGGCGGCCCTGCGCGGGGCCCTCGAGGCGCTGGCCGCCGCCGTGGCCGCACCATGACCGGCGGAAGTGAGCCGCCCGCCTCGCGGATCTTCGTGGATGCGGATGCCTGTCCCGTGAAAGACGAGATCTTCCGGGTGGCCCAGCGCTGCGGCCTGAAGGTGCTGGTCGTGTCCAACTCGACCCTGCGGCTCCCCCGCCACCCGCTCATCGAGGCGGTGGTGGTGGCCCGGGGCCAGTTCGACGGCGCGGATGACTGGATCGTCGAGCAGATCACGGATCGGGACATCGCGGTGACCTCCGACATCCCCCTGGCAGCCCGCTGCCTGGAAAAGGGCGCCCGTGCGCTGGATGCGAAGGGCAAGGTGTACTCGCCCGACTCCATCGGGGATGCCTTGGCCAGCCGCGAGCTGATGGCGCACCTGCGGGCCATGGGCGAGATGGGCGGCGGCCCCCCGCCCTTCACGGCGCGGGACCGCTCGACCTTCCTGCAACGGCTGGATGACCTGATCCAGGCGCTGAGGCGGTCGAGGCGGTAGACTGCAGCACGGGCTGAGTCGGCTTCACCCCTTTTTGCGATCGGATCCACCATGGCCAGAAAGCCCAACTACAACTTCGAGAAGCGGCAGAAGGACCTGGCCCGCCAGAAGAAGAAGGAAGAGAAGCTGCAGAAGAAGGCGCTCAAGAAGGACGCCCAGGGCAACGACATCCCGGAATCGGAAGAGGTCGAGGGAACCACCGACGGGGACCAGGAGTCCGAGTAGGCCCCATCGCGATGCCCTGACTTCAGCTCCGTGATAGCAGTGGGTTTTGCAGGGAGGCCCATGGTTCGGATGGCGCTGGCAACCACCCTGTGGATCGCGCCCCTGCTGGCGGCACCGCCGGTGCGTCCCATGCCGTCCCCCCTGGCAGCTCTGGAGGCGCGCATCGGGGGCCGCCTAGGCGTGGCCGCGCTCGACACCGGCACGGGCCACAGGCTCGACTACCAAGGGGAGGAGCGTTTCCCCCTCTGCAGCACCTTCAAGGTGCTCTTGGCAGGAGCGGTCCTGGCACGGGTCGACCAGGATCTGGAGCGACTGGACCACACCCTGCCCTACGGTCCTGCAGACCTCCTGGAGCACGCCCCCGTCACGCGGGTGCATGTGGCCGAGGGCCGCCTGTCCGTGGAGGCACTCTGCGCCGCCACCATGGTGACCAGCGACAACACCGCCGCCAACCTGCTGCTCCGCACCCTCGGAGGACCGGGCGGCATCACGTCTTTCGCCCGCACCTTGGGAGACGGCGAGACCCGGCTAGACCGGATGGAACCGGATCTGAACGAGGCCCGGCCGGGCGACCCGCGGGACACCACCACGCCGCGAGCCATGGTCGGGGCCCTGCGGGCCCTGCTGCTGGGATCAGTCCTGAAACCGGCTTCCAGACAGCGACTGGAGGGCTGGATGGTGGCCGCCACCACCGGCCGGAACAAGCTCCGGGCCGGGCTTCCGGCCGGCTGGATCGCGGGGGACAAGACCGGTGCGGGCGAGCACGGCACCATGAACGACGTGGCGCTGATCCGCCCTCCGGGCCGGGCGCCCATCCTGGTGGCCGCCTACACCACCGGGTCTTCCGCCTCCTGGGAGGATCGCGAGGCGATGCTGGCCGAGGTGGGCCGGATCGTCGTGCGGACCCTCGGGAACCGTATTCCGCCTAAAGGTCCCCGCCAGGCCGCGAAAGGGGCATGATGGCAGACCACGGAGGCCCCATGGAACCCACCCCGGAGACCATGCTTGAAGCCCTGCTGGCGAGCCCCATCGCCGCCCTGGGCACCCTTCACGAGGGGGCGCCCTTCGTCTCCATGGTGCCGGCGGTGCCCGCGCCGGACGGCTCAGGTTTCCTTATCCATGTGAGCCGCCTTGCCCAGCACACTCGCGACCTGGTGGCCGACGCCCGCATGAGCCTGCTGTTCACCGCCCGGCTCACCGAGGACCAGGATCCCCTGGCCCTCCCCCGGGTGACCCTCCAGGGCGCGGCCGAGGCGATCGCGGCGGATTCGGGGGAGTACGAACAGGCGGCCAAGGCCTATCTGGCCCGGTTCCCCCAGGCGGAGCAGACCCTTGGCCTGGGGGACTTCTCCTTTTTCCGCCTCCGGCCAGCCCGCGGACGGCTCGTCCTGGGCTTCGGCCGAGCCCTCAGCCTCGATGCCGCCCAGATCCAGGCCGCCCTGCCCCCGGAACGATGACGGGCTCTCGATATATCGCGTAATTGGCTCTCGACCGGTCGTGGATTCCCCCCGAGGCGGTCGCTTGAGGATTCCAGTATTTATTCAATGATTTGACTTATTGCTTTGGCATGGGGATGGCTCTACCTTGGGTGCCGCCGTACGCGGCCCACAGGAGACCCCATGTCCTTCACCGAGTCCAAGACCCACCAGAACCTAAAGGCCGCCTTCGCCGGCGAGAGCCAGGCGAACCGCCGCTACACCTGGATGGCCCAGGTCGCGGAGAAGGAGGGCCTCCCCGAGGTGGCCAGCCTGTTCAAGCACAGCGCCGACGGCGAGACCGGCCACGCCCTCAAGCACCTGATGTATCTCGCCGCCAAGGCCGGTGACCCCGCCACGGGCCTGCCCCTGGGTGACTCCCTCACCAACCTGAAGTCCGCCGTGGCCGGCGAGACCTACGAGTACACGGACATGTATCCCGAGTTCGCCCGGGTGGCCCGGGAGGAAGGCCACGCCGAGATCGCCGCCTGGTTCGAGACCCTGGCCAAGGTGGAGCGCTTCCACGCCGGCCGCTTCCAGGACGCGTTGACCCGCCTCCAGGCCGGCGGCATCGCCAAGCCCGACGCCGACATCGCCAAGCACATCTGAGGTGACCATGAACCTGGCCTTCGACCCCGCCACCGAGCTGGCCCGCTACGAGACACGTCTGGCTTTCCTCACCCGCCAGGCCGCCCTGCGGCTGGAGCTGGCGGAGGGCATCACCTTCCAGCCCGAGACCGCCGAGAGCGTCGAGGACCAGGTGGTGGAGACCCTCTGGGCCGAAGGCATGACCTTGGAGACCGCCCCAGCCGAGGACGTGACCGAAGCTCGCGCCTCCTTTGCCGTCCTGGCCCCGCGCCGCGAACAGGGCGGCCAGAGCCTCGTCGCCACCTTGTTCCTGGGCTTCCCGGATGCACTCCGCGATGCCAAGCTGGCGGCGCTGCAGCGGTTCCCTGATCAGCTCCGGCTGGAACTGAGCGACGGTTCCCTCGCCGCGCCCGCCGTGGACCGCGGTGCGGCCGGTCCCGAAGAGCGCCTGCCTGCCGTGCTGGCCCTGCGCTTCTTCATTCCGGACGGCTGCCGCATCGTCGCCCTCGTCTCCTACCACCCGGTCGTCCCCGGTCGTTGGTCTGCCCCGCCGACCTGGGATGCCTGGCCTTCCTGAGGAGCCTCCATGAGCATCAACATCGGCATTCCCACCGAGGACCGCAAAGCCATCGCCGACGGCCTCTCCCGGCTGCTGGCTGACAGCTACACGCTCTACCTCAAGACCCACAACTTCCACTGGAACGTGAAGGGTCCCATGTTCCAGACACTGCACCTGCTCTTCGAGGCCCAGTACACCGAGCTGGCCCTGGCCGTGGACCTGGTGGCCGAGCGCATTCGCGCCCTGGACCACCCAGCCCCCGGCACCTACGCGGAGTTCGCGAAGCTCTCCAGCATCCCCGAGCCCACGGGCGTGCCCAAGGCCACGGCCATGATCAAGGAACTGGTCGAGGGGCAGGAGGCCGTGGTCCGCACCGCCCGCTCCATCTTCCCCATCGTGGACAAGGTGGGCGACGAGCCCACGGCCGACCTGCTGACCCAGCGCATGCAGATCCATGAGAAGAACGCCTGGATGCTTCGCAGCCTGCTGGAAGACTGAGCCATTCATCCTCGGACCGCCGAGCTCAGCCTGTTTTTTCAGATTTCCGACTTTTTTGGTAAACTACCTGTTCGCGCCCCGCGCACCTGAGGAGATGACCATGGCCTACACCGCCAAGTCCTACGATCACTTGAAGGGCGGCGCCCTGAAGGGGCTCAGCGACGCCCAGCTCGACCAGCACTTCACGCTGTACAAGGGCTACGTCACCAAGCTGAACGAGATCGAGGAGAAGTTGGCGACGGCCGACAACACCAAGCCCAACTACTCCTTCAACGACTTCAGCGAGCTGAAGCGCCGCGAGGCCGTGGCCTTCAACGGCTCCTTCCTGCACGAGCTCTACTTCGAGAACCTGGGCGCCGATAGCGACATCAGTGCCGGCTTGAAGGCCGCTCTGGACGCCGCCGGCGGCCAGGACAAGGTCATCGCCGACCTGAAGGCCACGGCCATGGGCGGCCCCGGCTGGGCCCTGCTCACCCGCAACCGACGCGACGGCAAGCTGCACACCTACTTCGTCGCCGAGCACCACCTGGGCCTGCCCATCGAGCAGGACCTGCTCGTGGTGCTGGATAGCTGGGAGCACGCGTTCATGGTCGACTATGGAATTGCCCGCGCCAAGTACCTCGAGACGTTCGTCGAGAACATCAAGTGGAGCGAGGTCTCCAAGCGTTTCGGCAAGTAGGAGGGCGCGGGCGGCATCACGCCGTTCTATTCGTGCTCGTGGTTGGGCCCCCAAACGGGGGCCCGCCTTTTTCTCCTGATGGCGCACATGAAGTTGGCGTGACGCCAGATGCCCCGCGATCCTACCCTGGAGCCACGCATCGAGGAGGCCAAGGTGGCGAAGGCAGCACCCTCCGGGCAAGAGAACCCACTGGGGCCGGAGCTCTTCCGGTTCCTGAAGGACCTGAAGGCGAACAACGAGCGGGCCTGGTTCCAGGAGCACAAGGCCCGCTACGAAGCCGAGGCCCGCGACCCCGTCCTGCGGCTCATCGCCGGGTTCGGCGGTCCCCTGGCCACGGTCAGCCGGCACTTCGAAGCCGACCCACGCCCCGTGGGCGGCTCCCTCTTCCGCATCTACCGCGATACGCGGTTCAGCAAGGACAAGACGCCCTACAAGACCCACCTCGGCATCAACTTCCGGCACCGCTCCGAGGCGGCCGGGGGCGTCCACGGGCCCGGGTTCTACCTCCACCTAGACCCCGGCGGCTGCTTCGCCGGCGGCGGCCTCTGGCACCCGGAGTCCGAGGCGCTCTACAAGGTCCGCCAGGGCATCGTCGCCCGGTCCGCAGCCTGGAAGAAGCTCCGCTCCTCGGGAATCGAGATCGAGGGCGAGGCCCTCAAGCGGGTGCCCCAGGGCTTCGACCCGGACCACCCCTGCGCCGAGGACCTCAAGTTCAAGGACTTCTACGCGGCCACGGCCTTCACCGACGCCCAGGTGCTCGCTCCGAACTTCCCCGAGCACCTCGCCCAGGCCTGCCGGGACGCTGCCCCGCTGGTGGCCTTCCTCTGCAAGGCCCTCGACCTGCCCTTTTAGTTCAGCCCTTGAGCCCCTGGGCCGACCTCGAGGCCCGCAGCACCGCGCGGAACACCTCCTCCACCCCCTGTGGATCAAGGCCTGAGGTCTCGGCCCAGGTCCGACGGGCCTGAAGCTGAGCGGCCTCGCGCTCCGGATCGTGGATGGGAAGGTTCAACTCCGCCTTGGCACGGCCGGCGCGGAGCACCAGTCCCGTGCGTCGCGCCAGCAGGGCCACCAGCTCCTGGTCCAGCGCATCGATGTGATCGCGGGCTTCCTGCAGAGCCGGTGACCTGATGCCCAGATCTGGGATGGCGAGCTGCTCGCCCCCGCCCGACTCAGCCGCCTCGGCCAGGCTCTGGTGGATGGCGGCGAGGGCCTCCAGCAGGCCCTCCCGGGCGCCGGACGCGAAGGGGTTCTCGTTCTGCAGAGCGGCGAAGAGGTGGCCTGCGTCTTCCCGAACGGATTCGAGCGTTCGCGCGATGGCGTGGAAGGAGGGCGGCGTGAAGGGCAACTCGGCCCCTGCCCCCACCGCCAGCAGGCCTTTGGCAATGAAGAAGGTCAGCGCGTGCGTGGTGGCCATCACCCGGTCGTGGTCCTCGGGGCTCTGGCGCAGCACCTCGCAGCCGAGGCTGTGGAAGAGCCGCTCGATCCGTTCCGCCGAAGCCGGGTGGCGCGGGGAGCCGCAGACCACCACCCGCAGGGGGCGCTCGGCGCGGGCGAGGCTCACCGGTCCGAACAGGGGATGGGTCCCCGAATGGGGAATGGCGGCGCCCAGGTGTTCCTCCAGGAGGGCACAGGGGCCCACCTTCACGCTGCCCACGTCGAAGACCAGGTGGTCGGCCCTCAGGTGGGGGCGCAAGGTCCCGAGGAGGCCGCCCAGTGCCGGGATGGGCACCGCCAGCACCAGAACATCCTGGCCAGCCACCAGGTCATGGAAGCCGGCAGAGCGGTGTTCTGCGGGGACCTCGGCGATGGGATCCCAGGCCCGATAGGCATGGCCGGCTTCGCGGAGGAGCGAGCCCAGCGCCCTCCCGAAGCGGCCATAGCCCAGGATGCCGATGCGCATGGAAGTCTCCGGAGACAGGAGGCCATCCTACCGCAGCAGCTCCTGGATGGCCGCCACGGTTGGCACATGGCCCTGGCTCTTCACGACGCCATCCACCACCAGGCCCGGCGTGGTCATCACACCCCGGGCCACGATGTCCGGGTATTCCGTGACCTTCACCAGCGTGTAGTCCGCGCCGATTCCCCGCGCCGCCTCCTCCGCCCGTTCCGCCAGGAGCTTGCACTTGGCGCAGCCTGTCCCCAGGATTTCGATTCGCATGAGCACTCCTACATCAGCACGTTGAACAGGAATCCCACCAGGATGATCCCAACGGCGACGACGCCGAGGAAGGTGGTCAGCAGGGTGGGCCGGAGCACCTTGCGGAGGATCACGGTCTCAGGAAGGGACAGTCCGGTCACCGCCATCATGAAGGCCAGCGCCGTGCCCAGGGCCGCGCCCTTGGCCAGCAGCACCTGGACGATGGGGATGATGCCCGCGGCGTTCGCATACAGGGGCACCCCGATCAGCACCGCCAGCGGCACGCTCCACCACGCCGACTTGCCCATGAAGCGCGCCAGCAGTTCCGCAGGGACATAGCCATGGAGGAAGGCGCCCACGGCGATGCCGGCCAGCACGTAGAGCCAGACCTTTGCGAAGATGTCCCGAGTGGCCTGCACCGCCAGCCCCAGACGCCCAGGGAAGCCCATGGACCGCCCATCCGCCTCCGCAGCCTCATAGGGGATCTCCATCACCCAGGGCTCCAGGTGCCTCTCCATGCGGAGCTTGCCGATGACCCAGCCTGAGAAGAACGCGATGGCCACGCCGGTCACCGCATAGAGCAGGGCGATGCGCCAACCGAACAGGCTCAGCAGCATGAAGAGCGCCACCTCGTTCACCATGGGCGCCGAGACCAGGAAGCTGAAGGTCGCGCCCAGAGGCACGCCCACGCGCACGAAGCCGATGAAGAGCGGCACCGCCGAACAGGAGCAGAAGGGCGTGGCAATGCCCAGCAGCGAAGCCAGCAGGTTGCTCCAGGCGCCGGTACGCGTAGCCAGCAGATCGCGGGTTCGCTCGGGGCTGATGAAGGTCTGCACGAAGCTCACGCCCAGCACCACGAGCCCGAGCAGCAGTAGCACCTTCGGCCCGTCATAGACGAAGAAGGCCACGGCCTCCCCCAGGCGGCTGCCCGCTTGCAGCCCGAGCACACGGAAGGCCAGCCAGTCCGCCAGGGGCTTCAGACTGAAGTAGAGGGCGAACCATGTCGGGAGGGCGATCAGCAACCACCCTCCCGACTTCCAGAAGCCATCGCCCTGAACCGGTGTCGGCGCGGCGCACGCGCAAGATTTCGATTCCACGTCCATGCCCTCAGCCTCCACAGCAGGTGGGCGCACAGCCGCAGGCCCGGGGGCCCTTGGTGGCTTCGACCTGTATGCTCAGCACCGCGCCTGCCGCGCCTTCCAGCTCTTCAGGCCCCAGCTCCGGATACCGCTGGCGGGCCGCTTCCAGCAGCTCGGGCGAGAACATGTCCAGGCCGTAGTGTCGCTCGCCAGCCACGGCCAGGCCGCTGAAGCCCGCCGCCTCGACGGCCTTGAGGTAGTCCGCCTTCAGCAGTGCTCCGGCCACGCAGGCACCGTAGGCGTCCAGATCCTGGCGGATGGCTTCCGGCAGGGGCCGCTCCAGCACTAGGTCCGAGACCATGAGCCGGCCGCCGGGCTTCAGCACTCGGAAGGCCTCCCGGAAGGTGCGGCCTTTGTCGGTGCTGAGGTTCACGACGCAGTTCGAGATGACGACATCCACGCTGGCATCGGCCAGGGGCAGGGCCTCGATCTCGCCCAGGCGGAACTCGACGTTCGAGTAGCCGTGGGTGGCGGCCAGGGTGGTGGCGCGCTCGATCATCTGGGGCGTCATGTCCACGCCGATGACGCGGCCGGTGGGCCCCACGCGCTTGGAGGCCAGGAAGGCATCGAAGCCCGCGCCAGAACCCAAGTCCAGCACCGTCTCGCCGAGCTTCAGGGAGGCCATCGCCACGGGGTTGCCGCAGCCAAGGCCCAGGTTGGCGCCCTCGGGCACCGCGGCGAGGTCCTGCTCGCCGTAGCCCAGGCCCAGGCTCGCCGCACCCGGATCACCTTCGGAGGCACATCCGCAGGAGGTGGCCGGGCCACAGCAACTCTGATTGTTGGTGACGAAGCCGGCGTAACGTTCGCGGACGGCGGTCTTGATGGTCTGGGAATCCATGGCAGGTCCTTTCGCAAGTACGGAGTTCCCGGGACGCGATGGCATCCAGCTCCCAGGAAGGTGGAAGGTCAGTCCCCGCCGCAGCAGGGTGAAGGTTTTGGGTCTGACGCGGCGCCGCCGGAGCAGCAGTCCTGCCAGAGGTACTCGGTGAGGGCGCGCAGCACGCCGTAGTCGGCGCGGTAGCGCAGGGTCGTGCCTTCCCGAGCCACCAGGACCAGGCCCGCCTCGGCGAGGGTGGCCAAGTGGTGGCTGAGGGTGGAGGCCGGGATGTCCAAACGAGATTGCAGCTCCCCGGCGGGCGTCCCCGCCTCAGGGCCCTGCACCACGCGGCGCAGGATGGACAGGCGGACCGGATGCCCGAGGGCCTTCAGTCGCTCTGCCGCCTGCTCCACCTGCCCGGTCATGGCTGTCTCCTGGTTTAATTCTAAGAATATCGAAATAGCACACAAGGCCTAATTTCGATTTTTGTGGAAATTCATGAATTCCAGCCCCGATCGCGGCCCAGAGCCTCCAGACGCCGGGCGATCTCGTCCCGGGCGGCCCGGAAGCGGACGCGCAGATCCTCCGGCGTGAGCTCCGGATCGTCGCTGGCAGGATCGGGGATGGGCCAGTGCAGGCGCTCCGCCCGGCCCAGAAAGGCGGGGCAGACCTCCTCGGCGCAGAGGGTGATGACCAGGTCCACGGTGGCGGGGTCGATGTCGGCCACGGATTTGGAGCTGTGGGCCGAGGCGTCGATGCCCACCTCGGCGAGCGCGGCAATGGCATGCGGGTTCACGCGGCTGGGCCGACTGCCCGCGCTCTGGATGCGGAACCCAGGGAACAGGCGGCGGGCCAGCCCCTCGCCCAGCTGGGACCGGGCGCTGTTGGCCACGCAGAGAAACAGAATGGAAGTCACGACGTTCCTTTCAGAGCAGCAGTTCCCAGAACCCCACGTCGATCCAGCGGTCGAACTTCCGACCGGCCTCGCGCATGTGCCCGGCCTTCCGGAAGCCCAGCTTCTCGTGCAGCCGGACGCTGGCCTCGTTGGGCAGGGCCAAACCGCCCAGCACCAGGTGGAAGCCACGTCGGCGCAGCTCGTCGAGGAGGGCCCGGTAGAGCAGCGCTCCGCGCCCCTTCCCGCACTGATCCGTCGCGAAGTAGATGGCCGTCTCCGTCGCGTGGCGGTAGGCGGCCCGGGCCCGCCACACCGAGCTGTAGGCATAGCCCAGCACGCGATCCTCCTCCTCCCAGATGAGCCATGGGTAGGCCGCGGTCACCGTCTCGATGCGCAAGGCCATCTCCTCTGCCGTAACCGGCTCCTCCTCGAAGGTGACGGTGGTGTCCCGGATGTAGGGGTTGTAGATGTCGGCCAGGGCCTGGGCATCGGCCGGCCGCACGGGGCGGATCATGGCCTCACCTTGCGGGATCTCATGACGCAGGCGCACTCTCCGTGCAGGATGGCTTCTGGATCCGTGAGCACCGGCAGACCCTCCTGGTCCCAGGCCAGCATGCCCCCGTTCAGGCAGGCCACCTGCTCGAAGCCATGCTCCAGGAGGACTTGGGCGGCCGCCTTGGTGAAGACGCCGGAACTGTCCGCCAGCAGCAGCGGACGGTCCTGCGGCAGGCTGGCGAGGTGCGATGCCAGGTCCCGATGGGGCACATGGATCGTGGCGGGGACCTCGAACGCCTTCATCTCCATGAGCTCGTCCGAGCGCAGGTCCAGGAGCACGGTCCCCTTTCCCAGCACCCGTAGCGCCTCCCTGGGGCTCAGGAAGCGCAGCCCCTGGATGACCATTCCCGTCCCCTCAAAGGCGTCCATGGCCTACTCCTTGCCCGGCTCCGAGGCCGGACAGCACTGGACACCCGCCACGTCCCGTCGTTCTTCGGGGAACCAGCGCGTCTTCAGCCACAGGGAGACATTCACCAGTCCGATGAGCGCCGGGACCTCCACCAGGGGTCCGATGACGGCCGCGAAAGCGGCGCCGTGGCCCAGGCCGAAGGTGGCCACTGCCACGGCGATGGCCAGCTCGAAGTTGTTGCTGGCGGCCGTGAAGCTCAGGGTCGCGCTTTGGGGGTAGTTGGCCCCGGCCTTCTTGGAGAGCCAGAAGCTGGCCAGGAACATCACCACGAAGTAGATCAGCAGCGGCAAGGCGACCCGCAACACGTCCGTCGGTCGGGCGACGATCTGGCGGCCCTGGAGGCTGAACATGGC
>WBZQ01001705.1_pt1 | contig 14865 bp, 15 predicted proteins | sample 5204251 | NCBI WGS metagenome assembly WBZQ01 (sample SAMN12412402, study PRJNA552823) | activated sludge metagenome | isolation source: activated sludge from nitrification reactor of wastewater treatment plant... | place: USA: Virginia | collected 2017-09 | reverse complement strand
TGGCCAGGAGATGGTATTCGAGATTCTGTTCTAACCACTGAGCGTGAGTGTATACGCTGCCGAGCCAGTCTTCGGGTAACCTGTCCCCTTCCTTCATGAAGAATTTAATCCAGTTAACAAGCCGAAGGGACACGGTGTAGGGCTCCCAGGCGTCTGTCGCACCGGGGGCATTGTGCGCGATCCAATCCGAAATCAGTGTCGTCTTTTCATCCTGCGTACGGCCCGACTCCTGGAGATAGTCAAAGTAGTGCAGATTGTATCGCCAGAGTTTCGACATGTCGCCGCTGACCCAATCGATCTGCCCGTCTGGAAAACTCTTCTCCCGATTCAAGAAGCGGAACACATACGCCTTCTCGGAATGGTGCGTCCACGATATGATCGGACCGATACCGACCCCGGCGCGTAGTCGCACGTCGCCGGCACGTAAACGGCGAGAAGTGCCCGGTAACAGACGTTTGCGGATGAGTGCGGAGAGCTGCGACGCACGAAGGTGTCGCAGTGTATTCGCATAGAGGAGGAGTCGTTTCATTACGGGGGTTGATTACGTCAGTGCGTCCACGATATCGAAGCTCGTCCGGGTGACCTCTAGTAACTCTTCGAATGGAATCGGAGACGTCTCGCCTGAACGGATTGCATCGACAAAAGCAGCGGCACAAGCCGCCTGGCCCTTGTCCTGGCGCCAGAGATTCATCTTAGTAAAGCCTGGCCAGCCGTAGCCACGCAGACTCCTGAAGTTGTCGAGCTGAAGAATTCGACCGGCGCAACAGACCTCGAGCCTCTCTTTTGGAAAGGATTTATGCCCGGTTGCCAGATAATGCACGGTGCCCATTGATCCATCGGCAAAGCCCAGCGTAAAACTAACGCTGTCTGCCTGCCTGCCTTGGCGTTGCGTACCCAGCGAGATCGCCTGCACGGCGGTGATCGGGACGGCGGCTAAAAATCGCAGGAGATCGATAAAATGACATCCTTCTCCGATGATACGACCGCCGCCGACGGCCGGGTTTTGAGTCCAGTGTTCCGGGGGAATAGCACCCGCATTCACCGTCATGACAAATGACTTCGGTTCTCGAACTCCCCGTAACAGCGTTTTGATCTTTTGGACCTGGGGCGCGAACCGTCGATTAAACCCCACCATCAACAAAGGCGCTCCAGACGCTACACCGTTTGAGACAGGATGTGGTCCCCCGGCATGAGTCTCGTTGAAGATCGTCGTGATCATGTCGAGTTCTTCACGCGTGATCGCCAAAGGTTTCTCAACGAAAATATGCTTCCGCGCCCGCAATGCCTCGCATACATACCGGGCATGACTGTCATGCCGGGTCGCCACCACCACCGTATTGACTGACGCATCTCGCAAGACTGAGGCACTGTCGGTGGTCGTTTCCTCAAAGCCGTATTTTTTGCCCGCATGCACCCCGCTGACGCCTGAGGCAGAGGCGACCGTCTTGAGTACGGCCGAGGTGGATTTAAAAGCCGGAATCAGTACTTGCGTCGCATAGTTCCCCGACCCGATGACTCCCAGCACGACTGAGTCGACCGGGCGTGTCGGACGTGCCGGTTCTGGTGTCAGGCGAACGGTTGCAGTCTCTCGACTGTCGGGAGCTTGATTCTTCTCTCTCGGGTATTGGAGAAGAATTCCAGCGTATCCGCTCCCCTTCGCTACCAACTGATAGGCCTCTTCTGCATGCGACAAGTCAAATCGGTGGGAAATCAGCGGGGCGACATCCAGTCTCCCGTCCGCCATCATGTCCAGCACGGCCTCAAAGTTTCGCTGTTCAGTCCAGCGCACGAATCCCAACGGATAGTCCTGTCCTCTTTCCTCATACAGTGGGTCATAGCGACCTGGTCCGTAGGAACAGGAGACCTGGAAGCTCAATTCCTTCTCGTAAAAATCCGCTCGTGAAAGCTCGAGGCCGACTACACCGACCAGCACAATGCGTCCTCGCTTGCGACACATGAGTGCGGCCTGGTGCATCGGCTCATTGCTCTTCGTCGCCGCGGTAATGATGACCGCGTCCATTCCACGTCCACGACTGAAGCGAGTCGCAGCGGCAACAGGATCTTCCCCGCTGGAGAGGTCGACCGTTTCAGCACCGAATTGACGTGCCATTTCCAATTTTGCGGGATCCATATCGATACCCAGCACCCGGCATCCGTGTGCGCGCAGAAGTTGGACGGCAATGAGACCGATGAGACCAAGCCCTGTCACGACGACGCCTTCACCGAGGGTCGGCTGGGCGAGCCGAATGCCTTGCAGCGCGATGGCGCTGATGACCGTGAAGGCTGCCGCTTCATCGGTGACCGTCTCCGGCACCTTCGCGCACAGATGTTTCGGGACAGAAACGACTTCTGCATGTTTCCCGTTTGATGCAACCCGATCTCCTACGGATAAGCCACTGACTCCGTCGCCGATAGCGAGAACCACGCCCGAGTTGCAGTAGCCCATGGGTAAGGGCTGATCCAACTTGTTGCGGACGGCATCGAGGGTCGGCATCAACCCGTCGGTCTTCACCTTGTCCAGCACCATACGAACTTTGTCTGGCTGCTGACGTGCCTTGTCGATCAGGTTGGCTTTTCCGAAGTCGACGAGCATTTTCTCCGTGCCCGCAGATATTAAGGTTCGCACGGTGCGAATCAGCACCTCGCCGGATCTGACTTGTGGACAGGGAACTTCCTCCAGGAGCATGTTCCCAGTCTTGAGGTGTTGGAGCAGTTGTTTCATGGTTGTCTGGCCTCATGTAAACTATCGTGCGCTGAACTCTCGCGCCGTATGACGTATGTAACCAATAAATATGTACACACACAGAGTGTGACGTATTTGGAACTATTCCGGGACGGTCCTCTGCTGTGAACAGCGTTCAGAGTGCTTTCTCTGCATGAGCCGCGAGCGGTCGAGTTGATGGACTTCTCCGCCAGCGCTTGAGGCCGATCATAAATGGCCAATCGAGTCCTCGCAAGCATTTCGAAAGGTCCCGTCTCTCTATTTCAGGCCGCGCCTCATTCTCGTACTTTCAAGACCCTGGCTGGATTGCCCCCCACGACGGTAAAAGGCGCAACGTCCTTCGTGATGACGCTGCCGGCACCAACGACGGCTCCCTCTCCAATAGTCCGTCCAGGTAGCACGATCACATTCGCTCCAAGCCACACGTCTTTCCCGATGGTGACGGGTTGATTGGTGTGGCCGGAACTGAAAATCCGACCGTGTTGCGGGGGGACGATGTGGTTACGTGAAAAGATCTTTGTGCCGAAGCCGACCAACGTTCGATCCCCGATGGTGACGCCGCCGGACGTTTCAATCAGGACACCGAAAGCAAGGTCCACATCGTCTCCGATAACCAGATTTCGTCCCGGAGCAATCCACACGCCCGGATAATAGATCACTCGCCGTCCGATGATGGCCCCATTCAGCCGCAAGAATAGGCTTTTGAAGTGATTCAAGAATCTGTATCGAGGGAGAGCAAACAGGCAGCGCATGACGACTTCGTAGGACACGACGAAAAATGGTCGAATTCGTTTTCGATAGAAGGAAGGGTATGTCACAAGCGACACCGTTCAATAATACTCAGGTACTGTTGGAAACGCTGCTCGGAGGTTGGATACGAGGCCAGGACATCATGCCCGCATTCCACTACCCGTTGATACAGTTGTGTGTCGGTCTTGAGGCGCACCAATTGCGTGGCGGCATGCTTTGCGCTGTTGTAGGAAAAATAAACGGCACCTTCACCACACAACGAGCGCGACCAGTCCATGTCGGTGATCAGCAACGGTTTCCGCATCGTCCACGCTTCGGCGATATTATTGCTGAAGCTCTCCAGTTGGGACGGAAGGATGACCGCCTGGCAGGCCCGGTAGGCTTCCGCGCATCCCTCTTGTGGAATCGGCCCCAGGTTGTGCAACTGGTTGAGGACTCCCAACCGACGGGCTTTCTCGAAGATCCGCAAAGTTCCCGGGTGGTTCGGAGGCAATGTGAGCACGAAAACCACGTCCGATAGGTGGTGTCGATCCCGCAATTCGACCGCGATCTCGGGCAGCAGCTCGATGTTCTTGTTGGGGTGAAGGACCGAGAGGAGCAGGACACGGAAGCCGCTCGGAATGGCCTCGCACCGGACCCGCGTCGCGAAGTGCTCCGTCTCAAGGCCGATGAGCGAGCTGACACTCGGTCGCACACAACTGATTTGTTCCGGGGTGCGCTGCAGGAATTTGATCGCCCGCTGAGCCAAGTCCTCCGTTTCAAAAATAATGTGATCGGCTGTCATGAGGCGGCGTGTACGTTCAACGTCGACTAACTTGCGAACGGTTCGTTGCAGGAATGGAAGTTTCCCCCAAAAATCAATTTCAGGATACAGCAGGTTGGAGTAAGCACATCCGACGACGTGCCTGGTCTGGGCTGCGGGCCAGTGCGGGCCGAATTGCGTGTAGATGACGTCGGGCCGGAGTTGCGCCAGCAACGAACGACAGCCGATGTATTCGAACCAGAGCCGTGCCGGCAGGTTTCGGGGGACTATCGCCGCCACATGAACGTTCTTCGTCCCCACCGTGTGTGCCAACGGGGTTCCTTCAGTCGCGACGAGAAACCAGTCGTGCTTGTCCCCGCGGCGCTGTGCCTGCCGTACGAAATCGAGCCCAACCTGCAACCCCCCACCGCTCTTGAGTGGAAGAAAGTTCAGTACGATCTTCATTCAACCGATGTCCGGTGCATGCGGTGCGATGCTGTGATGGGTCCGGAGGTGTAGTGTGCCAGTAGCCGCTCATACAGGGCACGGTATTGCTCGGCTAACTCGTCAGGTGTGCGTAATCCCGCCAAAGTTCGCCCGGCTTGAACCATTTCAAGGCGGCGTGTCGGCGAGTTCGCGACCACGTGAATGGCGTCCGCCAATTGTTCCGCCGACGCTGGATCGAACAATAGCGCACATCCGTTTTGTTTCACAATCCGACGATGGGATGGAATATCGGACACGATGGCCGGTAGACCGATGGCCAGGGCTTCAAGCAATGCGTTGGGCATCCCCTCAAACCACGACGGCAGGACGAATACATCGGCCTGCTGCATCAATGCGTGAAGATCGGATCTGAATCCCATTAGTCTCACCTGGGTGTTCAATCGTAGTTCATCCACCAGGGAGGCGAGTTGATCTCGTTCCGGTCCCTCCCCGCACACCAACAGACGCACATCACGCTGGCTGCGTATCAGGTTGATTGCCTGTAGCAAGCATCGCCAGTTTTTTTCAGGTACCAAACGACCGGCAAATAAAATCGTATAGGGTGTCGGTGTGGAGTCGCTGGGCCCGGGATGAGGTTTAAGGAATTGTGGCTCCACATGCACGGCATTCGGGATTTCTACTCCCTGCTTTATTCGATACAACCAACGATAGAGCCAGTGGGAATTCTCAATAGGGTTGTTGCTGACTACCTGCGACGAACACAATGCTGCGCACGCAAACTCAGGGAGAGTCAAGGGCCGGTGAAAGTGCATCGCACTGCGATACGAAAAGACGGCAGGAATTCGTCGCAGCGCGGCCAGTAGCATGCCCGGCATAGTGAGGGATGCAGGCAGCCAGGCATGCAACACATGCGGATGGAACTCCTCGATGGCACGGCTCAAGGAACTGAACACTGAGAAGTTGTATTTGTTTCGTTTGGCGCTCTGAAACAGGCGAACCTGGTTGGTTTGGATTTGATGGCGGTCCGTATTGACACAGAAAATTGCGCTGGTCAAGCCATGTTGATGTGAGACGGAGGTCAGGATCCTGAGCTGGTTCTCCGCGCCTCCACCCGAGAGCGAATGAATACAGTGCAGGATGCGAAGTGGTTGGCCTGATTCCACCGTCATGCATGCTCCTGCTGCTCGGTGCCGGTCAGGGTCGGCTGAGACGCGTTGACGGCGCCAGTCCCGGATATCGAACGAATCATGAGCCGCCAGCAGATCAGAAACACATAGGTGAACAACATCGGCTTCAGAAAGTTGGAAAAGTCGTCGCGGACCGTTTGAATCAAATGCCACAGGATAGCTGAAGCGAAGATAAGTAGACCCGGGCGTTCGAGAAGGTTCACCTGGTCAAGGCGCCCGAGTACATAGCCCAGCGTGAGAAAGAACGCCAGCACACCCGGTAAACCAAAATTGAGATACGGTTCTCCGATCGCTGTAAAGCCGACCCCTTCTCCGAGCTCAAAGATCTGAGGCAGTAGCCGATAGGTGAGCCAATCTGAAGGCGCAATATGCGTGACTGCCGTGGGATCCTTGTGCATATCCCGGAGAACCTGAGTGCGGGCGGATTCCTTCTTTTCCGTGGAGAGATTCGGAATCGAGGTGAGTAGGTATTGGACATAGGTTTCGCCGTAGCGATAGGGGTCGGTTTGTGGAACCAGCCTGAGCACATGTCCCAAGAGCCCTCCGGTCTGTCCGAGCGTACGGAACGTGTCCTGTGTGTTGGCTGACTCCACGGACTCACTCAGCTTTTTCGTGTCCATCTCCTGATATTTGTAGGCGCGAAGTATGCCCACGGCGGAAATGGCCACAAGGATCACCATGACGGCGACAATCGCGTAAGGCGTTGGAATCCGCCGGCCGACCTTCACCCAGACCACCGCACCGATGAGCATGGGGTACAAGGCCGACGTGCGATATCCCGAGAGCATAATCAACGCGATTCCGAACAAGAGCATGCCCCAGGCAAATATCCGCTGAAACCGTGTTTGCGCGCCGATGACGAGTAGCGTCAGGGCAGATGGAAACACCATGAGGAACACGCCGAGTCCGCGCGTATCGCCGACGCCGCGGAAGAAGTCGACACGTGAATAGCTCAGCAGATTTCCAAATGAGGCAATGGCAAATCCGAACATGATGCAAGAGACCAGCAGGAGTCCGATGCCGTCACGGTAGGCAGCCGAAAGACTGCGCCCACGTTTTGTTGTATCGACCGGCCGATACAGTATGCCCAGGCGAGCAGGCGTGAGAGACAGCCCGAACCCGATCCCCATGCAGGACAAGGCGAGCACCGTATACCATCCCGCCTGTTCGAGCCACTTCATGTGGGAGCCCGAATGCCAGGCTTCGACGTTCATGAAGCCCAGCGCATCCGGAATGGTGACACCGAGGTGGAACAGGCTCAAGGCCAGCATGTAGGCACTGGTGAATAGATAAGGTGATCGAAACACCAGAGAGCCTGCGACGAAGAACCCGCTCAAAAACACCAGGCTCGCAATCGTCACTTCGATCCCCCACTCGGAGTGCGGTTGTGGGGTGGAGAGAGCTTGATAACAGGCAATCAATGCAAAGATTCCACTTCCAAGCAACAGCAGCACCTTCCACGGCCCCAACGACGGATGAGCTCCTGCTATTGACTCGTTGGCGGGTTTCCGGCCAATGGCTTCGAGATCGAGCAATGTGTAATGAGTCCTAAGCTTAGTCAATGAATTCCCGTAACCACAATTCAAGGCACAGCAGGGCCCAGAGGCGATTGGCCCAATCGCGCCGTCCGGTGAGTTGGTCATCTACCATACACCGCAGCACCGATGGGTCGAACAGATTTCTCGCCGCGGCCTGCTCGCTTAGGAGCGTATCTTTCAAGAGAGGGGCCAGATCGGTGCGGAACCATGTTGCCAGCGGTACGGCAAATCCTGTCTTGGGTTTTTCAAATATCTCCTGCGGGAGCAGCTTCTGAACAGCCTGCTTAAAAATTACCTTGCGCTGGTGGCCGTTCATTTTCCAATTGGACGGCAGAGACCAGGCAAACTCGACCAGTTCATGGTCGAGTAGAGGGCAGCGCACTTCCAAGCTGTTGGCCATAGACGCGATGTCGGTTTTGACCATGAGACAGTCGGGCAAATAATGGGTCTGATCATGGGCCATCATCCAGTCCAGTTGGTCTTTCATATTGGCCCATGGAATGTCCCAGTGGTCGGACTCTTCCCGAGAGCGGTCTATGAGTTCGCGCAGGTGCGGTGTATACAGCCTGGCTTTCTCCTGATCTTTGAGGATGCCGAGATAGTGGTGATAGCGTTGCGCCATACCGCTTCCAATCATCGTGAGCGCCTTGTCCATCTTGATGGCAGGCGCATATCCCGCCATTCTGGTTAGCGGAAGCCGGAGCACGCGCGCCCCGGCGCCGCGAAGTGCCTGGGGTAACCAGTCGAATGCAGCCAGTCGCCGCATCATCTCATAGTGCTGATACCCTGCAAAACTTTCGTCTCCCCCATCCCCGCTCAGCGCGACCGTGACATGTTGCCGGGTCGCTTCTGATACATAGTAAGTCGGGATAGATGATGAATCGGCAAACGGTTCGTTATAGTGACGAATCAGTCGCGGCAGAATCTCCAGCGCTGAGGGCATCACCGTGAATTCATGGTGTTCGGTGCCGTACCGTTCGGCAAGGAGTCGGGCAAACGGCAGTTCGTTATAGCGTTCCTCATTGAATCCGATGGAAAACGTTTTGACCGGTGAAGCGCTCTGCATGGCCATCAATGCCACGACCGCGCCGGAGTCCACGCCCCCGCTCAAGAACGCGCCAATGGGAACATCCGCGATCATGCGAAGACGCACCGCATCCTTTAGGATCTCCAACAATCGCTCGGCCGCTTCCGGTTGGGTCAGTGTAGTTTTGGGAACCTGACCCGGCAACCAGTACGGTCTGACACGAACGTTATTCGGCCCGGTACAGAGCAGGTAATGCCCGGCCTGAAGTTTGTGAATATCGGCAAATGCCGTCAACGGGGCCGGAACGTATTGGCATGTGAGATAGCGGTCGATGGCGTTGAAGTTCGGCTTCGCGACAACACTTGGATCAACGGTGATGGCCTTAATCTCAGATGCGAACAGGAAGCGTGACGAGGAAGTGGTATAGAAAAAGGGTTTCTTGCCCAGCCGATCGCGCGCAGCAAACAACCATTGCTTTGCGCTGTCCCAAATGACGAACGCGAACATACCACGCAGGTGCTGGAGACACTCGATCCCGTACTGCTCGTACAAATGAACGATCACTTCGGTATCCGAGCCTGTCCGGAACACATGCCCCTGCTCCACCAACCGACCCCGAAGCTCCTGGAAGTTATAAATTTCGCCGTTGAAGACGATCCATATCGTGCCGTCTTCGTTCGATAGCGGCGCTGTTGACTCTCGGCGCAAGTCGATAATGGCGAGGCGCCGTTGACCGAGGCCAATTCCGCCATGGCAGTAGGATCCCTCATCGTCCGGGCCCCGGTAGACGATGGTGTCTGCCATAGCCTTGATCTCTTGCGAGGTCACGGAATCACCGTTGAAATTCAGTTTGCCCACGATGCCGCACATAGCGCCTGTCCTTAAGACATGAAGAGGGTGTTGAGGATGACGGGCTAGCGCGCCCGCACGGCACGCAGCGCAATCCACGGACATAGTGCCGAAATATCAAACGGTTGCAGTACTCCAAGCGTGTTGAATCCCAGATGGAATACCTTGGCAAGACCGGCGGGCCACCGTTTGTGCGGACTCACTTGTGAGGGATCGATTCGTCCGACGCGGGTGGTTTGGCACTCGGACAATAAGTCGATCGGAGCCAGCGCTTTCATTGCGTCACACGTCATGATGTTGAGATTATGAATGGTGAGATTGTCGGGATCGAAATATTGTTGCAGCTGTCCGTACAGATCGCGGTAATTGGGAATCAAAATGATTGCCGTCCCTCCGGGCTTGAGGAACTCTACATGCCGTCGTACCAATGGGCGTGGATCGTCGAAGTGTTCGATCAATCCAACACTGTAGACAAAATCGAAACTGTTCTGCGGAACCGTCGTGGCGAATACATCCTCACAACGCAGGTCGGCTGTGATGCCTAGTCGTTCAAACATTGTCTTGGCGAACGTAACTCCATGCAGCGAAAAATCCAGCCCTGTAACCCGAGCACCGAATACGCTTGCGACATAGGCCAGTTGTTTGCCTGGCGCAAAGCCGATCTCCAGCACATCCATTCCCGGACGGATATAGCCCCGTAACAGGCGTTGGAGATTTCTTGTCGAGGCAATGAGTAGAGACGGCAGCCGCATCCGTGGCTGTCCTGCATGGACCCCTTCCCAATACTGCTGGGTTGTCATGTGGCCGCTGTCATCCATTCAACCGTCACTCCTTTCACCGGTAGGGCGTCGCATACATTCTAAGCTGTACGACGAATTGCCGAGAGCACTTCCTTCGTGCACAGAAACGCGATGGTCCCGAATACTGCCAGCGCTAATGCGCTCAGTGTGATTTGAGGTATCGTCGGGATAGCCGTCAGCTTGGCGTTCTCGTTGAGCAAGAAGACAGCCAGCGTCATTCCCGTACCTACAGAAATGACTCCGTCTTTCATCAAGATCCATGGCGGCTGAATGAGTCCTTTTCTGACTAGAGCCACGTTAATGGTGACGAGTGAGATTGCATAGGTCACGACCGTGGATAGGGCGATACCGGCAAGCCCATAGAAGGGCATTAGACAAAGATTCCCGACGGCATTGACCGTGGCAATAAGCACACTCAACGGGAGGAAGACTTTATTGTGCCCGGATGCGGACAGCATCGCCGAACCGGCGACCCCGGCCAGCATAGGTGGAAACTGCAGACAGAACCACCCGACGATATTTGCAACAGCCAGGCTGTCCTGGCGAGTGAATTGCCCATGTTCATAAAGTAAGACCACGAACGGCTCCGAGAGCAGCCACGTAAGTCCAGCCAGAACAATACCGATCCACCAGGTCATACGGACCGCCGCAACATAATGCTTATTGAGTTGCACGGTCTCTCCTCGTGCAGACAACCGGCTGAAGTGTGGGAGCAACCCCGGGCTCAATGCGGAAGCCGCTAGCGAGGCGGCACCGACAATGAGGCGATTAGCATAACTGAGGATCGATACCGCCCCTGCGCCGAGAAACGACGCCATCCACTGGTCGATCAAGGGACTGATGTAGGCAATAGCGACACCTGCGGACAGGAGCCCGAATTGCTGCCGAACCTCACGTGTGACTTGCACGAGTTGCCCCTGGGAAAGCTGCGTGCCAGCGGGGTGGCGCCACAGCAATCCCCAGGTCCCACAGAGTTGGATCATCGCGCCGATCGCACCGCCATAGCAGGCACCGAGAATGCCCTGTGTGGGACCAAGCAGGATGGCGCCGAGAGCGATGCCGAGCGGCAGCGCTCCGCGAAATAGGGCCGGCCAGAAATAGTGACCCATGATCTGAAGCGGCCCTTCAGCCAATCCGGCCGACGCGGAGAGCAGGGCCATGGGGAGGACTGCCCAGGTGAGAGTGGTGGTCAGCATATCCGCATCCGTATGGAGACGTCCGGCCAGAAAAGGACCATAGACCGGGGCCAATACCGCCAGGACAAGCCCAATGCCGCCGATGATCCGTAGGTTCCGGAACATAAGATGGCGAATCATCCCCGCAACGTGCGCAAGCCCCGTGGCATAGATCATCCGCTCCAGCAGTGGAACGATGGTGTTTCGGTAGGCGCCGACACCGATAGTCGCCAGGAAAATGGGTACCATCATGGCTAGAAAAAAGGCATCCAACGCGACGCTTGTACCAAAGGCCAGCGCCAGTGCCGCGTCCCTACCGATATTGATGACGTGTACAACACTGTTCGCGAGGCTGGTGGCCATGCCGGCACGGATCGCCGTGGTGGCCGAATTTGCTGATCGTGGAGGTGAAACAGTCGAGGATGTGCTCATTCAGTTGATGCGGTGAAGCCCTTTAGGAGTGTTGTGCAATTACTTCATCGAATAGGTCGAACCAGAGAATTTGCTGGTAATTCACAGATGCGCTGTACAACGCTCCGCGCGCATGTGTCAGGGCCATTTCTTTTCGCACCCTCTCGACGTCGTGCGGGTGGTGAAGCAGCGAGTGATACAACTCCATCGTCGGTGTCGCATGACCGTCGAACGAAGCAAGTTCGTTCGTCAGGGCGGCGACACGGCCTTCGTTGAGTTCTCCGTTCAACCCCTGCCAGTTGTAGCTGGAATTGCCGATGAGCAACGTGTTTGGAAACTCCTGCCGCAGGCGCAATAGTGTCGCCTGGAGAGCCTGACGCATCTCAGCCTTGATGTGAGGGAACGGGTGCGCTTTCTCAAACACTGAACATTGATCCAGAAATAGACCATCATAAGGGTAGGATTCCAGTGTGGCTCGGCACGCATTGAGAAACGCCTCCTGCCATTCCGGGTTCCTTGGGTCGAACAACCGTAGGTTACGCCTGGATGTTCCGACATCGACCGTTGGTTTATGACCGCCCGGGTAGACGCACCAGGAGTTTTGTGCCCGCCTAATCTGATCGTGGCCGGGGCCTGGTACCATGGTCTCTTCAATCACGATCTGGTAGCCCAACATCACGATTTTTGGATTCAGTTCTTTGATGTCGTCACGCCATCGCATTTGAGCCGGGCGAACAGATTGTGGAACGATCGTCAGGGGGTAGCGCGCTATTGCTGCTTCCTGACCGGCTTGCGAAGAAATCTCAGGATCGACGTAGGCGATGCAGAACAATGGAGGCATCCTTGGGCCCACTCGTACGTCCGTGGGCGGGTTCAAAGCTCCGACCGGCGAGGGCTTGAGGCTCTGAGATGCGAACGCAAGACCTGCTAACCCCGCTATCGAGGCCTGAAGAAATGTCCGCCGTGAGAGTGTGTTACCTGCCTTGCCTTGCGCATCATGTCTCGGACGGGGCATAGACTCCTCCATAATGATCCAGACAGTCGTTAATCGGGAGAAGACCAGATTCCGGGAGCGTCTAGAGCAAAGGATAGGCCCAATATTAGATGATTGCGTCGGCGCAAACCGGTAAAAGGTCTCGTGATAACAAGAGGATGAAACTTATCCGTGCAGGTAAAAACAAAAAAACACGTCACGCTCCTTCCTGCGGTGCATTTCTCGTACAGCAGCGTACAAGATCGAGAGAGGGAATGCTGGAGTAGGAGCCCTAATCTACCCGGCGCGATAGCTGAAGATTGCTGATTGCTGTCGCGCCTGTCTCTGTAAAATCACTCACGGGCAATTAAGCAAACCATATAGCAACTCTGAAAGCGAGTCAACGAGATGGGAAATTTGCTGCGCGAGAAGGCGTATTCGTGGAAGGAAAAAACGAAGGACTACGTATGCGACTGTCTCGAATTGACACACTTGAGGCGTTCCGGCCTGCAATCTATATCGGACAGGAACGATATAGATTGCCAGTGAGGACAAGCAGGTTAGAAATCAATGCTCGTCGGAACTACCCCCGCACCAGCAGTGTCGCCAGATGTCCCACGATTCGCTCCGCCGCTTTCCCGTCCCATTTCGGCGGAATCGCGCCTTTCTTCCATTCACCGGCCATCAAGCGCACAAGATCGGGCAGAGGTTCTACAGCGCCCGGAATCCTTCCAACTTGCTTGCGGCTTGATCGAAGGTGACTGTCGAACGGCAGCCGGCTACCCGATTCGTGGCTCCCAACAGACAATCCGCAAAATCCGCCTTTCCATTTTGATACATACGAAAGGCCGTCCAGGCTGACTGAGGATCCTCTATCTTGAACTGACTCGTTCGTAAGAGCTTGTCCAGCACGCTCACAACGGTGTCCTTTGAATACCCATACGCGCTTTCCAGAACCCAGACCATTTCACACAGCACGATGCGATTGATGAACCCCGGATCGTCACGTGTGCATTGCTTCGTAATGATGTGGGTTGCAGCGCGCGACTGTCCGGGATCGTCCTGCACCAAATGTCTGATGAGGACATTAGTATCGATTCCAATCATCGCCGTGCTCCGCGCTTGCGAATCGCTTGATTCATCGCAGTGACACTGATCGGCTTAGCAGGCCGCTTAAGCATGCCGGCAAGTTCCGATGCGTCGATACTCGCGGGTAAAATCAAAACACGTCCATCTTCATCGATCACAAACTCCAGACGATCTCCGGGATGGAGATTCAGCTGCTTACGCACTTCCATCGGTATGGTGGTTTGACCTTTGCTAGTCAACGTCGACGTGGACATTACGACTCCTTACAGTAATAGCTTCTCATTACATTAGCGTAATGATACAAGAAGCACAAGGTCATTGCCAGGAGATCAAAGGAAGGTCTTTTTCCTCTGAGCGCCAGGCTGCGTAGGTGAAGGCTGGCAAAATATCTTCCCGTTCGATGTCGGGATATGCCGCCGATACATCTTCAATAGTTTTTTCCGTCGCCAATAAACCCACGATTGTCCTGACGGTTACTCGCATGCCCCGGATACCGGGTTTCCCTCCCATGACCGCTGTGTCCATGGTGATACGATTCAACTCTTTCATAGTTTCGTCCATGCCCTCGGAGATTGTTGTCTCTTCTTGCAGGCTCAGGTTTCGGCCGTGGAGGCTACTCTATTGTCGCACCAGCAGTGTCGCCAGATGTCCCACGATTCGCTCCGCCGCTTTCCCGTCCCATTTCGGCGGAATCGCGCCTTTCTTCCATTCACCGGCCATCAAGCGCGCAAGGGCCGGAGGGAGTTTGCGCGGATCGGTTCCGATCAGTTCGTTGGTCCCGATCGTGACGGTTTCCGGTCGCTCGGTGTTATCCCGCAAGGTCAGACAGGGCACTCCGAGCACGGTCGTTTCTTCGGTGATGCCGCCTGAATCGGTGATCACCCCGCGGGCGTGTTTCACGAGATAGTTGAATTCGAGATAGCCCAGCGGATCGACATAGTGCATGGAAGGAAGCGTCTTGCCGGCTTCGCGCAAATTCTTGGCGGTACGCGGGTGCACCGGAAAAACCACCGGCAACCCGTGGGTGCCGTCTGCAATGGCCTTCAGCAGTCCAAGCAATTGCTGCTCGCCGTCCACATTCGCGGGACGGTGCAGGGTCACGACAAAATACCGGTTCGGTTCCAGCGCGAGCGCGCTCCAACAGGCCGGCGGACG
>WBZQ01001704.1_pt1 | contig 14872 bp, 9 predicted proteins | sample 5204251 | NCBI WGS metagenome assembly WBZQ01 (sample SAMN12412402, study PRJNA552823) | activated sludge metagenome | isolation source: activated sludge from nitrification reactor of wastewater treatment plant... | place: USA: Virginia | collected 2017-09 | reverse complement strand
TAACCACATACTGAATCAAAATAAACTACCCATAACTATAACTAACAGGAGATTTTATGAACCGGTATCAAGTTGCTGTTATCGTGGGCAGCCTCCGCAAAGATTCATTTAATCACAAACTGGCAAATGCCATTGTGAAGTTGGCACCCCCTGAGTTTTCATTTAAATCTGTGCAAATCGGTGATTTGCCACTTTATAATCAGGATGATGATAACAATCCGTGTGCAGCCGTCAAACGGTTGAAAGCTGAAATTATAGCGTCTCACGGTCTTTTATTCGTTACGCCGGAGTACAATCGTTCAATCCCTGGTGTACTCAAGAATGCCATTGACCATGCGTCGCGGCCTTATGGACAGAGTGTGTGGGCGGGTAAGTCTGCCGGTATATTGGGTGTTTCGGTGGGTGCTATCGGTACGGCGATGGCGCAGCAGCATTTGCGCAATATCCTGGCTTACCTCGATGTGCCTACATTGGGTCAGCCTGAAGTGTTTATCCAGATGAAAGATGGATTATTTGATGCTGATGGAAATATTGGCACGGGTAGCAGGAATTTTCTGCAGAACTGGATGGATCGGTATATTGCATGGATTGATAAGCATGCGTGCTGAGTTGTGCTAACGTGTTTTCTGAAAATTTTCTGTGATCTGAATGGCATGATTAACCAAAAATTCAATTTAACTAAATCGATACGGCATATTGGTATTTTGCTTATTGGCATAAGCGCCGGAATATGCCTGACATCGCTGGCGGGTTGCTCAGGCAAAGCGCCTACGAATGATGCGCCACCGATTCCACAAGTAGAAGTGGTGACCGTGACGGCGCAAACGATCGAAGATGAACCGGAGTTCATCGGCCAAACGGAAGCTTTCCGCCCAGTGGAGATTCGTGCACAAGTCAGCGGTATCATTAAAAAAGTCTTTTTTACCGAGGGCCGCAATATTAAAAAAGGCGACCAGCTTTACCTTATCGATCCGGTGCCATTTAATGCCATTTATCGCAGCACTAGGGCTAAGGTGGCGCAGGCTCAGGCCCGCCTCGATTTGGCCAAACAGGATTTGGCGCGTGTGAAGCCGCTTTTGGAGCAGCAAGCGGTAAGTAAAAAAAATGTCGATGATGCCGAAGCGGAGGTTAGGGGAGCCAAAGCGGCACTGGAAGCGGCACAAAATGATTTGATCAAGGCTAAATTTGATCTGGATAATACCAAGATTACTGCGCCTGTTAACGGTCGCATTGGCCGCAGTCATTTCTATGAGGGCAGACTGATATCTGCACAAGAAACGCTTCTCGCGACGATCGATCAACTTGATCCGATGTATGTCAATGTCAGTGTTCCCGAAAGCTATCTGTTGCGCCGCCGCCGCGAGCTTGCTGAACACAAGATCCAGCGCCCGGATATTTTCCAATTACGCGGGACGATGACTTTCTCGGATGGCAGCATTTATCCTCATGAAGGGGTGCTGGATTTCGCCGATGTTGCAATCCGGCCGGAAACGGGGACTTTGCAAGGGCGTTTTACATTTCCAAATCCGGAAGGCAATCTTTCCCCGGGACAATCATATTTTTATCCGGGTCAATTCGTTAAAATTCGCATCAAAGGCTACACCCGAACCAACGCGATTTTGATCCCGCAACGTGCGGTTCAACAAGGACCGATGGGATCATTCGTATATGTCGTGGATGAGGAAGAAAAAGCGCAAGTTCGCCCGGTTCGCGCCAGCATGTGGCATGGCAAACAATGGCTGATTGAAAGTGGCTTGCAGCCGGGAGAACGGGTTGTAGTAGAGGGTTTTTTCCGTATTCTGCCCGGTGTTCCAGTACAGGCCATGCCTTCGCAGAAAGAATCGCCGCCGTCATTGTCTTCTGAGCAAGCAGTGGAACAACAACCATGACTCGCTCGCATTTTTTTATTGACCGGCCGATTTTTTCTTCGGTGCTATCGATCATTATTGTGGTCCTGGGGCTGGTTTCATTGCTAAAACTTCCTGTTGCGCAGTTTCCTCAAATCACGCCGCCGATGATTCAAATCGAAGCCGATTATCCCGGCGCGAGTGCCGAGGTCGTTGCGGAGGCGGTGGCGCGTCCGATTGAAATACAACTGCCCGGCATCGATAATTTGTTGTATTACGAGTCGACCAGTACCAACGACGGGCACATGACCATGAAGCTCACGTTCGAGATCGGTACCGATATCGATATCGCACAGGTGCAAACGCAAAATCGTCAACGGCTGGCAGAACCACAATTACCTGATGAAGTGATACGCCAAGGTATAACTGTAAAAAAGACGTCACCGGATTTATTGGCGGTGATTGCGCTGAGTTCCACCGATCCCCAGCATGACACGGTATTTCTATCGAATTATACCTTGCTACGTATCCTGGATAATGTGAAACGCCTGCCCGGAGTCGGCGATGCAGTTGTGTTCGGAGGACAAAATTATTCCATGCGATTGGTGCTCGATCCGGTACGCATGGCACAACTTAATCTGACGCCAACGGAAATTGCCGCCGTGGTGCGCGAACAGAATCGCGATTTTCCGGCAGGCCGGATCGGCCGCGAACCGACTTCCGAGAAAACTGAATTGACGATTCCCGTTATCACGCGCGGGCGCATGAGCGAAGTCAAAGAATTTGAAGACATGATCGTTCGCGCTTATCCCGATGGATCCATGGTGCGCCTGCGTGATGTGGCTCGCGTTGAATTGGGAGCGCAATCGTATGATTTGCAAGGCCGCTGGAATGGCAAACCCAATACTTTCATTTTGACCTTTCTTTCACCGGGGGCCAATGCCCTCGATACGGTTAAACGCGTCAAAGAAGAGATGGAAGGCTTGGCTAAAAGCTTTCCTGCCGGCGTCTCTTATGACATTCCCTACGATACCACCCAATTCATCGAAGTTTCCATCAAGGAAGTGGTTAAAACGCTGGGGGAAGCGTTACTCCTGGTAATACTGGTGGTGTTTGTGTTTTTGCAAAGCTGGCGCGCCACATTGATTCCTGCCCTGGCAGCGCCGATATCTTTGATTGGCACACTGGCGGGGATGGATGCACTGGGTTTTTCCATCAACACGTTGACGTTGTTCGGTATGGTATTGGCCATCGGTATCGTGGTCGATGATGCCATTGTTGTCGTGGAAAATGTTGAAAGGCATATTACCAAAGGCGGATTGTCACCGCGTGATGCCGCTAAGAAAGCCATGGATGAAGTCACGGGTCCTGTCATTGCGATTGTTTTGGTGTTGGCGGCCGTTTTTTTGCCGGTTGGTTTTCTAGGCGGAATCACCGGTCAGTTATATAAGCAATTTGCGATCACAATCGCGTTGTCTGTTGCCATTTCAGGATTTGTCGCACTCACGCTTAGCCCGGCTTTATGTGCGTTGATACTCAAACCCGGTCATGGAAATCCCAATCGGTTCTGGCAAATGTTCAATCGATCATTCGGTTGGCTGGAAAATCGCTATGTCGGAATAGTCGGTGTTGTGCTCAAACGGTCTTTGCTGACGATAACAATCTTCGTCATTTTGATCATGACCGTTATCGGTTTATTCAAAACGATCCCAGGAAGCTTTCTGCCGGAAGAAGATCAAGGCTATTTTATTACCGTGGTGCAATTGCCCGATGGCGCTTCTTTAGCACGTACCATTGAAGTTCTGGAAAAAATTGAAAGCTATTTTCTATCGGTTTCAGCCGTTCATTCAACTGATGCTTTAGCCGGTCAAAATTTTGTGTTCGGCACGCGGGGTGCGAACCAAGCCACCATGTTCGTTCCATTGCAGCATTGGGATGAAAGGCCGGATGCTGAGCAGAATGTGCAAAGCTTGATCGGTGCGGCTTTTCAGGAATTCGCCAAAATTCCGGAAGCATTGATCCTGGCTTTCAATGCGCCCACTATCAGTGGCTTGGGAACAACCGGAGGGTTTACCGCACAACTGCAAGATCCTGGTGGTGGCGATTTTGCACAGTTTGCAGCCGTAGCACAGGAATTCGTCGGTAAAGCTACCGAACATCCGGCGATTGCGTTCGCTAATACTAATTTTCGCATCAGCGCTCCTAGGTTGTATGCTACGGTAGACCGCGAGCGGGCGAAAGCATTGGGTGTTCCGATTTCTGAAGTATTCGATACCATGCAGGCGTATTTCGGTAATCTGTATGTCAACGATTTCGTCAAATTTGGTCGCATTTATCGCGTGCAGACCGAAGCTTTACCCGAATACCGTTCAAATCCGGACGATATCAGCAAAATTTATATCCGTGCACGAAGTGGCGGGACACAAACCATGATTCCACTGGATTCCGTAGTTACCACGGAATTCAACAGCGGTCCCGATCCGGTCACGCATTTCAATGGCTTTAATTCCGCTTTGATCATGGGTAGTGCTGCGCCTGGTTACAGTTCCGGGCAAGCATTGGAAGCATTGCAACAAATAGCCGACGAAATCTTAACGCCGCGTGGTTATACCATCGACTGGAGCGGCATATCGTTACAAGAACGCAAAGCAAGCGGACAATCCATTTATGTATTTGCTTTTGCGTTACTCATGGTATTCCTGGTGTTAGCGGCATTGTATGAAAGTTGGTCGATTCCGTTTGCAGTTATTCTTGCTATACCTTTCGGCGTACTCGGTGCATTATTGGCGATTTGGACGCGCGATTTGACCAATGATATTTACTTCCAGATCGGCTTGGTGACGCTTATCGGTCTGGCCGCAAAGAATGCTATTTTGATCGTCGAATTTGCCAATCAGCGGCACGCGGCAGGTCTATCCTTGACCGAAGCTGCACTGGAAGCCGCAAGATTGAGATTCCGGCCGATTATCATGACATCCATGGCTTTCATTTTGGGAGTTTTGCCACTTGTGATTGCAACCGGCGCAGGTGCTGCAAGCCGTAATTCAATCGGTACCGGGGTTTTTGGTGGTATGTTAGCGGCAACTTTTTTGGCGATATTCTTTGTACCGTTGTTTTTTGTTGTTATTGGCAAAATGAATCGCAAAAATAACGATGCTAAAAATTTTAAGGATTTACACAATGAACCAGAGCCGGTAAAAGCACAGGAAATAATCGTTGATAAGGATCAGACATAGTGTGGTAGATCATCCGCGAGCTGAATGAAACTTGTCAGGATTTTCGCAGACTTATTAAGGTAGGCTCGGTTGTATCTCAACAGTTGTTGCATTTCATTTAGTTCGCCGAGTTGCAAGTAATAATCTTTTGAATAGTCATGAAAAGGAGCGCATCATGAGCGATAAAAAGAAACTCACCACCAATGCCGGTTGTCCGGTTGCCCACAATCAGAATGTCATGAGCGCCGGACCGCATGGCCCGCAACTGTTACAGGATGTCTGGTTCCTGGAGAAGTTGGCGCATTTCGATCGTGAAGTGATTCCTGAGCGGCGCATGCACGCGAAAGGCTCTGGTGCTTACGGTACCTTCACGGTCACGCAGGATATTACCGAATTTAGCCGTGCCAAGATTTTCTCAGTTATTGGTAAGAAAACCGATTTGTTTGCGCGCTTCACTACGGTGGCCGGAGAGCGTGGCGCGGCTGATGCAGAACGCGACATTCGCGGTTTTGCCGTGAAATTCTATACCGATGAAGGCAATTGGGATTTGGTTGGCAATAACACGCCGGTATTCTTCCTGCGCGATCCGCTGAAATTTCCCGATCTCAATCATGCCGTGAAACGCGATCCGCGCACCAATATGCGCAGTGCGAAAAACAACTGGGATTTCTGGACCTCGCTGCCGGAAGCTTTGCATCAAATCACCATCGTCATGAGCGATCGCGGCATTCCTGCTACCTATCGCCATATGCACGGTTTCGGCAGCCACACATTCAGCTTGATCAATGCCAAAAATGAGCGCCACTGGGTCAAGTTTCACCTGAAGTCGCAGCAAGGCATCCGCAATTTGACCGATGCGGAAGCCGAAGCGTTGATTGGCAAGGATCGTGAGAGCCATCAACGCGATTTGTACGAGAGCCTGGAAAAGGGCGACTTCCCGAAGTGGATGCTGTGCGTGCAGATCATGAGCGAAGCGGAAGCAGCCAGCGCTCCTTTCAATCTGTTTGATCTGACTAAAATCTGGCCGCATAAAAAATATCCCTTGCGCGAAGTCGGTGTGATGGAATTGAACCGTAATCCGGAAAATTTCTTTGCCGAAGTCGAGCAGTCCGCGTTCAATCCCGCCAATATCGTGCCGGGAATCGGTTTTTCCCCGGATAAGATGTTGCAGGGGCGGCTGTTTGCATACGGCGATGCGCAGCGCTATCGCTTAGGTGTGAACCACCATCTCATTCCCGTGAATGCGCCACGCTGCCCCGTGCATAGCTACCACCGCGATGGCGCGATGCGGGTCGATGGTAATTTCGGCGGTACGCTTGGTTACGAACCAAATAGCATGGGCGAATGGCAAGAACAGCCGGAATTTGCAGAACCGCCACTCAGATTAGATGGCGCGGCCGATCACTGGAATCACCGCGAAGACACCGATTATTATTCCCAGCCCGGCGCTTTGTTCCGCTTGATGACACCGGCGCAGCAACAGATCCTGTTCGACAATACCGCGCGCTCGCTAAACGGTGTGCCGAAGGAGATCCAGATCCGCCATATCAGCCATTGCTTGAAAGCCGATCCGGCTTATGGCGCAGGTGTTGCCAAGGCACTGGATATTGCGTTGCACGAAGTTTCGCACTAGCAAATTTGTTGGTTTTCTTAATTTCCACTCTGAATAGTGGAAATTTAATTACGTTAGGGTTTAGTTTGTCCCAATCAGTTGTGTAAAAGGATATACCCATTTTTATTGAATTGCGAAATTTCATAGAGTAGGATCAAGAGGTTTGTGGCGGTACTTTTATCCATTCAACTGAGCACTCCCTAACTTTAGGATAATATCCTTCAGGATTACGGCAATAATACCAATAGTTGTTTTTTTGCACGGCGGCAGGTGGGCGCGGAGCGGGATTTTGTTGAATATAAGTGGGTGTTTGTGGAGCAAGAACCATCGGTGATGCCAATACCGGTGAGGTTATGACCCCTGCAGGATAGCCTCCTAATGGGTAATATCCGCCAAACCGACGATAAGGGCCAAAAGCATAATTGTTATAAAAACCAACACCCCCCCAATTACTATAAAAACCGAAGCTGTTATAAGGTGAGAAACCCCAACCCCATCCTGGGCCGAATCCCCAACCCGGACCCCAGCCCCATCCAGGGCCAAATCCCCACCCTAAACCAAGACCTAACCCCAAGCCTAAACCAAATCCATCTAAGTGGTGATGGTGTCCATGGTGATGCCCCCCATCATTATGATGATGACCTGAAGCATCATTGTTGACAACATTCTGATCGGTTTGAACATTGTTTTGAATATTAATATCTTGAGCTGATGCTCCGCTTTGAGCAACACCATCTGTTTGTGTTGGTTGAACAGCCCCTGCCGAATCAGTGGTATCGGCTGCTTGATTATCTTGGTTATCGGTGTTTTGCGCAGAAGTATCCGTTTGAGTAATTTCACTATCTTGTGCCGATGTGGCTTCAGGCGGTTGATTATCTGAGGCTGTTAAACTATCTCCAGTTGGATCTTGCGTAACTTTTTCGTGTAGTGGAGATTCAGCGCTAGGATCAGGGTTATTATCGGTGAATCCAGAATCGTTAGGTTGGCTTATTTCACCGGTTTGATTCATGTCATCTGCGAAATCAATATCATTTTGTTGATCTAGTACATCACCTGAGAAGGATGTGTCATTTGAATTGAAATCACTAGGATTGTAATCGCCACCTAAATCACTACCTTGATCATAATGATCAGCCGCATCAAAGCCACCACCGTCATAATAGCTGCCATCGAAGCCACCTGCATCATCGTAATAACCACCACCGTCGAAGCCTCCACCATCAAAACCTCCACCGTCGAAGCTTCCTCCATCAAAGCCTCCTCCATCAAAGCCCCCTCCGTCGAAGCCACCGCCATCTCCACCATCTTGAGCCCCAACTTGATTAACCAAGAAGAGTCCGCATATTGCGATTACTATGCTTGTTAATTTAAACTTTTTCATGATTACCCTCTATCTGCAATCTGTTAGATATTTATTGTCATCATATCGACAAGAATCTGAACAAATACTGAATGGAGAATAGTTTTGCGCCAATAATCATTCATTCGAGTATATCAATCGACAGGTTTATGATTCGTCGATATTTTTGTTCTTGCGTTTAAATATAAATTGCTATTGTTAATGATAGCTAAATCGATCTTCTATAAAGTGCTTGTCAACCAATAGAAACATTATCTATGGATTTGTTCAAACCCATTGCAACATTCTCAGATAACGTGTTTACGTCTTTAATAAATTGTTCGCATGAACTCATTAAAATCATACACTTTAGAGGTTGTTGCCTCATCTAAATTTACACGACCTAAAAGGGAAGATTATCCTTTTTGTGCAACTAATCTTCGCTGCTATCGATACCATTACCGCCCACTCCGGCTCATAGTTCCCTTGAGGTTAGAACAAGCACAAGCCGGGTAGTTTATTTCTTTTGGTAATTCGATGGTGCCATACCCACATAACGGCGAAACAAGCGATAAAAGCTGGATGTATCAGTAAATCCGCTTAATTGAGCGACATCCGTAATCGTTATTTTAGGATTACGAAGAAATTCCTTGGCTTGCGTGATACGGTGTTGAATGAGAAATTCGCGAAAAGTCATGTTATGTTCACTGTGAAAAATTCTACTAAAAGTAAAAACACTCATGCCGCAAATTGATGCCACTTCTCTCTCAGTAATTTTTTTGTGGAAATGTCTTTCCACGTGGTTGATTGCTAAAGTTGTGCGCTTTGACGTCAGCGATTTTGAGAAGAAATGAAATTCTTGAGGAATTTGGTAAGACCTGAGGAGATTAATTCGTGCTTTGGAATGACCGGGTTTGAATAAAGTAGAAAGTTGAATGATTTCATCAATCATAAATTCGCATGTGAGTGGCTTGACGAGATAATTTCTGACACCCGTTCTAAATGCCCAAACTGCAAGATTTTCGCTGTGCTGAAGCGTCAGCATGATGACCGGAATATTGGAATGATTGAATCGAATCTGCCTGAGTAATTGTAAGTCCGCCAAATCAGGAAAGTCATAATCGAAACAAATGAGGTTTGGCTAATTGGCTGCAATTATACCTGCGACATGATTTTTATCGGTGGCCTCACGCATTGTATGAATTGTAATTTTTTTATTTTTATCGGTGTCAATTCGCTGCGCATTTTCCCTATTTTTACATAGCGCTATCCATATTATCTTGGTATTCCGGTCATTCACTTCACAGTACTCCCGTGATTGTAACTACTTGAAATACTATTCAATCATTTATTGCTGATATAACAATTATGTTTCTAAGATAGGCAAAAACCAATAACTGATTAAATATAAAAAAGTATTCCACTAAAAAGGTGGAATCAATGAGCATGCTCGCCAGGTGGCGGCATGATTTCTCCTTCCTGGTTGAGTTGTGTCAGTTGCGACGTTAAGGCACCGATATTTTGCCAGCCAAATCCTTCAAACTGGGCAACCCAACGGGCGCGTAAGTATCCGAAACGATCGGTTATAAATTCCATGTGACCGGGAAACATGCCTTTACCCGATAGATCCGGGACGGTCCGGACGCGCCGGTACAACCAGTAGCTGTCTTTAATTTCAGACCAACCTTCAGTAACGACCGGAAAGGGAACGATGCTCATCACTTGCTGCAGTTCTTCTGCGCTCAGGGCATGATTAGGTACAGCTAGAATTTCAGTATCGAGGGCCTTGATTTTGTCATAGACGGCGGCTAATTGAAAAAAACGTTCTTTGGAGCGTGGCCATGAAAATAACACCAGCAGGACATTTTTTTGTAGACGGAAGTCTTTTAAATTGCCGCTGGAGCCGTCGGTTGCTGCATAGTTAAACACTGGGGATGCAATGGCAGGCATTTCAGGAACAATCATGCTGCCAAGCAAGCGTGCGTCAAAACCGCGCGATAGTGCGTGGAGAAAGTTAATGAGATCCCAACGATCTTCTTCAGACAACATTGCAGAAAAACCTGGCATAGTGGTGCCTGAAATGCCATGAGATAACCAGTGAAAAACATTGCCAACGGTGTATTTTGCTGTATGCGGTTCGGTTAATAAGTCAGTTGGATCTTTCGTGTCGGGATCGGGAATTACTCCTGTACCTTTACCTTGCGGGCCATGACAATTGACACATTGCGCGGTAAACAATTGCAGACCGTTGGATATGGACACAGCGTCGAACGGCACAGTGGGTTTCAAATAAGTTTCAGGGTATGCCTCAATGGCTAATGGTGGCAACGCTATAGCCATTGAGCTTATGCTCAGCATGACTGGAACAAGAATTTTTTTCATTTTGTTCCAGTTGTTTCTTATTCCTAACCAAATCGTACTGAGCGCAATAACAAACAGTGCAGCGCCTAACCAAACCATTTGCTGAACATTGGGTTGTTCCCAAGTGGCATCAATCGAAAAACGAAACGGATAAGGCCAGTTTTCGATCATAGTATGTTTGGCGGGCAGGGTGTTGGCTAATATCGTTGCAATGAATACCAGCAACAATGCAAGATAAAATTCTATGCCGACCCATTTTTTTAAGTGGCTAGCCGTTTCATATTGCTGACAAGCTGCTTGCGAAAACCGCGGAAGCCATTTAAATCGCACCTGAGATGCAATGATTAAAATGACTGACAAAATGATTAATTTGGTGATCAATAACCAGCCATAAGTGCTGGAAACCAGCGTATGGTAAAAAGTTTCAACCAGCCGGTCGGTTACAATCAATCCCGTGACGGCCAAAAGTATCATTGCAGGCAATGCGATTGTTGAAAACAGCTTCAGATAGGCAGCGTGCGAATTAGTCGTATTGTCTGAGCCTTTGCTGTTGCTGTTGCTGTTGCTGACAATAATGTACAAAAAAGCCGGTAATGCACCAAACCACACGCCAGCCAATAAGATATGCAACGCATAAGGAGCTACTGCAATAAACGACATTTCATCGGCGCTGGAGTGACTCATCAAAGTGCCTGCTATCAACGGAAGCGAAGCAAGAAGTGCACATAGAAAATAATGCCATCGTTTGCGACTTACGCGCCGCATCGTCAGTACTGCGATCAATAACAGGACTGCCAACACAATGCGTGCAAGCAAAATATGTCCTATTTGAGTTTGTTGAATAATTTCTATCCACTCTCCCGGGTTCCAGGCATTGCTTGCTATACCCGTGGCTTCACCTGTGGTGGTAGCTAAAACACCGAATAGCCCAAGCAGCACAAGGCCTGCCAGCCAGGGCAAATATCGTTCCATCCGAATAACCCAGGAAGCTTGGAATAAAGCATTGTGTTGCCCAATCAGAGCAAGAAAAAAACAGCTTCCGAAAAGGATTAAGTTGGCGGCCAGTTGTGACCCCCGTGTCAATGCAGCAATGATTTCAATCATGGTTTTGTGATAAAGAGGTTTGGATTATTTTGATAAACATAGTGCAGCAATTTGCTGTAGATGGTTACTTGCTAATAATCAATCTGAAAATTTCAAGATCCAATAAAAATTGATGTGTTATTTTACCTTGAGTTATGGGATATTCAAATTTGCTTGCCCAGAGGCGTTACACCCACAATATGGTATTGCGATAAGGAGGAAAAATGAAAAGAGTACTGATTACCGGCGCCAATCGTGGCATAGGACTTGAATTTGTACGACAGTACGCCAATGAAGGATGGCAAGTTTTTGCCTGTTGCCGCAATCCCGTTGCAGCGGAAGCATTGAATCGTTTAGCAAGCGAGTATCCTGATCAAATAAATATTCATAAATTAGATGTCGCAGATCATGCGCAGATCGAACAATTGGCGCAAGTACTTTCGGTGCACGCGATAGATTTACTGATTAACAATGCCGGTGTTTATCCGCCAGATCGGGGCGATCAGTTTGGTGCCACTGATTACGCCGCTTGGAATTATGCCCTTGCTGTCAATACCATGGCACCGCTTAAAATGACAGAAGCTTTTATCCTGCACATTGCTAGAAGTGAACTTAAAACCCTTATCACCATTACCAGCAAAATGGGCAGCATTGCCGATAATCGCGGCGGCGGGAGCTATATTTATCGTTCCAGTAAAGCGGCGGTTAATAGTGTGATGAAAAGTCTGTCGATTGATCTGAATGCAAGACAAATTACTGCAGTGTTGTTGCACCCAGGGTGGGTGAGGACCGATATGGGCGGCCCCAACGGATTGATTTCGGCCCAGCAGAGTGTGACTGGCATGCGGAGAGTTATTGATGATTTGAGATTTGAAGATTCCGGCAAATTTTTTGCATTTGATGGACAAGAAGTGCCTTGGTAGATACTGATCGAATGATTAGCTGCCATCAATTACGTATTGATTTTCTACTGGATGAAACGAAATGAAGTTGTTATTAGCGTTCAATTTGTATTAGCCCCGACGGCCTGTTGAAAAACTTCCTAATAGTACTTTGAGTTGCTAATAAAATCGAAGCGTCACTTCGACCACCGATAACGTTCAAGGCAAAGGCAGGGCGCGCAAGCCCAATGAATTCGGTGTTAAAGCTTGCATCGTTGCTACGCAAAAGGAACCATATATCAACATGGCTGCGTGAATTTTGCAGAAACGACAAACTGACCATTGGAAATCCGCTTTTACCAATAATCTGAATTGTTTTTTGGCAACGTATAGAGGGAACGAGGGAATTAAATATGAGGATTAAACAATCTGATCTTAAGTTATTGATAGATTATCTTTATTTTTATTGTAATTTATTTCATCGTTCTTCGGAGCGAGGTTTTTTTCGATCAAAACTCAAGCGGATCCACATCCAAGATCCAACGAATCTTATGACTCTGCAAGGCGTTAATTTGCACGTACCAATGACTAAGAAATGCTTGCAATTGTTTGCGTGAGGCTGATTGTACAAGCAAGTGAGCACGTTCTAGGCCTTTCAAGCGTGGCATTTGCGCGGGGACGGGATCAAATAGCGTGACGGCTTCTGGGGGTTTTGCAAGTTTGGCTGCTTGGGTTAGAAAATCTAATGCAAGTTGTCGGTTATGCGCTTCAGCGCATAATAGTGCTTGATATGCGTAGGGCGGAAAAGCGGCAATTTTTCTTTCAGCCAAAAGATTTTGTGCCCATCCATCATAATCGTGTGCTTGCAAGGCTCGGTATAAAGGATGATCAGGAAATTCTGTCTGTATGAGTACGTGGCCACTGACATTGGCGCGTCCGGCGCGTCCGGAGACTTGTATCAATTGTGCAAACAGGCGCTCAGTGGCACGAAAATCGGTACTGTACAGAGAGCTGTCGGCATTAAGGATAGCCACCACTGACAAATTAGGAAAATCATGACCTTTGGCCAGTAATTGCGTGCCAACTAAGATATCCACTTGTTGTTCATGGACAGCATGCAGAATTTCCTGCCAAGCATTTTTATGACGTGTGCTGTCACGGTCGATACGTAAAATTCTTGCGGTTGGGAGATAGCGCGCTAAAGACTCTTCCACACGTTGTGTGCCTTGTCCGAAAGGTGCGATGTCTTGATTGCCACAGTGTAAGCAAGCTCGTGGAAATTGTCCTTCATAGCCACAGTGGTGGCAACATAATTTTTTAGCACGTAAATGAACCACAAGGCGACTGGAGCAACGTTGGCAGATTGCCGTCCATCCGCACGATTTGCACAACAGCACCGGGGCGTAGCCACGCCGGTTAATAAACACAAGGCTTTGGTGTTTTTCAACCAGACAGTGTTGTATGGCCTTGATGAGAGGTTCGGACAATCCCTCCGGAGTTTTATGGCGGCGCACATCAATGCACTGAACCGTCGGCAATGCAGCATTTTTTATGGCGCGCGACTGCAATCGTACACTGCGGTAGCGGCCGCTGAGCGCATTGTGGTAACTTTCCAGTGATGGCGTTGCTGAACCTAATATCACTGGAATATTCATCTGTCTGGCGCGAAAAATAGCGAGATCGCGTGCAGAATAACGCAGTCCATCCTGTTGCTTGAATGAGCTATCGTGTTCTTCATCAACAATGATTAATCCAAGGTCGGGTAGCGGTGTAAAAACTGCAAGGCGGGTGCCCAAGATAATTCGTGCTTCGCCGCGATGTGCTTGTAACCAACTTGCCAGTCTTTCGGTATCGTTGAGTCCGCTATGCAAGCTTACCATGGGAATAGTAGGAAAACGCGTACGGAAAATGCTCTCCAATTGAGGCGTTAAGCTAATTTCAGGTACGAGTATTAATGCTTGTTTGTTACAAGCTAGGGCTGCAGCAATCACATTGAGATAAACCTCAGTTTTGCCGCTACCGGTAATGCCTTGCAGCAACCAAGTGTTAAATTGCTTGAGATGCGTCGTGATAGTGTTGACAGCCGCCTCTTGCTCGATTGTTAGTATGGGCGTTTTGATCGTTTTTTGGAGTGCGGTATCAACTGACATGGAAGTTGCCATAGGGGTTGCTGATATCCATCCCAATTGTAGCCACTGAAGCACTAATTTATGGGCACGTGGTGAGATTTGTTTGATTTGAGCACTGGTTAATGGTGCTATTTGCTGAAAGTTGGTCAGCAACTGACGGGCTATACGTTGACGTGCAGGAATGCTCGATAAATCAAGTTGTTTCCCGATTTCGGTAAGATCGTATTGATGGTTATTAATGGATTGTTTCAGTTTGACCGGATTATTGTTACGTAATTTGGTAGGTAAGCTATTCAAGATCACCATACCTACTGGGTAATGATAGTACTGACTGCAGAATCTGAATAACTGGAGTAGTGCAGGCGGTAGAGGATTTATTTCTCGATCAATGGAATAAACCGCTTT
>WBZQ01000663.1_pt1 | contig 14877 bp, 10 predicted proteins | sample 5204251 | NCBI WGS metagenome assembly WBZQ01 (sample SAMN12412402, study PRJNA552823) | activated sludge metagenome | isolation source: activated sludge from nitrification reactor of wastewater treatment plant... | place: USA: Virginia | collected 2017-09 | reverse complement strand
CGCCAAATGGGCGTAGCGGTGATCGATATTGGCGGCGGCACCACCGACATTGCCATTTTTCGTAATGACGGTCTTTGCCACACCCAAATTCTTGACATGGGCGGCAATCACCTCACCAACGACCTGGCCGAGGTAAGCAGCGACAAGCACAGCATGACGATCACGCTCAAGCCCTTCGACGAGGAACAGGCCAAGAAGAAAGCGACGGTGGCGACGGAGATCAAGTTGAAGTAATGTTTAACTCCATCGGTACGAAGGGTTTTCACCTGGAATCCACAGTTGGTTATGCTGTAACGAACTGTGGGTGTCAGAGGGGAACCCTTTTTTATTTCCCGGTCTCCGCGATCCGGTTCGGGTAGTCCGTAATGATCCCGTCGACCCCCAGCCGGATCAGTCCCTTCATGGAAGCCGCGTCGTTCACCGTCCAGGGGATCAGTTTCATGTTTTGGGCGTGGCATTTGCGCACCAGTTTTTTGGACACCAGTTGGTAGTACGGGCTGTAAATAGCCGGCGTAAAACCCAGGTTTTTCAGGTTGGCGTCGAAGCCCCGGAGGTTTTCGATCAGGCCGCTCAATCGCTTTGGGCGGCTCCTGGTATTTCGACTTCTCGCCGTCGGCGGCAGGTTGCCGCTTTTGTTCTTCTTCATTGAGCCGGTCAATGATGGCCCGCAGTTCGCCGGCGACCAGTCGGGCGAATTCCTCCACCGGGGGATGGCGCAGGCCGTCCCAGTCGGGCTGGCTTTTGATCTCGATGTTCCAGCGCACCGATGCCGCTTTTTGGGGTCGGCCGGCCCGTACCGCCTCCACGACCTCGCGCAGGGTGGGTTTGTACGTTTTCATTTTTTGTTGTTCCGGAAAACGCGGGTTGCCCCAACTGCCGCAGTCGAATTCCCGGATTTCAGCCACGTTCATCCGATAGATCAGGTACTGCCCGGCCTCTTTGGACGCGACCGTATCCCCATTGGCTTTACGGCAGATCGCGGGGTTGAACCAGGGTTCGTGGCTGACGATCAATTGGCCGTCTTTTGAAACGGCCAGGTCGAGTTCGAGGGTGGTCACCTCCGGGAATTCGAGCGCCCGGAGAAAAGCCGGCACCGTGTTTTCGGGCAGAAGGCCCCGGCAGCCGCGGTGCCCCTGCCAGTCGAAACCCGCCGGAACCGTTACGGGGCCTTTGTAGGCACTTTTACAGGAAAAAAAGAAGGGTAGGGTGGCGAACATACCGAGGAGGCGGACTTCCCGCCGGCGTAAAAAGGAAGCAAAGAAGCAACAAAGTTTCAGTCCGGTCATGTTTTGTCGTGTAGTTTTAGCGTAGGCGAAACTACGGCGGGCAGGGTTAAGACAAAATTAATTTGATCCGGGGGAAGGGTTCCTTGCCGCTTCGAAAGTTTGGGTTCGCCCCCCGTGAATGGCTGTCAGGCCTTTTATCTATATTGCTGGTCTATGAAGCGCGCCCAATTCGCCCGGTTGCCTTAATTATGCCCGCTCTTTTTCAGCATCGAATTTAAACCTTGCCATTCTTCAACATGTCAACAAAAATGCATCGTTTCTTTCTTTTGCTTCTCTCCGCCGGATTTTGCCTCACCAACCGGCACCTTTCCGCGCAGACCGCCCCCGCTGCCGTAAAATACCCCAATACTCCCAGCGACGAGGTGTACGACAACTACTTCGGTACCGTGGTCGCCGACCCGTACCGTTGGCTGGAAGCCGATACCGCAGCAGCGGTTAAGGAATGGGTAAAGGCCCAGAACGCCGTCACCAATGATTACCTGTCCAAAATCCCCTACCGCGCTCAACTGCGCGATCGCTACGCCGAGTTGTTCAACTTCCCCAAATACTCCGCGCCTTTCCAGGTCGGCCAGTACTATTTTTTCTCCAAAAATGACGGCCTGCAAAATCAGTCGGTCATTTATCGCCAGAAAGGCCTGGACGGTACCCCCGAGGTGTTCATCGACCCGAACAAAATGTCGAAGGACGGAACCACGGCTATTTATATTGCCGGTATCTCCACCGATGAACGTTACATGGCAGTGACCGTGCAGGAAGCCGGCTCCGACTGGCAGCCTATTTCCGTGTACGACGTGGCTACCATGAAAAAACTACCCGACGAGATCAAGTGGTCCAAGTTTGGCGGCGCCAGCTGGTGGAAAGACGGATTTTTCTATTCCCGCTATCCGGAACCGGCCAAAGGCATGGAACTGAGCGGCAACAACCTCAACCACTCCGTTTATTACCACCAGCTCGGCACCCCGCAAAGCCAGGACAAACTGATCTTTGCCGACCCCGCCAACCCCACGTACTACAACAACGTGCAAGTGACGGAAGACGAAAAATACCTGATCCTGTACCAGTCGCCGGGTACCGACGGCTATTCCGTACAATACCGGGAAACGGGTAAAGACGGGCCTTTCCTCAGTCTTTTCAGTGGCTACGAGAACAAGAGCAATGTGATCCATAACATCGGCAACCATTTCCTGGTGCAGACCAACGTCGACGCGCCCAATTTCCGTCTGGTGGAAATCGACCTGGCCAACCCGGCCAAAGCCAACTGGAAGGAAATCCTGCCCGAGACGGAAAACCTGCTCGAAGGCTGTTCCACCGGCGGCGGCAAACTGTTCGCCAGTTACCTGGAAAAAGCCACCAACCAGATTTACGAATACGACTACAGCGGCAAAAACAAAAAAATGCTGCAACTGCCGGGGCTGGGCGCAGCCGGCCTGCCGGGTGGCCGGGAGAAGCACAAAACACTGTTTTACAATTACTCCTCCTTCCTCTACCCCCCGACTATTTTTAAATACGAGGTGTCGAGCGGCAAATCCTCCCTCTTCCAGAAAGCGGAACTGAAGTTCAACCCGGAAGATTACGTCGAGAAACAAGTGACTTACAAAAGCAAGGACGGCACGCCCGTGACCATGTTCATTGCTCATCGCAAAGACCTGAAAATGGACGGCAACAATCCCTGCATGTTGTATGGCTACGGCGGTTTTGCCGTCAACATGAGCCCCTATTTCAGTACCTCACGCATGCTCCTGCTGGAGAACGGCGGCGTTTTTGCCATGCCCAACCTGCGTGGCGGCGGCGAATACGGCGAAAAATGGCACAAAGACGGTATGCTGACCAAAAAGCAAAACGTGTTCGACGATTTCATTGCCGCCGCCGAATACCTCATCGCCGAAAAATATACATCGAAGGAAAAACTGGCCATTTCCGGCGGCTCCAACGGCGGCCTGCTCGTGGGCGCCTGCATGACCCAGCGCCCCGACCTGTTCGCCGCCGCTTTCCCGGCCGTGGGGGTGATGGACATGTTACGCTTCCAGAAATTCACCGTAGGCAAAGGCTGGGTGGTGGAGTACGGCTCCTCGGAGCAAAGCCCGGAGATGTTCAAATACCTGCTCGACTACTCGCCCCTGCACAACATCAAACCCGGAGTGCGTTATCCGGCTACCATGGTCACCACCGCCGACCACGACGACCGCGTGGTGCCGGCCCATTCGTTCAAATTTATCGCCACGCTGCAAAAAGCCCAGAGCGGCAGCGATCCTACCCTCATCCGCATCGAATCCAATGCCGGCCACGGCTCCGGCAAACCCACCTCGAAGATCATCGACGAGATGGCGGATATGTATTCGTTCTTCTTTTACAATACCAATACGCCGATCAAAAAGATCGAGCGGCCCTGAGTAACATGAGTCATGCGAATCAGGGGGGAAAGGAAAAAAGGGGCAAAACGCCTTTTTCGATTCACCGCGGTGCCCTTGGGCTTTGCAGTTCCCCGGCCGCAAGGCCTGGCCGGCGTGGTCCGGATTCGTCCGACGAATTTGTCGTCGGACGAATAGTGCCGGGGTGCGCCGTCCTGGGCTAGCAAGATGTCCGGAGCCCGCTGTTTTACTGGCTGGCTCATGGCCGCCTTCCCGTGATGATCGAGCAATGACCTCGCCTTACCGGGCCAATAAAAAAGCCCCTGCAAGGCCGCCGTTTCGGTCGGCACTTGCAGGGGCATAACCTATTTACAACGAAGCAGTTACTTCGTAGGCTTGCGGGAGTTTTTCACTTCCAGCACGTCTTTGCGGAGCTCCGTGGCCAGGTTTTTCAGTTCCTGCATGGCCTTGCGGACACGGCCGCCGGCAGCGTTGTTGCCACCGTAGAATTTGGAGACTTCCGATTCGACTTCGGCTACTTTTTGTTTGATGCTTTCAAAAACTTTGCTCATAGTTTGAATGGAAAAAAGTTAAGAATCTGCGGTAAAAGTACGCTTTTAAAGGAAAGCACAACTTTTTGGTGGAAAAAAATCAAATTACCTCCACCCACCGCCCCGGCACGGTCGCCCGGATCCGGTTGTCGTACATGGCCTCGCAGGCCACCGTCGGCAGGTAGTAGCGCCCGGCGTAGGCCGCGTTGAGTTGGATGCGGTAAACCCGGGTATCGGCCTGGTTCTGGCCGAACCACGCCGGCAGGTCGAAGTAGGTGTATACCCGGTCGTCGCGCACATCCTGGTAGTCCAGCGGGCTGTTGGCCGCGCCGGAGAGTCCGGACATGCGGGCGTTGAGGATCTCCCAGCCGGAGGGGAAGGTCTGCGACAGCGCCATCTCGTTAAAGGGGAACTGGAAGGAGGTGCTGCGTTTTACCGTAACTTCGGCCACAAAATCGGTGCCCTGGGTCAGGCGGCCGATGTCGATGGGCTGGCCTTTGGTGTCCGTATACCGGATGCTCATGGCAATGTTGCTGGCGGCGGCGTTCTGGTCGCCCACCACGGGCCGGGCATTGACGATGAGGCGGGCGTACAGGCGGGCCTGGCTGTTGTTCTTCACCCCGGCCGAGGTGCCGTTGCCGGTAAAATTGACGGTGCTGACGGGTTTGCTGCCGTCGCCGTTTTTCCAGCCGCCGCCGTTGATGCGGTAGGCGAAAGCGCCGTTGGCGCCGCCGAAATTTTTGCCCACGTAGCGCGACAATGCGCGCAGGGAGGTGGCCAGGCTCTGGGTATTCCAGTACCAGCCCTGCTGGTTGCCAAGTTCGGTGCAAACGGTATTGGCCAGTTCCTGCGCCTTGCCGCCGTCGCCCAGGGCGGTATAGGTTTCCAGCATGAGCGCCCGGTCGCGCAGGTCGCTGCCGTAGGTATAACCGTACCAGTCGTAGCGCCAGTCGCTGCGCCATTTGGCATTGAGCATGTCCCGGGCGGCTTCCGGCTTGCCGGCCTGAGCGTAGGCCGCCGCCAGCAGGAAAGCGGATTGGACGTACTGGTCTTTTTTCTCGCGCAGGCGATTCATGCCCGGCAGGTCGGCTTTCCCGGCCAGGGCCAGGGCATAGAGCCGGTAGGCCTGGGTAAGGTCGTTGTCGAAGTAACGCCACTGCTCGTTGGGGTCATTGCCGGCCAGGGCGTTCCACTGCCGGCTGGTGCGGGTCTGGTTGTCGATCCAGCGTTCCAGCATGCCGGCCGGAATGGCATAGCCTTTATTTTTGGCTTCGAGCAGGAAATGGCCGGCGTATACGCTGCTCCAGTCGTTCACTTCCGACCCGCCGGGCCAGTAGGAGAACCCGCCGCCAGTCTGCTGGAAATCACGCAGTTTTTCCACCGCAGCGGTGACGTTGCGGGTCACATCCGCTTTTTGCTTTTCGGTGAGCGGGGTGAGCAGGTCCACGTACAACTGCGGGAAAGCCGTGGAAGTGGTCTGCTCTACACAGCCGTGCGGGTACTGCAGCAGGTACTCCAGGTGCCGGCTCAGATTGATGGCGGGCAGGGTACTCACCTCCAGCACGGCTGAGGCAAGGTCAGTGTACTGGCCGGGATCGAAAGCCTGCGACCATTCCTGGCCGGGTTCGATGCTGCCCTCCCAGACGTAATTGACGGCCGGGTTGGGGTTGCGCACCAGTATTTCGATGTCCTCGGACACGGATTCTCCGCCGCCCTGGGCCTCGATCCTGAATTTGGCCGCTCCGGTCCGGTTGCCCACCTTCAGGTTGAAATAGGTCATCTGCTCGCCGGGCTCGCTGAAGTTCAGCGTATTGGAGCCATCCTGCACCGAGACAAGGCCGGAGTTTTCCTTCACCCGTACTGTAGCGGTTTTCACCTTGTTTTCCATGGCAAACACATCGACCGGCAGGCGCAGCGTTTCACCGGGGCCCAGCACCCGGGGCAGGGTGGGCAGGATCATCAGCGGTTTACGCACCGGGCAGGTTTTTTCGGCCATGCCGTAGGCGCCTTTGGCGCCGGGCGCCGGGGCGGAACACACCAGCATGGCCCGCACCGAGCCGACGTAGTTGTCGAGTTTGAGCGTGTGTTTGGCTGTCTGGCCTTTTTCCAGGTAGAACGGACCGAGGTGCACCACGGCGGGTTTGAAACGGTTGACCTGTGCGGCGTTCCGGGCTTTTTGATTGATGCCGTCGCCGCCGATGCTGAGGATGCGCTCCAGTTCGGCGCCATAGGCCCCGAGCACGTAGTCGTAAATGTCCCAGGTTTTTACCCCCAGCGCTTCCCGGGCGTAGAAGGCGTCCCAGGGATTGGGTGTTTTGAAGCGGGTGAGGTCGAGCAAACCTTCGTCGACGATGGCCAGGGTATAGGCGCAGGCCCGGCCGCTGCTTTCACTGACCGCTACGGTGAAAGGCTCGCCGGGTTTGAGGGCCTCCGGCATGTCCAGTTTGGGCTGGAGGTGCGTTTGCGGGTTTTCCACGTTCACCGGCGTCACGCCGTACATCCGGATGGGCAGGTCGTTTTTGGTCTGGGCGTGAGGCTGGAGCAGGCTGACGTGCGCGTACACCGTCGGCGCCATTTCCTCCGAAGCCTTGAATTTCAGAAAATTATCGCCGGTTTTGGCGTCGAACCACAAATGCTGCGCGACGCGGGTGCCGCTTTCGAGGGTCAGCAGGATGCGGCCGTTTTCGCTGGCCGGCACCTTCAGGGTCACCTCTTCCCCCACGGCGTACTTTTCTTTTTCCACGCTGAAGGGCAGCATGGCCGCGGCGTTGCGGCTTTTGATGTCGTCCAGTTGTTCGGGATAGCCGCTCCAGAAGAAGTCGCCGCCGGCGTGGCCGCCTTCGGGATCGACGGCCCGGACCAGGAAGCGCCCCCAGTTGCCGGGGCGGACTTTCCAGGTCGCCACGCCGCGCGCGTCGGTGGTGAGCGTGGTCTTGTCCAGCGCGTTGACGTGGTCGGAGGAATTGAACTGGGCGACGTTGGAAGCCTGGTCTTCGTCCCACCACCAGCGCCAGTCGCAGCGGTACAGCCCGGCTTCGATCTTAAGGTTGGGCTGAGGCCGGCCGTTTTTGTCCACCACGACAAACTGTACTTCGCCGCCGTTGCGGTCTATCTCTTTGGACCCCCAGCGGTTGGTGGGAATGTGCACCCCGACGAAGCGCTCATAAGGGAAATAGTCGAGAGCGAAGTTGTCGGTGCTGAAGTCGCCGCTTTTTTCAAAGGCCCGCACCCGGAAATTGGCGATGAGTTTGCCCGGGGCGGCGTCGGGGTTGCCCAGTTGCAGGGGCACGGTCGCCTGACCGTTATCGTCGGTGTTGTTGTCGAACAGGATTTGCGGATCGCTGGAAAACGAACGGGCCGGGTCGTCGAATGCGAAATCCTTGTAGGACTGGAATTCGGTTTTGGCGGCGCGTATTTGCAGTTCCACGCGGGCTTTCAGGCCGCGGGCCGTGGCGCCGTGCAGCCAGTTGACCCGGAGTTTACCGCTCAGGTTTTCGTCGGCGCGGGTCAGTTCTTTTTTCCCGAAATCCAGGTCGAGTTTGAGCCGGTTGGGCTTCACTGTTTCCACTTTCAACTGCCGGGTGAAGGTGGCGCCGCCTACCTGCACTTTGGCCGTCCAGTCGCCGGTCGGGGCGTCGGGCCGGGTGACGCAGTGCAGGGCATAGACCCCGCCGACGCTGTTGGTGGAAACCGTGCGGAACTGGAGGGCGCCGCGGGGGTCGCTGAGTTCGAGGGTGACCGGGTGTGCCGCCGGCAGGTTGCCGGCTTTGTCTTCCAGCACAAAATTGAGATACAGGGAATCGCCGGGCCGCCAGACGCCGCGCTCCCCGTAGAGATACCCCTTCAGGCCTTTTTGGGATTCCACGCCGGCCACGTCGAAACGGCTGAGTGACAGGGAGTTGCCGTCGGCCATCCGCAGATAGCCCCGGCGCTCGCCACTGCTGGCCACCGCAATGAAGGGTGCTTCCCGCAGCCCTTCGACCATGGCTGTGCCGTCGCCGCCGGTGCTGGCTTTGGCGATCGGTTGCAGTTGGAAACTGTATAACTCCACTTCCACTCCGCTCACCGCTTCGGCGGTGTGCAGGTTGGTAACGGCGACAAAAACGGAGTTGTCCTTGCCCCGTTTGGCGGTGATGCCGAGGTCGCTGACGAACACGTTGCGTTTGGTGAAGTGCTCGTAGTTGTAGTACTCGCGGGCGCAGGGGTTGTCGCGGTTGCTCCATTCGTAGCGTTCTTCCCCTTCTGCGTCGTACCAGTCTTCTCCAATGAAATAAATGCCGCGGTAGTCGCCCATGATGCTCACAGGGTTGCCGTTCTCGTCGGTCTGGCCAAGGTGGGCCAGGGCGTCGTCGTCGCCACCGGCCGTGCTTCCGGAGGCTGGGGCCGGCGAGCCGTCGTCGGCGGTGGCCGTAGCGCAGGAATAGTCGATGTACCCTCGCCGGAAGGCCAGGCGGACCTGGTAAATAGCGCCGGGATCCTGCTGGATGATGTCTTTCAGGTCGAGGGCATAGCGCTGCCAGGCCTGCGCGGAGGCGTCGGGGTTGAGGTCGCGCAGGGAGATCTTTTTTTGCAGAATGATCTTGCCGACGCGTTCCAGTTCCTGGTCACCCTCGATTTCGTTCACCTGCAGGTATTGCAGGATGTTGGAGTTGTAGATTTTAAAAACTTCGACATCTACGGCGGTCAGTCCCACGGCTTCGAAGGGGAAAATAACCCCTCCGTCCGCGTTCTGGGGAATGACGGCGCCGCGGCCCACCAGGCGGACGGCTGGTTTGAGGTCTTCGAAAAGGATGGACCAGTCGCTGCGTTCCTTCATGGCGGCATTGGCCACGTTGCGGATGCCGGCTTCCACGCGCAGGTTGCGCTGGCCGGTGATGCGGCCGTCGGGGAAAACCCGCACGAAATTGCCGTCGATGGCGAAAGTCAGTTTGCCGGGAAATTCATCGATGCGGATCAGGCCGCTCAGGTCCTGGGTGGGCAGAATTGGGTCGGAAAAGTTCAGCAGCACATATTGGCTTTCCTGCTGCACCACCCGGGCGCTCATGACCACGAACTCGTCGAGGGCCGGGATCATTTGCTCCTGGCTGCCGTCCTTGTCCACGCCGATGGGATCGCCCGACCAGTCCAGTTGCACGCTCGACCGGACGTTGCCGCGTTCCACGTCGTTCACGTAAAAATCGTGGGTGCGCCCTTCGCCGCTGTGTACCCAGCCGACGGAGAGGGTTTTATTGCCCTGCCGGGCCCGCAGCATTTTTTCCGCCGCGCTGTTGTCCACCGGATCGCTGGTCAGGATGCGGCCGGCCAGCTGCTGGCGCCGGAGGTCGTTGGGATTTTCCGTGCGCAGGCCGACCAGATTCACCTCATAGGAAAGTTCGCGGATGCTGAAGTCGAATTCGAAGGTTTTAGCCTCCTTCGGCACGTCGCTGAAAAGTTTGCCGAGGGCCACGGTGCCGGTGTATTTCTCTCCGTAGGGCAGCGGCTCGGCGGGCTGGAGTTTGATGGTGCGGTCGTCTTCCCACACCGCATCACCCGGGATGGAGGGTGAAACGGAGAACAGGCCGGTTTCCACCTTTTGCCCGATCCGGTCGGTACCCACGGCGGGGTTGACGAAGCGGACCCGGATGGCGTCGTTGCGTCCGATGGACCCGCTGGTGTAGGCGTACACGTATTTGGATACGGCCGCGTAATACGCCTCGTTTTTGGCGATTTTACGGCAGGAGCCGAAGACAAAAAGGGCAATGAGCAAAGGGCAAAGGGCAAATAGGCAAAGGTGTTTGCGCATGGTTTTGGTTAATGAAAAGATCGATGAATGGAGATGGTGCTAACGACAGGCGGATAATCGGTTATCAAAATCTGACCGGTGTTGCCTGCCGGAAACCGGTTTTACAGCAACCCACTTATTTCGGCAGCCGGATCGTGTAGGTTTTACCCGCCTTGTTGGTCAGTTTACTGTCGATCAGCCAGGGGTTATACAGTTTCAGCATCCGGTAGTTGGTACCGTGTTCATGGGCGAAGTCGCCCCAGTTGGCCACCGGGCCGCTGACGTCCACCGTCCGGAATTCGGTCAGCGGCGGATACAGGTGTTCCTTTTCAATCAGGTACTCGTACTGCTCGGGGTTTTCCATGACTTCCTTGATGGCCACGATGCGGAAAGGATAGCGCATCGTCTCGTCGGCGGCGAGGTTGAGTTCGAAGAAGGATTTGGCGCGTTGCTTTTCCATTTCTTCGGCAATGCGGCCCGGTCCGCCGTTGTAAGCGGCAGCGGCCAGAACCCAGGAGCCAAGGCGCTCTTTTTCTTTTTTCAGGTATTTGCAGGCGGCCCGGGTGGCTTTTTCCAGGTGGTAGCGCTCGTCCACTTCGCCGTTCACCTCGAGCCCATAGCCGCCGGCGGCGTCTTTCATGAACTGCCATACGCCGCGGGCCCCGGCGGGCGACACGGCGTTGGACAGGGCGCTTTCGGCCACGGCCAGATACTTCAGGTCGTTGGGAACGCCTTCCGCTTTCAGGATGGGTTCGATCAGCGGGAAGAGGGCATTGGCCCGCTTGACCGCCAGAATGGTTTGCGAGTGAAAATAAACGTTGCGCAGTAACTCCGCGTCGAGGCGCTGGCGCACATCCCAGTTGTCCATGGGAAACTTTTCCCCGCAGAAATCGAAATCCTTGTCGAGGTTGATGGAACGCACCGTCTGTTCGGGTGAAGCGGCGTGCAAACCGCCTTTTTCATCGTCGCCGTTGAAGGAGGAAACGAAGAGAAGGGTCAGACCCGCCACCAGGAACAAATTGATTACCAGCAGTATGCGCAAATTCTTTTCCAAAGCCATAGCCGAAGGGTTTGATAAAATAACTTCGGCAAAGATAACGAAAAAAGCGGGGGGAAATTGAGTGGGAAAGGGGTTTCAGGGTTGTGAGGGTTACAAGGTTTCAGGGTTCAACTTCAGTCCGGCTGATGCACAACCCTGAAACCTCGTAACCCAGTAACCTCAAAAGACCAAAGCCCCCCCGACCCGGAAATTGGCGGCCGGGCTGCTTTTGGCCGAGAAGCCGTTGAGCAGGTTGTCGGACGTCAGGTAAACCTGGACTGGGCCGGGTTGCAGGATCAGGTGAAAGCCGAGATTGGACGAGGAGCGGGTGCTGGTGCTGTACATGGCGCCCAGCGACAGCCAGCGCAGCGGTTCCCAGCGGATGCCGGCTCCGGCAGCGGTATTGTCACGGCTGTTGAGCGTTTCGTACATGGTATTGAGGCTGACCGACCATTTTTCGGAAAGATCGAAGGAGCCGCCGGCATAAATACGCATGGGCAGGTCGTTCTTCAGGTTGTCGCTGCCGGTCTTGACGAATTTGAAAATATCGTTCAGGGTGTCCAACTGGGCGTCGAAATCGAGGTTGTCCGAGCCGTTGATGATGTCGAGGCCGGCGATCTCGGCGCCGTTGTAGGTGTACTCGTTCCGGCTGGTGAAGGTCGACACGTCCTTCTTCCAGGTAATGGCGCCGCCGAGATTGAGGGCCGAGGCGTATACGGACAGCCGCTCCGACAGTTTGGCGTGCAGGCCCAGATCGAAAGCAAAGCCGCTGTTTTTCGTAGACGGGCTGCCGCCGAAGGAGCCGGCGTTGATGTCGTACCCGTAGCCCGAGGTATCGAAGGACTCGACGAGCGAGGACGAGTAGAACTGATAGTCGGTGCGCAGGGTCAGTTGGTAGATGTCCGGGTCGGTGTAAACGCTCAACTCGGTGTGGCCGTCGTCCGTGCGCAGCAGGTTCATACCGGTGAGGTATTTCAGGCGGGCGCCGAGGCTGAAGTTGCCCACCTGGCGCGATACGCCGACGCTCCATTCATGCCAGTCGAAAGCGTCCGTTTGCGGCCCGATCTGGAGGGTCTGGCCTACGAAGGGAGCGTTGCCGTACCACAGGATCTGGGCCAGCGATTTCGGGTATTTCACCCAGGCATTGAGCAGGATGGCGTGCCCCAGTTGCAGGCCCCACAGGCTGTCGCGCGACCTCAGGCCGAGCGATACCGTCTCGATGCGCTGCTGGTAGAACAGTTCGTTCTCGGGCTCCAGTTTGTCGATGGCCTGGCTCAGGTCGATGTACGTACGGTCGCCTTCTTCGCGGAACAAATCGTTGTAGGTGAGTTCGCCGGAATGCGCAATGTCCAGCGACAGGGCCGGCACGCCGATGAAAAAGCGTTTGCCCTCCGGGTAAAAGGCCGGGTTGATGCTGTTGCTGTGCCAGAGGTCCGGCAGGGAAGAGAGCATCAGTTCCTGCTGGGCGCCCAGTCCGGCGCTCAGGAACAGGAGGAATATGGTGATTTTATGTTGATGGTGCATTGTCTTGGATGGTTTGAAGGTTTGATGGGTTTGAAGGTTTGGTGGGTTTGAAGGTTTGATGGGTTTGAAGGTTTGATGGGTTTGAAGGTTTGATGGGTTTGATGGTTTGATGGTTTGAAAAGTTTGAATGGTTTGAATGGTTTGAATGGTTTGAAGGGGGCACTATCCAACCATCAAACCATCAAACCATCAAACCATCAAACCATCTTAAAGCCTCGTTCTCACCTTCAACCCCATCTTTACCGTCGTCTCGTCGGTGGCCAGCAGTTTTACCGGCACATTGCCGTCCTGGGCGGTGGTGAAGGACGTTTTCAGGTAGGCTTTTTTGGCCTGGCGGACGAACTCGAAACGGCTGGCTGACATGGGGATCAGGCGCTCGGTGCGCTGCTTGCCGGTGGCCACGCCGTTGCTGTTGACCGGCGCGGATTGCATGATGAAAGGCTCGCCGGTGAACAGGGAATCGATGGCATTGCCCGCCTCGTCGAGAAAGTACAATTGCAGTTCCGAAGAAACGGGCGTGCCGTTCTCGCTCACCAGTTTGAATTCCACGGCTTCTATCTTGCTGGTATCCAGGTCGGTCAGGTCGCCGAAGTTCAGGTCGAGGGTTTGTTCGGCGCCGAAGTTCCGGGCCGAGCCTTCGAGCAGCAGTTCCACGCTCATGGCCAGGCTGATCACGCTGCTGTCGGTCAGGAAGCCGATGATGTTGGGATCCTTCTGAGCGTTGGAGATGCCGTCCACTTCGTAGATCAGGCGTTTGGGCTGGGAATTGAAGATCTGGGCGATATTGGAATTGGTATCGTCCAGATAGATTTCGGTGTACTTGGTTTGGCCTACCTCGCCGAGGGCCCAGGAGGGGTAGTTGAAATCCACCGCGCTGTCCACAAATACGCTGCTGATGAGCGGTATTTCCTCGTCGTTTTGCCCGATAAAACTCAGGTATTTGATCACGCCGCGGGTCGGGAAGCCCCAGGAGTTGGCAATGCGCATGGTAACCTTGGGGTTTTTGATCTGCACGTCGCCCACCAGTTCGGTCTGGTTGATGTCGATCTCGATGGTGTCGCGGATAAGCGAGTAGCGCTGAAATCCCCAATAACCTTCGAGGTAACTGAATTCGAGCGAATCGAAGGTGATGAAAATGCCCGGAATGCCGGGGAACGCTTCCACTTTTACCCGGTCGCCGTTGGGCCGGTAGGCTTCGTAAATGAATTCAAGCGTGTTGCTGTCCGACTGTAGCAGGTTGCCCGCCATTTCGATGGGGGGCGATACGTAGGTGACGAAGGGTCCTACCACAAAGGGATATTGAAAAACCTGACCGTTTTTGGTCATCTGCGGGATGCGTAGTTTGCAGGTCAGCGTATCCAGCGAGTTGTTGATGGCCGTGATGACGATGGTGCCTTTCGACAGGTCGGCGCGGTAAATGGTGACCCCGTCGAGCGTGTCGATCGGTGAACTGGAAATCGTATCGATCAGGGGGAACGACCCGCCGGCAAAGTCGGCGAAGATGTCGGTGGCCGGCTTTTGCGCCACGTCGCCGCTGTAGTACAGGGTCATGGTGTTGTCGGGGTTGACCACGATGGTGTCACCGGAGAGGGTATCGTTGAGCACTTTGAACATCAGGTCTTCCAGGTTCACCGTGGTAGTGAAGAGCGGGAAAGCAAACTCCGAATTATGATCGGCAAATTCGGTATCGTTGTAATCGGTTTTGTAGCAGGCTGGCCAGGCCAGGAATGAAACGAACAGTACGGGCACAAAAAGGCGCAGCAGTTGTTTGTAATGCATCAGTGTGGATGTTCTGATTGGTGGTGAACAGGAAAAGAACGAAGCGCAGGCAGGCAACTGGCTAGGGCGAAAAACTTCGCCTTTGGATTGAGCGGGCGAAAGTAAGCGTAAGTTCCCGAAACGTAGCGAGCGTCCGGCGGTAATTAAGACCAATTACTGACAAATATCAAAACAACAAGGGTTGCCGGAAGTACGGGACATCCATTAAAAATGAATGCCACTGGGTACTTCCGGCAACCCCGGTTGCCTCTTTTTACACTTAATTACTCCGATTACCCTTTGATTACCTTAACGGCCGTGCTGAAAGTTTTTCCTTTCAGTGCCACTACGTAAGCGCCGTCGGCGACCGGTACCCCCCGCCCATCCAGTCCGTTCCAACGCCACTCCTGTTGCCCGGACGCGGTTTGCAGCGCTTGGGAAACCACTCTTTTACCCAGCAAATCGGTGACTTCAATGAACACCTGGTCGGCAGCCTGCTGCTCCCACCGGATGACGAGCGAATCGTGGAAAGGGTTGGGTACCGGCGGATAAACTTGCAGCCCGGCGCTGTTTCCGTTCGGGGAAGAAATGCCGGTCACGTCCTGGCCTT
>WBZQ01000520.1_pt1 | contig 14888 bp, 17 predicted proteins | sample 5204251 | NCBI WGS metagenome assembly WBZQ01 (sample SAMN12412402, study PRJNA552823) | activated sludge metagenome | isolation source: activated sludge from nitrification reactor of wastewater treatment plant... | place: USA: Virginia | collected 2017-09 | reverse complement strand
CGTGCGGGGGCCGGCATCGGCGTAAAACCGCCGGTAAAAGGTCGTGAGGGCGCCCATGGTTTCCGGGTTGTCGTAGGGGAACAGCCACCCGAAGCCCGGCGGGAGGTCAATTTCCGGCGGACGAAGGCTCCGGGTAAAGGCGATGACCTGTTCGGCAAAATTCATGGCGCAAGATGGAGGAAATTAAGGTAATTGAAGTAATTGCGGCAATTACAGCAATTACAGCAATTACAGTAATTACAGCAATTACAGTAATTACAGCAATTACAGTAATTACAGCAATTACGGCAATTACAGCAATTACAGCAATTACAGCAATTACAGTAATTACAGTAATTACAGCAATTCCCCCCCGCTTACTTCCCTAATCCCGTTTCTTTGCCTTCCTATGACCATTTTCCGGCTTTCCAAACCCGATCGCCTGCTGCGCGGCGATATTGTCCTCGACGGCTCCAAAAGCATCAGCAACCGGGCGCTGATCGTGCTGGCCCTGGCCGGCGCCGATCCGGCCGGCTGGCTCAGCAACCTGTCCACCTCCAAAGACACCACCACCCTGCGGCGGCTGCTGAGCCAGGACGGCGAGGTGTACGACGCCGGCGATGCGGGCACCACTTTCCGCTTCCTGACTGCTTATCTGGCCCTGCAGCCCGGCTCCCAGGTGCTCACCGGCTCCGCCCGGATGCGCGAGCGCCCCATCGGCGGACTGGTCCAGGCCCTGCGCGGCCTCGGCGCCGACATCGAATTTCTGGAAAAAGCAGGGTACCCGCCGCTCCGGATCGGCCCGATGGCCGGAAACGGGGCACGGCCTGTGGTGCGCATCGACGCCGGCACCAGCAGCCAGTTCCTCTCCGCCCTGCTTATGGTTGGCCCCTGCCTGCCGGCCGGATTGCAGCTGGTGCCGGAAGGCAAACTGGTTTCCCGGCCCTACCTGGAGATGACCCTGCAGCTCATGCGCCATTTCGGCGCCACGGCCGCCTGGGAAGGCGAAGCAATCACCGTGGAGCCCGGCCGGTACCAGCCGCGCCCCTTTACCGTGGAAGCCGACTGGTCGGCAGCCTCGTATTGGTACTCCCTGTCCGCGCTGTCCGACGAGGCCGACCTGCGCCTGCGCGGCCTTTTTTCCGGCAGTTGGCAGGGTGATTCCGTGGTGGTACGGATGATGGAAAATTTTGGCATACGAACGGAATTCGAGGCCGACGGTCTTCATCTGAGCAAACCGGCGGCGGTGCGCCCCCCCCTGTTCGAGTGGGATTTCGTCGAATGCCCCGACATCGCCCAAACCCTGGCCGTCACCTGCGCCGGACTGGGCACCCGCGGCGTTTTTACCGGCCTCGAAACCCTGTTCATCAAGGAAACGGACCGGGTAGCGGCGCTCACCAACGAACTGGCCAAAGTGGGCGTGCATTTCGGACAACTGCCACCGGCGCCCTCCGGCAGGGCCTTTTTTGAAGTAAACGGCCGGGCGGCATGGCAGGAAACGCCGCGTTTTGCCACCTACGGCGACCATCGCATGGCCATGGCTTTCGCACCGCTGGCACTGCTGGGCGATATTGAAGTGGAAAATCCGGAAGTGGTAGGGAAGTCGTACCCGGCGTTCTGGGAGCACCTGGAGCAAGCCGGGGTGCGGCTCCGGAGGCTGCCGGATTAAAACAATTCCAACTGCTCGCCCAGCGGCAGCAACTGGAAACTCCGCCGGTGATAGGGCGTGATGCCGTGCTGCCGGATCGCCTCGCGGTGTACGTCGGTAGGGTAACCCTTGTTCGAGTGCCAGCCGTAGTGCGGGAACTCCGCGTGCAGCCGCAACATATACTCGTCGCGCCAGGTTTTGGCCAGCACGGAAGCGGCGGCAATGGCGGCGTATTTGCCGTCGCCCTGCACCACGCAGAGGTGCGGAATGCCGGCGTAGGCGTAAAAGCGGTTGCCGTCCACCAGGATAAATTCCGGGCGTTGCGGCAGGCCGTCGAGCGCCCGGTGCATGGCCAGAAAGGAAGATTTCAGGATGTTGATGCGGTCGATCTCCGGCGCGTCCACCTGCGCCACCGACCAGGCTACGGCTTCCCGTTCGATCACCTCCCGCAGGGTATCGCGCTGGCTTTCCGTCAGTTGCTTGGAATCGTTCAGCATGGGGTGGTGAAAATCGCGGGGCAGGATCACCGCCGCCGCAAATACCGGCCCGGCCAGGCAACCGCGCCCGGCTTCGTCGCAGCCGGCTTCCACAAAGCCGGGGTGGTGAAAGGAGAGGAGCGACATGGCGGGTCAAATATAGGGAAAAGGGGGCAAGTACTCGTCCGACGACAAATTCGTCGGACGAGGCGGCTGCACAGCAGGTCAAAGTTTACTCGTCCGACGACAAATACGTCGGACGAGGCGGCTGCGCAGCAAGTCAAAGTTTACCCCTACTTTTACCGGAAAAATATTGCCCATGCAGCCCGGAGCATCCGTCAGCATCCACGACCTTGCCTTTACGCCCCTGCTTTCCGAACAACAGGTCCAGAACCGCGTCCGCGAACTCGGCGACGCTTTAACCGAGCGGTACGGTGGTCAAAATCCTTTGTTTATCAGTATTTTAAGCGGAGCGTTCGTGTTTGCGGCCGACCTGATACGTGCCTTCAAAAGCAACTGCGAGGTGGGTTTTGTGAAACTGTCTTCGTACCGCGGTACCCAGTCTGCCGGCGCCATCCAGACCGTCATGGGGCTGGAAAAAGAGATCGCCGGCCGGCACCTGATCGTGGTGGAAGACATCATCGACACCGGACGGACGCTGCATTTTTTCCTCGATCAGTTGCGGCAGCAAAATCCGGCCTCCATCTGCACCGTAGCCTTTCTGCGCAAGCCCGACGCCGTCGAATTCCCGGTCGAAGTGGATTTCGTCGGCTTCGATATCGAAAACAAATTCGTGGTGGGTTACGGACTGGACTACGAAAGCCTGGGCCGCAACCTGCCGGGGATCTATGTGGTGGATTGAGCGCAGTTTGACGACCGCCACAGGTTGAAGCCGGAATTTCCGTAACCCGGCCTACAACCCGTACTTATCCAGCAGATACACCAGGGCGGCCATGCTCGCCGCGCCGAGTTCCAGTTCCCGCTTGTTCACTTTGTCGAAGGTATCGTCGGCCGTGTGGTGCAGGTCGAAGTAGCGCTGGGAGTCGGGCGAGTAGCCGCTCAGCAGGCCCTTCATACCTTTCAGCGGGCCAATGTCGGCTCCGCTGCCGCCCTTGCTCAGTTTCAGGCCGTAGGGCTCCAGCAGGCTTTCATAGGCCGCTACTTTTTCAAAAAATTTGGCAAAAACACTCTCCTCGGCGTCGAAGGTGAAACCGCGCGGGGTGAAGCCGCCGGCGTCGGTTTCGATGGCGGCGAGGTGGAATTCGCCTTTGCGCTGGGCTTCTTCGGCGTATTTGCGGCCGCCGCGCAGGCCGTTTTCTTCGTTCATGAACAGTACGCAGCGCACGGTGTGGCGGGGCCGGTAGCCGGTCTGCCGCAGCAGGCGCAGCACGTCCATGCTCTGGGTGCAGCCCGCACCGTCGTCGTGGGCGCCGTGGCCGGCATCCCAGCTGTCGAGGTGGCCGCCCACCACGATCACGTCGTTGGGGCGCTCCGAACCGCGGATCTCGCCGATCACGTTGTACGACTGCACGTCGGGCAACATCCTGCAGTTCATTTTCATCGAAACGGTGGCCTTGCCTTCTTCCTTCAGCAACTGGCTGAGTTTTTCGGCGGCCTGGGTGCTGATGGCCGCCGCCGGGATGAGGGTGTAGGTGGAATCGTACCGCAGCGAGCCGGTGTGCGGAAAATCGTCGAGCCGCAGGCTCATGGAACGCACCAGCACGCCGACCGCGCCGTATTTGGCCGCCCGCGAGGGGCCGTGGGCGCGCTGGTCGACTGCTCCGCCGTAGGCCTCGAAGGTGCGGATCTTGGTGGGATCCATGGGCCGGTTGAAGAACACGATCTTGCCGCGGATGCCCCGTTCGTTGAGTTTGTCCAGTTCCTCCCAGGTTTTTATTTCCACCACTTCGGCGCTGAGGCCGGCCGCCGGGGTGCCGACCGAACCGCCCAAGGCCAGGGCGCTCAGGTTGATCGTGCCGTATTTTTTGGAGCCGCTGACACGCACCTGTTCGGCGTCGCCGCGCACCCAGTGCGGCACCATGCAGGGCTGTAGCCATACCGAATCGAGACCGAGCGTATCGAGCGTGGCCCGGGTCCATTGCACGGCTTTTTCCGCGGCGGTGCTGCCGCTGAGCCGGTGGCCGATGCGCAGGCACAGGTGTTCGAGCCAGGGGTAGCAGCGCCCGTCGGTGAGCGCCCGGTCGTAAATTTTACGGATAAAGGCAGCATCCGCGTCTTTTTCGGGCGTTTGCGCCGATACCCGGAATGGAAGTGTAAAAATGACAATAAGGGCGAGCAGGGCCGGGGAGACAAACCGGCGAACGGGCTGATAATTTTTCATTTTCAAAAACGAATAAAATTATGTTTCAAAAACAGGGATTGGTTTTGAATGCTTTGAAATTTGTTTTGGCAAAGTTTTCTTTTTAGCAAATGCAGGTTTCAACAGATTTTCTTCACGAATATCAGGTTTTATGCCCGTTGATTTTACTGCAAAAAAAATTTTGAAAAAATTTCGCTTTTCTTCTTGTAGGATTTACACAAAGCATATTACCTTTGTCAACAGAAAGCAAGTACGCGAAAGAATAATTTGGTTTTATTTGGTTAGGGCTGAGGTAGTGCTGTGGTGGCACTGCCTCATTTTTTTTGCCCTGAAAACGCCCTACGACCCGTAGGCCCGCAACGCTTCCCGCACACTTCCGAACCGCAGCAACAGGTTTTTGGCCGCCTCATAACCCAGTCCGGTGGCCTGAACGATCATTTTGGCCCCCCGGTCCACCAGTTTCGCATTGCTGAGTTGCATGTCCACCATCCTGTTGTCCTGCACCCGTCCCAGCCGGATCATGACCGCCGTGGAGATCATGTTCAGGATGAGTTTTTGCGCCGTGCCCGATTTCATGCGCGTGCTGCCGGTCACGAATTCGGGGCCGACCACCGCCACCACCGGAAAATCGGCCTCGGCCACCACGGGCGCGCCGGGGTTGCAGGTGATGCAGCCGGTGGTGATGCCGTGCTCCCGGCAGGCCCGCAGGCCGTGTATCACATAAGGCGTGGTGCCCGAAGCAGCGATGCCGATCACCGTGTCCAGTTCGTCGGGCTGCCACTGCTTCAGGTCCAGCCAGGCCTGCGTCTCGCTGTCCTCGGCGTTCTCCACCGCTTTCCGGATGGCCTGGTCGCCGCCGGCGATGAGTCCCACCACCCATTCCGGAGGCGCGCCGAAGGTGGGCGGTATTTCCGAGGCATCCACTACGCCCAGCCGGCCGCTGGTGCCGGCCCCGATGTAGAACAGCCGGCCGCCCTCACGCATTTTGGGCACTACCGACTCGACCAGCGCCTCGATGTGCGGGATGACTTTGGCCACGGCCAAGGGTACGGTACGGTCTTCGGCGTTGATGTTTTCCAGCAGTTCCCGCACGCTCATCTGCTCCAGGTGGCGGTATTTCGAAGTGCTTTCGGTGATTTTTTCCATGTTATTCAAACTTGATTGACAAGCGTTTACAAAGCGTTGTGGATTTTAACAAATTTTCGGAAAGCCGTAACATCTTTTAAAAGCACGGCTGCGGACAAGAGGCGCACCTTGCGGGCAGAATTGAAAACGAGTAAAAAAACGAAAGCCATGTTCGCTACAATCCGCCTCTTCACCCCGGTATTATTGTTGGCCTTTGTGCTGACTTCCTGCCAATCCGCCCAGAAGTTCGTCGAAAGCGGCGACTACGACGGCGCCATCGAATTTTGCGTGCGCAAATTGCGGGGCAAATCGAAGAAAAAAACCGAACTCGTGCAAGGCCTCGAAGCGGCTTTTCGCAAAGCGCAGGCCCGCGACAAAAATACGGTCGACCACCTCGTCGCCGAAGGCCGCCCGGAAAACTGGGAATGCATCAACGACATCTACCGCGACATGGCCGCCCGCCAGCGCAAGGTCGCCCCGCTCACGCCGCTGGTCTCCAAAGACGGCTACCGCGCCAAATTCGACTTCGCCGACCTGGCCAGCCTCGAACGCGACAGCCGTACCAAAGCCGCCGACTACCTGTACAACCGGGCCCAGGACCTGATCGCCCGGGGAGAGAACGGCGACAAACAGGCCGCCCGCGAAGCCTACGAGGTGCTGCAGGATCTCGGCCGGAAATACTACCGCAACTACAAGGACAGCGAGCAACTGCTGAAAACGGCCCGCGACCTGGGCACTTCCTACGTCCTGTTCGAGGTGAAAAACCAGTCGGACAAACTGCTGCCGCGCGCCGTCGTCGACCGGGTCATGGCCATCGGCAAACAGGACCTGGACAGCGAGTGGAAAGCCTTCTACTTCGACGGCAAACCCGGCGTGCAGTACGACTACAAGGCCGTCTTTAAAGTCAGACAGGTCGACATCAGCCCCGAGCGCATCCACGAACGCGCCTACGTGGACGAGAAAGAGATCCAGGACGGCTGGGATTACGTGCTGGACGCCCGCGGCAACGTGAAAAAAGACTCGCTGGGCAACGACATCAAAGTGCCGCGCAAGGTCTGGATCCGCGCCAACGTGCTGGAAGTGCTCCAGACCAAAGCCGCCCGCCTGACCGGTACGGTCGAGATCTACGACTGGCAGCGCAATACCCTGCTCGATACCCGCGAACTCAACACCGAGGTGCTGTTCGAGAACTACGCCTCCACCTTCAACGGCGACCGCCGCGCCCTCAGCGAGGAGTCGAAGCGCCGCATCGGCAACAGCCCCCAGCCCTTCCCCCGCGACGAGGACATGCTGGTGCAGGCGGCAGAGCGCCTGAAGCCGGATTTGAAAGACGAGTTACGGCGGAACCGGGCGATATTTTAGGGGAGGTTTTGGAGGAAGGTTGGAAGGTTGGAAGGTTGGAGTGCCGGCCCTTGAGTATTCACGGGGTGACTTGGAGTCACCCCGTGAATCGACCGACGCAGGAGCGGTGACACCTCTGCGCGGAAGTCAACCGGTTCTGCCGTGGAGAGGTGTCACCAGCCTCATACTTCGGCTGATGACACCTCTCCACTACCGCACATTCCCCGCAATCTTGTTATCCCGAGCCAGCGCTTCGTCCGACGAATTTGTCGTCGGACGAATCTGCATTACTGCACCGGCACCGACACCAGCGCCCATTCGTTCAAACTGCCCAAGCCGTCGTCGGCTTTCACCAGCACGTAGTATTTGCTGCCGGCGGCATTGAAGAAGCCGAAATAGCCGCGGGCGATGGAGGCGGTGCCGCCGCCGGTACCGTCGGGCGTCAGGAAGCCGGGCAGGGTTTCGGTGCCCTGGAAACCCAGAAACTGGGCGTCGTATTTCCGGATCTGGTTGGAGGGCTTTAAGTCCCACACGAAGAGGCCGTCGGAGAAAACCGCGTAAATTTTGTTGGCCGCGGAAGAATGGTCGAGGGTCGAGATATAACCATCTCCGGTCAGCGCGCCGTTGTAGGTCATATCGATGCTCTGCTGGGTGGACGACTTGAACACGTTGCGGCTGCGGGCGAAGATGCGGTTGCCATCGTCGCTGAACCACAAGTCGCCGCCGAAGTCGTAGTCGCCGTGGTAGGGCGAATCGTAGAGCAGTTGCGCCGTCCCGCCGGCGATGGCGTATTTTTCAAAATCGGAAGGTGAGAGGCCGTTGTCGGCGCCGTAGATATAGGTGCCGGAAGGATGCAGTTTAGCCCGGGTGCCGGCGTAGATCTGGCCGTCGGTGCTGGGCGTCTCGGCGCCGGTGGCCAGGTTGATGCAGCGGATCTGTTCCCACTGGTCCTGGCGCGGGAACACGTAGGCCCAGTTGTTGGGCGCCAGCACGATGTCCAGCGCGTCGGCGGTGACGCTGTAGACCTTTTGCACGGACAGGCTGCCCAGGTTCACGTAGGAAAAGGAGCCGTTGTGGCCCACCGCGGCATGGCTGCCGTTGGGCGCTACCGAGACGCAGGTCGGCACGTAGTCCAACTGGACGGATTGGATGGTTTGCGTCTCCGGGTACAGTTTGAGCAGGCGGTTGGGCGCTTCGGTCACCGCCACCAGCACGTCGTTGGCGCGGTCGTACTCCGCGTCGATCACCCGGCCGCTCAACAGCCATTTTTCTTCCTTGAAATGCCGTACCGCCACCGGCAGGCTAAGGGAGGCGCCTTTGTTGTTCTGCACGGTCACGCCGGCCGTATATACATTGGTGGCGCTAAAGTTGTCGCGTTTCACCGTAGCCGTCAGCAGCACCGAATCGCCCGGGGCCAGGGTGCCCGAGGCCGGGCTGACCTCGACGAAGGGCTGGCTGGCGGTCAGGTTCCACTGGAAGGCGGTGTTGCCTGCATTGCGCAGCCAGGCCGTGCGGGTGTCAACGAAATAGTTGAAGGTCAGCGAATCGACGGAAGCGCTCATCAGTCCGGTTTCGGGTACGCTGAGGCTGACCGGCAGGTTCACCGCGCCGCCTTCGGAGTTGGATTGCAGCACCGCCGTAGCCTGCACCGTGCCCACGGCCAGGCCCTGGCGGTTCACCCGGACGGTGACCGGCTGACTGGATCCGGAGGACAAAACGAACTGGGCCGGCTCGAAACTCAGCCAGGAGGCCGCCGTGGAAAAGTTGGCGTTCAGATGGCCCGTGCCGGCGTTTTTCACGGTGACGACCTGTTCGTCGGTGCCGGCGGGAAAGGTTAGCGTAGCGGGCGACACTTCGGCCAGCGGGTGGGCGCCCACGTACAGTTTCACTTCCGTACTGGCTTTGCCCGCGCCGTCGGAGATGATCTCGACCGTGCCGGTGTACTGGCCCTCGTCGAGGCCGGTGGGTTGGGGCGTCAGTTTGAGTTCCTGGATCTGGCCGGCGTAGGTGCCCGATGAGGGGCTTACCTGGAGCCAGGCGGGTTTGCCGGCCACCTGCCAGCTCACGTTGCTTTTGGGCTGCACCGACAGCAGGATCTTGCCTTCCTCGTTGTCGTTGAGCATGACCTGGGCCGGCGAAACGATCAGTTGCGCGTTTGCATCTATCGGGTCGTCGCCGTCTTTTTGGCAGGAAAAGGTAAAAAGGAGCAGGGCCAGCAGGAGGAGTGTTTTTTGTTGCATGGGCGAAAAGTTGCGGGGTGGAGCCGTGAGAGGCCGGTTGTGTTTATTGTTGCAGCAAAAGTAAGGCGAGTTGGTGGAGTTGGGCGGAGAGGTGGCCGGGTTTAACAAATGGAGAATGTTTGGTGGTGCTCCTACATGAGTTATGGGAATCAGGGGGTGAAAAAGGCAGGTTATTCCGGAAACTACTATTTCCGGTCCATCGAGGTGGACTCGGGTTTTGTAGTTCCCTCCGCTGCGCTGCGGGATGACAAGCCAAAGCCGGGCGGCTAAACCGCAGTGCCTGGCCGGCGTGGTACGGATTCGATTCGTCCGATGACAAATTCGTCGGACGAATAACCCTCAGGCGCCGTAATGCGGATTAAACCACGCCATGTGAATGGGCGTATGAAAAGTATTTCCGGGCAACAGGATCTTCCGTTCCTGTCGGCCTTCATTGATAAAACCGAGGCTTTCGTAGAACCGCACGTTCCGGTCATTGTGCTCCCTGGTAAAGAGTTCCACCCTTAAGATGTGCGGAAAATCGGTTTCCACCTGACGCAGAAACTCCTGAAACAGGCGCTTCCCCAGTCCCTGCCCTTGCCGGTCCGGGTCGACTACGATCGTCAGGTCGGTCAGAAGGTGGCGAAAGGCCTGGATATCCGGGGTGATGGCGTGGATCTCGCCGGCCAGTTCCCCCGCCTCCAGGGCCACCAGAATCAATCCGTTCGCGATAGCGGCGTTTAGAAAATACGCGATGTAGTCTTCCGTGATCTCGGCGGGGTTACGAATTATACCGTCCGGAAGGTACGCCACTTTTTGGTACAGGGCCAGTATTTGTTCCCGGTCTGCGACGGTGGCTTTTCTGATGGTCATGGTGAGATAATTTTATGGACTACAGTGTTATCAATGGCCAGGGTTTAACTCAATTTTTCTAAAACCGCAGCATACAATTCTTTGCGGTTATTTATGGCCGCCTCCACAAAACCCGTATCCGCAGCCGTATGCTCGTCGTATTTCGCCGACCAGAGGATGATTTCCGTCATCATGGGCAGCAGGTCCAGGCCTTTGGGAGTAAGGCGGTAGATCAGTTTCGATTTGTGGTTTTCATCCGGTTGTCTGGTCACGATGCCGTTGCGCTCCAGGCTCGACAGCCGGTCGGCGAGGATGTTGGTGGCGATTTTTTCTTCGGAGGCCAAAAAGTCGCCGTAGTATTTTTTGCCCTTGAACAGGAGATCGCGCAGGATGAGCAGCGTCCAGCGGTCGCCAAATATCTCCAGGCCAAAGTGGATGGGGCAGTCGGACTTGCGCGTGATTTTTTTCATGCGGCAAAAATAATTCAAAAATTACTTGCAAAAAACAAGTACCTGCGCTTTTCTTTGCACTTGCAAATTGCAAGCAAAATTCAAATAAAAATGACCGTTTTACACAACGAAATAACCATCGCTGCCCCTATGGAGCGCATCTGGGCGGCCCTGGCCAACCTCGAAGAACTGGAAAAATACGACCCGACCGTGCGGAGGTCCACCGCCACCACGCCGTCGAAAAGCGGCCTCGGCAGCGCCCGGCGGGTGGAAATGCGGGACGGCAAAAACTGGTTCGAGGAAAAATGCACCGTGCTGCAACCGCATGAAGCCCTTGCCTACGAACTGACCGCCTGCTCCTTTCCGGTGCACGGCTTGCAGCACACCTACCGTTTTGAAAAAACGGGCGACGGTAAAATCACCGTCCGCCAAGTGATGCAATACCGGATGAAGTTCGGATTTTTGGGCAAAATCCTGGACGCGCTGCTGGTCAGAAAGCAATCGGACCGGGGCATCAAAGCCTTTATGGCGGGATTGAAATCTTTCACGGAAAAATCTTGATCGATGCCTTACAGCGAATTTTTAGCCGACCGGGTGCGCCGCCGCCTCTCCCCCGGCGGCCACCTGGTAGAAAAGAAAATGATGGGCGGGCTGGTTTTCATGGTCAACGACAAAATGTGCGTCGGCGTGGACACCGACCGCTCGACCGGCGACGACCGCCTGATGGTGCGGGTGGGCAAAGCCGTACACCAGGACCTGCTCGAACGCCCCGGATGCCGGGAAATGGACTTCACCGGCAAACCGATGAAAGGCTTCTTGTTCATTTACCCCGCCGGCTTCGACAGCGAGGCCGATCTCGACTTTTGGGTGGAGCGGGCGCTGGCGTTCAACCGGGAGGGCGCGGTGGCGGGGAAAAAGAAAAAGTGAGGGGGTGGTTTCCGGAGGTTTGAGCCGGCGCCCCGGCTTGAGATATTGGGGCCGGGCCTAAAAAAAACGAAGATGTGCTTGTATTTTTTACAACAGACCATTTACATTTGTTGCCAGCAACCCTTGCCAGGATGATCGCATGCACGTCTTCATAATTGTAACTGCCCCCTGATGGCTGCACTTGAGGTGTGCGCCGTCAGGGGGCGGGTTGTTTTGATAGGTTACTTACCCGCAATGGACGACTAAGTAAAAAGGCGCAATGCGGGATACGTGACTAAAACTGGGGCAATCCCGCAATGCGGGTTTTACTTAGTCGTTCGTTGCGGGAGTGCAATAGTTAGCGGCAGATTAAGATCAAACTAATACATAGAATGGATATCAAGGAATTTAAGAAAAAGTTGTCTGTTGCAATTGGAGATAATCTTGATGACGCATACAAAATACTTGACGACAATTTATCGGATAACTCAAGGCTCTATACTATGTTTTTAGTATCAAGGAGTAATTGGGAGAGAATTAAAAAGGATATAAATTTAGGCACTCTTGATAAGTATAGTCCAGAAGGTCAACAGGCAATAAATAAAGTATGTAATACATTAATTAACATTGCATTTGAAGCAATTGAAACAGACATTCAAAAGGATAACAATGCAGATATTACCCATGAAAAAGATGAAAAATCCAATCTAAAAAACATTAAATCTGCAATAGATGAAGTATTCAAAGAAACTTTTAAAAAAGAAATTGATGAGTCAAAGATTTTTTATGGATATAATAATCTGGATAAGGCAACATCATTAAAACGCAAAACAGTAACGCTAATTGGTAGTTCTACCGGAATGGGAAAAACTTCATTTATACTAAATGTCGTTTTAAGTATATGCAAACAAAGAACAAGAGTATTATTCTATTCATTAGATGAGAGCGTAGTTAAAATAACAAAAAGACTAATTGCTCTTCATATTCCAGAGGAATCTGAAAATCTATTGAGATCAGAGTACCTTACTGTTAAAAACTTAAATTTGTTTGAAGAACAGATAAGCCTCCTACAAGATTTACCAATAGCATTTAGCGAAGGACCATTTTCTTTGGAAGAACTAGTTTTAAATATTAAACAAAATTTTTCCTCAACCAAATTCGACATTGTTATAGTTGACTCATTGGATCACATTAAAAACACAAATTCCGAGAAAAACGACATTTTAAAAGCTATTAAGGCGTTGAACCTCTTATCAAAAGAGTTAAATGTCTCAATAGTTTTATTATTTAACATTGAGAATGGAAAACTTTCTGCAAAAAATTATTATCGTCCAAATAAAAATAATATTGAATGGTGGTCAGACAAAATAGGCACACATATTAACGAGTTAATATTTATTTATAGACCTGCATATTATGGAATAAATGAAGACAAAAACGGCAACTCCCTTTTAAATGTCGTTGAAATAATTTTATCGAGATATTCAGAGGTTTCGTTATCACTTAAATTTGATCCAAAATCTTATAGATTTGTTGAATGGAATCTTTGAAGCCAATAATAATGCCTCTAACCCCGGCTTGCTGTCCATGCCGCCGAACAGCCAGCCCTCAAACCCAACGCACGGCGGCACGGCAGCAAGCCAACCGTTCGCTGTAACTAGGATACGACAAAAAGGTCGTAGAAAACCTTGGCTAACCTGAGAAGTAGTCGAAAATACATTTTTTAACAAATTGACAATCAACGGAATATAAACCGTTAGTCAGAAATGAAAAAGAAAAAATAAAAATATGAAGGAAGATAAAGAGAGTCCAGGGACTAAGATTTTCATTCAAGTTGTCGGTGCAGTTTTGACGGCAGTAGTCCTATACTTTATAGGCATAAATACCAGTGGAGAACGAGCCAAAGCACCAGAAAAAGAAAAAGGAATAGAAATTCCAGAAACAAAAGAAGAAAAGCCAATCCCTGCAACAGCAGAAAAGATAAACCAAAACAGGAACTTAGGCAACCGAACAAAACCAAGTACGGATACTAAAATTTCTTTCCCGGAACATGTCAAAGAAGGAGAACCAGCAAAGGTTGAAGCAGAAAGTAAATTAAGATATTCTTCCGAGATAAAGGACGCAAGTGGAAATGGAATTCCAGGTGTTGAAATATATTGCCCAAACTGCATAGTCAAAAAGGTCAAGACTGACAAAGAAGGTTATTTTTCCTTGGAGGGATATTTTGCCAAAGATGCAGCCTTCTGGCAATCAACCATTACACTTTCAAAGGATAAAAAATCTAAAACTGAAACAATTGACTGGCGAGAAAAGTCGCCCCAACCAATTAACTTATAAAATATGAAAACTTCAATTTCTTTTTGGATTGCCATCCTAATTGCCACACATTGCTGGTCTCAAAATTTTTTCTCTATTTCTATTATAGTTATAGAAGATAATACGGGCGAGGGAATAAATGGGGCTCAAGTATTTATCCAAGAAGCCGGTTGGATAAATAAAACAACAGACGAGAAAGGCAGGGTGAACTTTGATAAATCTATGCCAGTTGGTGAAATTCATTATATCGTTATCAAGAACGGGTATCAAAAAAATGAAGGAACATTCAACATTACAACAGAGGAAAAGAGCAACTCTCTTACTATCAAACTCTCCAAATCCAGAAACAATACTATATTAGTAACTGGTAAAATATCAGATGCCAAAGGGCTGGATTTGATAGGAGCCAAAATTGAAGTTAGGATTGCTGACCAATTAAAAATTGTCATGTCAGATTCTTTTGGTAATTATTCTCTTGAAATCCCCCAAAGCATAAAATACCCTACAAATTCTATGAGAATCGAAGCCAAAAAAGGAGAATATAAACAGGTTGAAACAGTAGACATTCCGCAGACTAATGTAGTTTATAAGGATTTTACTCTTGGGTCGAAGCCTGTGGCTGAACCCGTTCAAATTGATAGTGACCCGCTTGGAATTGTTGGTCATTGGAATTACATTGTTCAGCCCTTAAAAAATGATAAACTCATGAAAGAGGATTTAATGAGTAAAACATTCATTGAATATTATGATGAAATAAGGGGACGTGTTGAAATATTTCCACTTACAGAATCTGAACCATGCTATAAAATGGATGGACAAAGAGATGCCGCATACGTCGCAGGAAAAATTCAACAAGGCACAAAACAACCATTGAAATTCGAAGAAATAACATATACAAAAGACTTTTATGCCCCAAAAAAGTATTCATTCAAGTTTGGTGTTTCAATTGGTTACCCTTCCGAAAATAATACACAAGGATATGTAAGAATTCTAGAAATCAAAAAAGGTAATGATAACAAAGCCAAATCAATGGAGGGCATAATAACATACCTTTACAAAATAAAAGATGTAAAAGAAAGTCAAGTTTGGAGAGATGTAAAAATCGAATTTACCCGTCCATAAATACAGCGAATCGAGTAGGGAGAGGTGAGCCATAGCACCCACCTCAGCCCTCTCACACCACCGTGCGTACCGGCCTGGTACACGGCGGTTCACGGAGCATTCGTCTTTGGTCGAACGTGGTGGTAGTAGTCTTTG
>WBZQ01001701.1_pt1 | contig 14889 bp, 18 predicted proteins | sample 5204251 | NCBI WGS metagenome assembly WBZQ01 (sample SAMN12412402, study PRJNA552823) | activated sludge metagenome | isolation source: activated sludge from nitrification reactor of wastewater treatment plant... | place: USA: Virginia | collected 2017-09 | reverse complement strand
GGGCGCGACCTGCGTGCATACCGATCGGGGCGGTCTCATGACCTGGCACGGTCCGGGCCAGCTGACGGGCTACTTCATCGCCGACGTGCGCGCACACGGCGGGGTGCGGACGTTCGTGACGAGGCTCGTGGAGGCAATGGTGCAGGCCAGCGGCCTACCGGGGGCCGAAGCAGACGCCGAGCGCATGGGCGTCTACACCGGGGGCCGCAAACTCGGCAGCGTCGGCGTGCGCGTGAGCGGCGGCATCTCCACTCACGGCGTTGCCCTCAACCGCGACGTCGACCTCGCCTGGTACGCCCGGATGAGCGCCTGCGGTGCGCCTGACGTGCCCGCCACCTCCATCGCCGCCGAGGGTGGCCGGGCGATGCGCGCCATCGTCGAGGGCGCATTCGCACAGGCCGTGGCCGAGCGCTTCGAGCTCAGCTTCGACCCGATTGCACTCGCAGAGCTGCGGGCCCGAGCCGGCTAGACGATGAGGTGTTCCCAGGCGACGAGCGCTCGCGACACGAGCGGGTCGTCGTCGGGATCGGCCCCTGCATCGGCCACCCAGAGCGAGAGCGTGCCCGGATCGATCTCCGACGGCTCCACCTCGGGATGCGCGGCCCGCAACCGTTCGGCCAGTTCCTCGGCGCTCACGCCAGGTTGACGGCCGCCGCCGCGGCCAGCACCAGCACGAGCGCGCCGTAGACGTTGTAGCCCATCACCAGGATGAGCGCCGCCAGTCCGATCAGCAGCACGCACAGCACGGCCCAGAACGCCTTGGGCAGCCCGCCGGCGCCCAGCGTCCAGCCCTGCTCCGGCGGAGCAACTCGTCGCGTGCGCTTTGGCGTCGTGCCCATGACTGACAGAGTACCTTTCCGGTCCGAGGTTCCCTGCACGAGAGGAGACACACGTGGCGATCGAAGTTGGCCAGGAGGCCCCAGATTTCACCCTGAAGGGCCCGGGTGGCGAAGAGGTGACGCTCTCGTCGTACCGTGGCACGAAGAACGTCGTCCTCGTGTTCTTCCCGCTGGCGTTCAGTGGCATCTGCACGAAGCAGCTCACCGAGATCGGGGCCCACGAGTCGCAGTACGCCGACGCGGACGCCCAGGTGATCGGCGTTTCGGTGGACAGCCACCACGCCAACACGGCGTTCGCGAAGTCGCTCGGGCTGAGCAACGCGCTCCTGCTGGCCGACTTCCAGCCCCGTGGGGCGGTGGCCCGGGCCTACGGCGTCTACATGGACGAGCCGGGCATCTCCATGCGAGCATCGTTCGTGATCGACAAGCAGGGCATCGTCCGGCACGCCGAGGTGCAAGCGCCCCCCACCATTCCCGACGAGGACGCCTACTTCGCCGCCCTCACCGCGTGCAACGTCTGACGGAAGGACAACCGAGATGGCGATTCAATGCGCACAGGCGGTCTGCACCTGCCCGCCGGCCGACGGCAGCGACTACTGCTCCGAGTTCTGCGAGACCTACCCGGAGCACGAGGAGTGCCACTGCCACCACGCGAGCTGCACCGCCCCGCACCACCACTGAGGGTTCGCTCAGGCGGTGGTGAGCGCCAGCTGGCCGCACGCGGCGTCGATGTCGGCGCCGCGTGAGCGGCGCACCGACGGCGTGAGCCCCGCGCGCTCCAGCGCGATCACGAACCGCTCGCGCCGCTCGGAGCCCGAGCCGCGGAACTCGCCGCCGGTCGGGTTGTACTGGATCAGGTTGACGTGGAAGTTGCCGTCCCGCAGCAGGGTGGCGAGCCGCTCGGCGTCGGCGGCACGGTCGTTCACGCCGTCCAGCAGCAGGTACTCGATGAACACGCGGCGACCGGTGGTGTCGGAGTAGCGCCGGCAGGCGGCGAGCAGGCTCGCGATCGGCCAGCGGTTGTTGATGGGCATCAGACGCGAGCGGGTCTCGTCGTCGGATGCATGCAGCGAGATCGCCAGGCGCACCTGCAGCTGTGCCTCTGCCAGCGCCGCGATGCCCGGCACCCAGCCGGCCGTCGAGATGGCGACCTTGCGCGCCGAGATGCCGATCTGGTCGGGATCGCAGATGTGGCGACATGCGGCCAGCACGGCGTCGAGGTTCTGCATCGGCTCGCCCATCCCCATGAACACCACGTTGGTCAACCTGGCGTCGTCTCGCTCCGCGATCACCCCGGCGTAGGTGACCTGGTCGATGATCTCCTGCGCGGTCAGATCCCGGCCGGCGCCGAGCTTGCCGGTGGCGCAGAAGCGGCAGCCCAGCGCGCAGCCGACCTGGCTGGAGACGCAGACGGTTCGCCGCCCCTTGGCATGGGCGATCGACACGGCCTCGATGCGTGCGCCGTCGCCCGCCTGCAGCACCCACTTCTTCGTGCCATCGCGCGAGGTCGCTTCGGCCTCGGGCGTGATGGACCAGAGCGGCAGCACGGCGGCAACCTGGTCGCGCAGCGCCTTCGGCCACGCCGTGACGTCGTCCCAGGTCAGCGCCCCGGATCGGCGCGCTTCAAGCGCCTGGCGCACGCGGTATGCCGGCTGGCTGTGCGCCGCCAGGGTGGCCTTGAGGTGGTCGATGTTCACGGCGTCTCCGATGGAACGGACTTCTGGGCGGCGGCGAAGACCTTCCACGCCGGCTTCTCGGTGCCGTCGGCGCGAATCAGCCCGGCTGGACGGCCGAGTGTGTCGTCGACGGCTTCCCATACGGCCAGGCGTACGCGTGGCGTCCGCGCGAGGGTCGCCAGGGTCTGTGTGAGGTACTGCGCCTGATCGGCCTCGGTCACCCCGCCCGGCCCGGTGGCATATCCCACCGATGTGACCAGCACATCGTGATCGGCGGCGACGGTGTTGATCTCGTTGAGCACCTGCGGCAGGCGCGCGAGCGACGATTCGGCCGGTGCCGCGGTCGGCGCCAGATGCACTGCGGCGCCGTCCATCGTCGCGCCAAACGGTCGGAACGCCGCGATGAACTCGGTCACTCCCACGGCTCCGGTTTCGGCGGTGCCATCCTGCACATCCGCCAGGCCGAGCCCGATCACCGCTGCGTCCGCCGTGACCGCGCGGATCTCCGCGCGTGCGCGCTGCAGGATCTTGGCGTAGAGCTCCGGCGAGGCCACCGTCGCGCTGGCGCCGGCGCCGCTCCATTGCGGCATCAGCATCGCACCGTTGTTCGGTTCATTCCACGGCTCGTAGAGCCGGACGGCGGCATGCGCCGTGCCCGAGTAGCGGGCGGCGAACGCCCGCACGAAGGCCGCGTAGTCGTCGACGTTGGTCAGCCACTCGGGCGCCTTGCCACCGTTCGACCACGACGGAGTCTGGCTGAACACCACCAGCGGCGTGATCTTACGATCGCGCAGCCCATCGAGCACGGCATCGGTGCGCGCCCACGAATACGCGGGGTCGGCTGGGTCGGCCGGGTTCGCCGGCTTGGCGGGCGCAACCTGTGCCCACGCCACCGGGACGCGCACCACCGTCGCGCCGCTGGACTCCAGGCGCTGCAGCCGCGTCGAGATCTCATCCGGCGTTGCCACAGCGAGACGCTCGTCCTGCAGCCCGACGGTCATGGCACGCTCCGGCAGCCCCGGCAGGGTGCCCGGAGCAGTGACCCCGTCGCTCGCACGCCACGCCAGGGCGAGCACCGTCGCCAGTGCCAGCAAGGCTCCGATGCCACTCAGCAGCGTCAGCGCACGCGATCTCACTCAGCCACCTCGCAAATCCTTTCGATCACCTGGCCGCCGACGCCACGTGCACGGCGTGGTAGGGCAGCACCACAGGCAGGTTACGGCGACCCACGGTCAACACGAACGTCGCGATGAGCGCGGCCACGGCGGAGAACACCGCCATAGTCCAGGTCAGTCCGATCGCACGCGACAGGTAGCCGAGCGCGACGCTCGGGACCGTACCGGAATACGCGCACATGTAGAGCGCCGACACCAGCTTGCCGCGCTCCTCGATGGGCACCACCAGGCTCGCGATCGTCGTCGCGCCCTGCAGGATCAGTCCGTTGGTGAAGCCGATCACGCCGGCGGCCACGATGACGAGCACGGCCGTGTTGGCGGCCGCCGCGCCCACCACCAGCAGCGAGCAAATGGTGCTGAGCGCCACACCGGCCATCACGGCGCGGCGCGGATCGAGGTTGCGGAACACGAGCGGCGTGAAACCGCCGGCGGCCAGCACGAGGAAGCCGACCAGCCCGATGAGCGCGATGTTGCGCACGTTGAGCGTTTCGGCCATGTAGAGCGGCGCGAGCGACAGCAGGGTCGCGTCGAGAAAGCTCATCAGGAAGGCCGCGGGCGCCATGAACGTGGCGAACCCCCGAAATTGTCCCTCGGGCACACCCACCCGCACGGCGAAGCGCGCGCCGGGCCGGCGCCGGAGGGTCTCCGGCGCCAACAGAATGGCCACGATGCCGACGATCATCACCATCGCGTGCCAACGAAACGGTCGGTGCAGCGGGTCGGAGAGATACTGGGCCATGATCCCGGCGAGACCCGGCCCCAGACCGAAACCCAGCCGGAAGCCGAGCCCGGCGAGCTGCGCCGCCTTCTGGCGGTCCTCGGGCCGCGCATGGTCGACGACGAACGCGGCGCCGACGCCGAGGAACATCCCGATGGCGAGGCCCTGCAGCACGCGACCGACGAACAGCGCCGACAGGGAGGTGGTGAACGCGAAGACCAGGGAGGCGGCGGTGATGGTGGCCATGCCCGGCAGGATCAGCCGCTTGCGCCCCAGGAGGTCGCTCAGGTTGCCGGCCACCAGCATCGTCGGCACCACCGTGACGGTGTAGGTGGCAAACAGCAGCGTCACCGTGCCGTTCGAGAGGTGGAACTCCTGCTTGTAGAGCGGGAACAGCGGCGTGACGATGCTCGTGCCCATCGTGAAGACGAGCATTCCGACGAACGCATACCAGGACCCGCGAGTCATCGCTGGGTGCCGAACGATCGGCGGCGTCTGGTGCTGGTGAGGTTCGGCATGCGTGTGGAGATGATCAGCGCGACGAGCAGGAACGCGGCCGCGACGAACGCCGCGGAGCGAAAGCCGCTGCTGACGTCGGCGCGCACGAGGGCGCTACCGCGCGTGGTGCCGCGGTCGGCACCGAGTGGAAGCGCGGCATGCATGATGACACCCAGGACCGCGGTGCCGAAGGCGCCCCCGGCATACCGGCTGATGTTGGGCATCGACGACGCCACCCCCAGCCGCTCGGCGGGCACCTCGCTGATCGCCGTCGTGGTGACCGGCGACTGGGCGACAGCCAGGCCCGCGGCAAAGCACACGAGGCCCGGCAGCAGCAGCGCGTACCGCTGATGGGCGGCGGCGACGGCCATGATGACGGCACCGGCGCAGCTGAAGGCGTACCCCGTGGTCGCAAGCCGCGTGGAGCGCACATAGCCCATGAGACGTCCACCGAGCGGCCCGAACAGCAGGAACGAAAGCGCGATCGGCGTCATCGCGGCCGCCACCGTGACCGACCCGAAGCCGAGCACCCGGACCATGTAGAACGGCAGCAGCACCATCAGGCCGAACAGCGCGGCCGCGCCGGCCGAGGCTGCCGCGTTCGCGGTGACGAGCGAACGCAGCCCCAGGAGCGCCGGTGGGATGAGCGGTTCGGCGACCCGGTGCTCCCACCAGACGAAGAGGGCAAGCGATGCCAGGCCGATGGCGACTGCCACCACCACCGCGGGCGACGTGAAGCCCCAGGCCTCACCCTTCGACAGCCCGATCAACACTCCGAACAGCCCGATCGCAGCCAGTGCCGCGCCCTGGATGTCGAACGACCGTCGCACGCCGTCGGCGGGCAACTCGGGCAGCACGATCATCGCGGCGACGATGACGAGCACGCCGATGATCGGGCTGAACCAGAAGACGCTGCGCCAGCCGAACCAGGCCAACAACACGCCGGCCAGGTTCAGTGCCACGACCGGGGCGAAGCCGATGGCGCCGGTGAGGATGCCCATGGCGTGTCCGCGCTCCTGCGGCGCGAACAACACTCCCACGTAGCTGTAGGCCGTGGGTGCCATGGCGCAGGCGCCGACTCCCTGCAGGATGCGAAACGCGATGAGCGACGGCGCGCTCCAGGCCAGGGCGCACAGCGCGGAGGCGACCACGAGGATCAGCGCGCCGCTCACGAAGACCCGCCGCCGCCCGTACAGGTCGCCGGCACGTCCGGCGATTGGCAGGAGCGTGGCCTGCACCACCAGGAAGCCGGTCACCACCCAGCTCACCGACGAGAGGTCCACGTGCATGTCGTGCGCGATCGCCGGCAGGGCGATGTTCACGATCGTGACGTTGAGCACCGACAGCCACATGCCGGCCGCCACCACGACGAGCGCGAACCAGCGGCGTCGCGGATGCCCATCCATGGCGCTCATCGTGCCGCCGCGGCCGCCGCGCAACCTTCGCCGTGTGGACGCGACTGGCGGGGCGCCGGGACCACCCGGCCGAATTGTCTGCAAGCCATGCTCATCCCGGCGCGATCGACTCCGCCTGGACCGGCGGCGGCGATCCCACAGTAGACCAATGTCACGGCGACCGGACCCGCTCCCGAGCGCTACGCTCTCGCGTCGATGGCGCGCACCCACGCACCGGAGAAGCTCTGGCGCTACACCACCCTGGTGAAGGTGTGGTCGTTCGCCCTCATCGGGGTGGGCCTGTTGATGCTGCCGCTCAGCGTCATCGCCCAGGCCGGCGACGGTGTGACGCTGAAGTACCTCGGAACGCTGCTGGGAATCACCGGGGTCACCGGCATCCTGTTCTATCCGCTGCTGACCATGTGGCTGAAGAAGTCGCGGCCGTCCGAGTACCTGGACCGTGCCAAGAAGCTCAGCGGTCCCCGGCTGCTTTTGGCTGCGCCCCGCGACTGGCGGCGCTGGAGCGCGATGGTGGCGGTGTTCCTCACCGTCGGGACCATCGCCATGATGAGCTTCCTCGTGGCGGTGCTGAAGAGCGCGGGCCCGGACGGCATCGCCGAGGGCGTCGTGATCGGCGTGCTGGCCGCGTGGGGCCTCGTGACCCTCGAGGACGTGCGCCGCATCGCGCGGGTCGAGACCGCGGAGGGCCGCACCTACTTCGCCGCCGGCGAGCGACCCACGGCAGCCGGCAACAACCTGCGCTGGACCGCGGGCGACCGGACGGCCGCGCCGCCGCCGTCGCCCACCTGATCCATCCCGTGCTAGTATACCCCCACGGGTATCGACGGGCGACGGAACGGGAGCGACATCACACGTGGCTGACACACGCAAGGTCATCATCATCGGCAGCGGGCCCGCCGGGCTGACCGCCGCGATCTACGCGGCGCGTGCCAACCTGGCTCCGCTCATGTTCGAGGGCTACGGCGCCGGCGGGCAGCTCATGCTCACCACCGACGTCGAGAACTTCCCGGGCTTCGCCGACGGCGTGCAGGGCCCGGACCTGATGATCGCCATGCGCGCCCAGGCCGAGCGCTTCGGCACCGAGATCGTGACCGCCGACGTGACCCGCGTCGACTTCTCCGCCCGACCATTCGGCGTGTGGGTCGGCGACGAGGAGCACCGCGCCGACACCGTGATCATCTCCACGGGCGCCTCGGCGCGCTGGCTCGGGCTCGACAGCGAGGAGCGGCTGCGCGGCCACGGCGTATCGTCGTGCGCCACCTGCGACGGCTTCTTCTTCAAGGAGCAGCCGATGGTCGTGGTGGGCGGCGGCGACTCCGCGGCCGAGGAGGCGCTGTACCTGGCGCGCATCGGCTCGAAGGTCACGCTCGTGCACCGGCGTGACGAGCTGCGCGCGTCGAAGATCATGGCCGACCGCGTGCTCGCCAACGACAAGATCGACGTCGCCTGGAACTCCGAGGTGGCCGAGGTCGTCGGCAACGGCAAGGTGGAGGCCGTCCGGCTGCGCAACGTGCAGACCGGCGCGCTGAGCGACGTTCCGAGCGCCGCCATGTTCGTCGCCATCGGCCACACCCCCAACACCGAGATCTTCGCGGGCCAGATCGCGCTGGACGACGAGGGCTACATCGTGGCCACGGGCAGCCGCACGAGCGTCGAGGGCGTCTTCGTCGCCGGCGACGTGCAGGACCGGGTCTACCGCCAGGCCATCACCGCCGCCGGCAGCGGCTGCATGGCCGCCATCGACGCCGAACGCTGGATCGAATCCCATGACCACTGACACGCAGGACCTCACGACGCAACGAATCGAGGAATGAGAATGGCAAGCGACAAGGTGCTCGAGATCACCGTCGACAACTTCCAGGGAACCGTGCTCGAGGCAGAGAAGCCCGTGATCGTGGACTTCTGGGCCGAGTGGTGCGGTCCGTGCCGCATGATCGCCCCGGTCATCGAGGAGATCGCCGCGGCCCGTGACGACGTGCTCGTCGGCAAGCTCGACGTGGACGCCCACGGCGCGATCGCCCAGCGCTATGGCGTGACGGGCATCCCCTTCATCGGCAAGTTCGAGAACGGCGTGCTCACCAAGCAGGCGGTCGGCGCGATGCCACGCGCCCTCCTGGAGCAGAAGCTCGGTCTCTAGATGCCGACCTACGATCTTCAGTGTGAGGGGTGCGAGCACACCTTCGAGGCGTTCCGCACCGGGTTCCTGCGTGATGAGGATCGCGTGTGCCCGGAGTGCGGGGCCGCGCACGCCGCCCAGCTCATGACCGGCGGGTTCATCGCGATCACCGGTCGTCGCAGCGACAGCCAGCCGGTGGCCGCGGCTCCGGCGCGCAATGGGTGCGGCGGCCACTGCGGCTGCGGCGGTCACTGATGGCGACCGACGCCACCCTGCCCACGCGTGAGCAGCTCATCACCCGACTCCGCCGGGCGGAGGGTCAGCTGCGCGGGGTGCAGCGCATGCTGGATGAGGGCGACGAGTGCCGCAAGGTGCTCGCCCAGCTGGCGGCGGTCAAGGCGGCCGTCGACCAGGTGGGGCTGCTGCTTATCACCGAGCGCCTGCGCTCATGCGTGACCGACGGGGAGGTGGGCTGCATGGAGTCGTTCGACGAGGCCGTCGCCACCTTCCTGCGCCACGCCACGCTCTCCCACTGACACCAGCACGGCTCAACCCAGCAGCGCCACCAGGCCCGCAAGGCTCGCCACGGTGGTCTCGCCGTCGATCGGCACCCCGTCGCGGCTGAGCATCACCGGCCGGACGCCGGCGGCACGCGCACCGGTGCCGTCGATGTCGACCCGGTCGCCGCAGTGCACGGCACGCTCCGGCGCGACGCCGAGGGCATCCAGGACGCGCAGGAAGATGGCCGGATCCGGCTTGCGCGCACCCACGACGGCGCTCGCCGCCACCACGTCGACCAGCGCCAGCAGACCGAGGTCGTGAAGGATCGCGTCCAGTCCGCAGTCCCAGTTGCTGACGACGCCCAGCCGTACCCCGCGCTCGCGCAGCGACCGCAGCACGGCCGTGGCCTCGGGGTCGGCGACATAGGGCAGCTCACGGGCGAGGATGTCGTCGGCCACCTCCACGTCCGGCGGATTCGGCAGGCGGTCCACCAGCAGCTGGGCGCATCGGCGCCGCAGCCGGGCGAGGCTCGCCCGGTCATGCCCCTCGTCCTGGTGGGCCTGGTAGTAGGCCACCTCGGCCTGGAACGCGGCGCCCACCGCGGCCGGTGGATTGGGGGTGCCGGCGCGATCGAGGGCGCGCCCGATCGCCGCGACCGGATCGTCGAGCCACAGCAGCGTGCCGTACGCATCGAACAGCACCGCCTGGACGTGGGGCAAGGACATGGTTCGATCCTGCCAGGCGCGGGCTGCGTTCATGCGGCTCGGCGCTATACTCACGGCGTTTTGCAGGCCTTTGCGGGAGGAATGAGTGCGCGCTCCGCGCCGACGGGTGCTCGGCATCGTCGCCGTGGGAATCGCGGTCGTCGCAATGTGGGTGCCGTCGCTCGTCGCGACGCGCTTCACCAGCGACGTGCAGCACATCGACTTCCTCACCCGACCCGACCGCGGCTGGCGGTTTCTCTATGACGCGATCCGCACCACGCGACATGCCGTGCTGGGTACGGAGGGCGCCGCGCGCGGCCGCGCCGAGCGGTTCTGGTGGCCCCCGAGCCGTGTGCACATCGAGCGGGTGGAGCTGGTGTACCTGGTGCGGCCGGTGACCGTCCCGACCGTCAGCGGCGGGCGCCAGGCGTCGGTCCATGACCGCACCGTGCGTCCGCGCTCGCGCTTCACGTGGTTCGTCTACGGTCGCATCGGCAACCGGCCCCGTCAGGTGGTGGGGCTCATGGACCTTCACTCCGGGCGCGTGTTCTGGGACATCCGCCGCACGACCCCCCTTGGAGCCGGATGAGCCTCGTCGCCCGCAATCGCAAGCGCAAGCGCCACGACATTCGCCGCGTGCTCTACGCCTGCGGCGCCGGGCTGGTGTGCGCCGGGACGCTCGTGGGTGCCCACTCCTACACGCTGGTGCGCGACTCGCTGCGCACCGAGCAGTGCGAGGCGATCAAGCTCGGGCAGAACACCAAGGTCTACGACGCGAACGGGCGCATCCTGTCGACGATCGCCTCGGAGAGCAACCGTCAGGAGATCCGCGTCGACCAGATGCCGAAGACCCTGCTCGACGCGACGGTGGCCATCGAGGACAAGAAGTTCCTTGACCACGCCGGCATCGACTACGAGCGCATCGTCGGCGCGGCCGTCAAGGACGTCGGCGGCGGCAGCGGCCGTCAGGGCGGTTCCACCATCACGATGCAGCTGATGAAGAACCTGTGCCACCCCACGCAGCCACGCACCGTGTCGAACAAGCTGCAGGAGGCCTACTGGGCCAACGAGTACGAGAAGACCCACAGCAAGGAACAGATCCTGCAGCGGTATCTGAACAGCGTCTTTTTGGGCAACACCGCGGTGGGCGTGCAGGCCGCGTCGCTGATCTACTTCGACAAGCCGGCGGCCCAATTGACGCTGCCGCAGGCGGCGCTGCTGGCCGGCCTGCCGCAGGCGCCGAGCGACTACAACCCGCGGGCGCACCCGAAGGCGGCCCTCGAGCGGCGCAACCTCGTGCTGTCGGAGATGGCGAAGGACGGGTTCATCACCGAGGACAGGGCCGCCCAGGCCAAGCAGGCCGGTCTGGGGCTCAAGAAGGGCGACGCGTTCACGCTCAAGCGCGAGGCGTACTTCGTCGACTACGTCGAGGCCCAGCTCACCCGCGAGCTCGGCAAGACGAAGGACAAGAAGGGCAAGACGAAGGTCGACATCGCCCAGGGGCGCAAGAAGGTGCGCAACGGCGGCTACCGCGTGTACACGACCATCAATCCGCGCCTTCAGAACGTGGCGCGCAACGTCATGCGCAACGCGATCCGCGGGCGCTTCGGCACCGGCGACACCCCTGCCGCGGCGATCGTCATGCTGGAAGCCAAGACCGGTCGGATCGTCGTGATGGCCTCCACGGCCAACTACGGCGACAACGCCAAGTTCAACCTTGCGGGCCCAAGCGCCCAGCGCCAGGCCGGCTCCACCTTCAAGACCTTCGTGCTGACCGCGATGATGAAGGCCGGCGTCAGCCCGAGCACACGCTACTTCAGCGTCTCACCGATCAAGATCGCGGGCTACAACTGCGCCGATGATGGCGTCGGCTCGGGCACGTTCAAGACCTATGGCGGCAAGGGCGGCGGGTCGGAATCGATCCAGCAGGCCACGCTGAGGTCCGACAACTCGGCCTACGTACAAATGACCTGCGACATCGGCCCGCAGGCCGTCTATGACACGGCGAAGTCGATGGGTATCCGCTCGATGGTCGACGGCAACGACAACCACAACCTGTCGCTGGGACTGGGCGGCCTGAACCGCGGGGTCAACGTGCTCGAGATGGCCCGCGCCTACGCCCCGCTCGCCAACGGCGGCTACCGCGTGAACCTGATGCCCATGTCCAGGCTGGTGCGACCAGACGGCAAGGTGAACGTCTTCCAGCCGGTCAAGACGCGCATCTTCTCCGACGGCGTGGCCGCCGAGGTCACCAAGATCCTGCGCGCCAACGTGCAGGGTGGCACCGGAACGCGCGCCAACCTTCCGAACGTCCCCGTCGCGGGGAAGACCGGCACCGTCGACAAGGCGGTGGATGCCTGGTTCGTCGGCTACACGCCCAAGTACGTCACCGCGGTCTGGCTCGGTTATCCGAACGCCCGCCGGCCGATGCCCGGCATGACCGGCGGCGACTTGCCCGCGGCGATGTGGCACGCCTTCATGGTCGAGGCGACGAAGGGCCAGTCCGGCCAGGCGTTCCCGACCCCGAAGACCGCGTTCGTGACCAAGCCGTTCTCCGGGTACTACAGCGGTCAGGCGGCCCGGCTCGCCGCCGCGGCAGCCGCCAAGGCGGCGGCCGAGAAGGCGAAGGAGACCAAGCCCGAGGACGACAAGACGACGACGGATCCCAAGAAGCCGGCCACTCCGACGGCGCCTGACACACCACCGGCCACCCCTCCCGCCAACCCGGCGGCACCGCCAACCACACCGTAAGCGCCGTGGGCGACGGGCCTCCGACGCAGGCCGCATCAGCCGGCGGTCGGCCGGCCACCACAGTCGAACGCCTGCTGGGTTTCGCGTCGCGCCCACGCGGTGCGGCGCTCGTGGCCGGGGCGATCGCGCTGGTGCTGATCCTGTTCCTGCCGAAGGGCGAGGACGCCGCCGCGCACCTCTACCAGACCCAGGTGTGGCGCGATCATGGCTGGCGCTTCTGGGACAACAACTGGTACGCGGGCCGCTACAGCCAGATCAACTACAGCCTGCTGTACTACCCCCTCGCAGCCCTGCTCGGCACATGGACCGTCGTGAGCGCAGCGGTGGCGGGTTCGGCGGCCGCGTTCAGCCACATCGTGCGTCGCAGCTGGCCGCAGCTGGCGCGCTGGCCGAGCGTGGCGTTCGCGCTGCTGGCACCCCTGCCGGTGCTGACGGGCACCTACCCGTTCCTGCTGGGCCTCGCGCTGGCGCTTGCCACCCTTGCCGCCCTGCAGGCCGAGCGCTGGCTGCTGGCGGCCGTGCTGGGCGTGCTGGTGGCCCTCGCGCACCTGCTGGCGCTGCTGCTGCTCGACAGCGCCCTGGTCGGCCTGGCGGTGACCTCGCGCAGCTGGCGCGGCTCGCGGCCCGCGCTGCGTGTCGCGGTGGTGTACGCGGCGGTGTTCGCCGCCACCCTCATCTCGTGGCGCGCCTTCAGCACGCCTGGCGCCAAGTACCCGTTCTCGCTGACCGATCTGGCGGCGGTGGTCGCCTACTGTGTGGCCGGATTGTGGCTATGCCGGCGACTGCCGGACCTGCGCAGCATGCGCAGCGTGTTCGGCGTGTACGTGGCGCTGGCCCTGGCTGCGTTCGCGATCTCATCACCGCTGGGCGCGAACGTCGGACGGGTGCTGCTCTACTTGGGAGCACCGCTGCTGCTCATCCCGCTGGTCGCCCGACGATTCCGCCCGCGCACGCTGTCGGTGGTGCTGCTCTTGGGCACGCTGGTATGGCAGATGTTCCCGGTGGCGAACGGTCTGCGCACGGCCACGGCGGTGCGCTCGTCCTCCGAGGAGTTCTGGTACCCGGTGGAGGCCTTCATCGCCGAACACGGCGACCCGAACTACCGCGTGGAGGTGGTGGCCACCGACCAGCACTGGGAGGCCTTCTACCTGGCTCGGCAGGGTGTCCCGCTCACACGCGGCTGGTACCGGCAGGACGACTTCCCCTCCAACGCCGACCTCTACGGCGAGCTGACGCCCACCACCTACCGCATCTGGCTCTCGCGCCTGGCCGTGAAGTACGTGTTCCTGCCCGACGACAAGCTCGACTACAGCGCGGCGAAGGAGGCGGAGCTCTTGCGCAGCGGGGTGCTGCCGAAGGTCGCGACCGTCGGCAGCTGGAGCGTGTACGAGGTTCCCGACGCCACCCCCATCGCCACCCCGCCGGCCCTGATCCGCGTGATTGCGATGGACGCCTCCACGATCACCTTGGAGGCCGACCGCGCCGCCACCTACCGCCTGCGACTGCGCTACACGCCGTACTGGCGCGTGGAGCAGGGGGCCGCCTGCGTGGCACCCCGCGAGCCCTGGGCGACCCAGCTGCGCGTGCTCACGCCCGGCCGCATCACGCTGCGCTTCGACGTCGGCATCGGCAAGCTCGTCAAGACGGTCCTGGGCCAGCCGATCGGGTGCGTGGACGAGACCTTCGTGGGCCCGCTCCCACCCGGCCGCTGACGCTGGGCTACGGCGGGCCCTGGCGTGGCGCCCACTGCGGCCCGTGCAGCGTCCAGTCGAAACTGTTGTGCACGTCGTTCACGAAGATCGCCCACAGCGTCCAGGCGACGATCGACGTGAACCCGAAGAACGCGCTGGCACGATAGATCGCGAGTGCGCCGGCCATGCCGAGCTTCCTGCGCGCCCACGGCCAGAACGGATCGCTGGGGTAGATCTCGCGTACGAACACCGCCGTGGTCAGCGTGCGCCAGCGCGCGAGCAGCCAGACGGCCCAGAACGCGTCCCACACGCCGCCGAACGACGTGTAGTAGGCGATGGCGTCGGTGCGCCTGCCCGCTTCGCCGACGTACTCCCAGACGTCGAAGTGCATGTGCCAGTCGGTCAGCGGCCACAGCACCATCACCCCCACCGAGTCCAGGGTGTCTGAGAACACGTGCGCCCAGGCACCGATGAGGAACGAGACCGCCCACAGGCGCTTTTTCGAGGCCAGGAAGATGAGGCCGGCGATGATGAGCGGAAAGAGCAGGGTGTGCGTGAAGCCCACGCCCGGGAAGCCGCGGTGTAGCTGTACCGGGTCATCCACGATGTGCTTCGTGCCGGCGAAGTCGAGCCCGTAGACGGCCCACTTCGTGAAGATGTCCGGCGAGTACGAGCCGACGATGCAGAAGGGCACCGAGATGGCCGCCCCGAGCTTGGCGCGCAGCAGGTACGGCTCCAGATCGTGTGCGGCCCAGCTCACTCGAAGCGCCTCAGCACCCGCGGGGCGAGCAGCGTGACGACGAAC
>WBZQ01001699.1_pt1 | contig 14900 bp, 15 predicted proteins | sample 5204251 | NCBI WGS metagenome assembly WBZQ01 (sample SAMN12412402, study PRJNA552823) | activated sludge metagenome | isolation source: activated sludge from nitrification reactor of wastewater treatment plant... | place: USA: Virginia | collected 2017-09 | reverse complement strand
CACGGTGACGGACGCCCCCGGCGCGAGGGCCGACGGCGTCCGAGGACCGGTTACTTTCCGGCCCGCTCCGTGATCCACACTTTCGTGTGGCCGAGGACGACCGTGACTGCTTCGAGGTCGTTCAGGCTGAACGAGTCGCTGTGTTTCCACGTTCCATCTGAGCCTTTGTAGGCGCGGGTGATCGTCACGTTGTAGAACGCGCCCTTCTCCCCCTCGTTCTTCCAAATGCTCGCGGTAATATTGCTGCATGTGAATTTCTCGACCGGCGTGGTTTTGGGTGTGATGTGAGGTGCCATGGGCTGCTCTCCTTTGGTTGTGAGTTGATGTGCTGACCTCTCACAGGCGGTGGAGGTCACACAGCGACGGCAAAGGAGAACGAGAGGCTGAGGCGACCGGGCGGACCGCTGGGCGCTCAGCGGAGGAATGACGGCGGAGCAGGCGTGAGCGACGCCGCCAAGCGGGGGAAAGCCCGGGCCGAGACCGGGCTCGCACGGCACCCGACACCCCACCGCACCAGCCGGTCGCTGCGTGTCAGCAGCCTGTGCGTGTGGCAGTACGAGGGAGAGAAGGGCGTAGCGAGCAGTCGGTGTCGTCACCCGCGCGGCTCGGATGGAACGTGGAACACGACCGTTCTTGCCTAACCATAAGCGGGCTTGGTCGCTCCAAGAGTAGAGAGCGGTGTGGATCATGGAGCGGGGTGAACGTGAACAATCCTAAAGCGCCGAACGGCTCTCGTGAAGGGGGAGACCGATCGTGACTTATGAAGTGGCGTTGATATGGGCCTGGATGTAGCGGTTCACGGTCGCGGCGGCTTCATCGGTCATGACCAGGGTTTCTATCCCGCAATCGTGGCCCTGCACCCATCGGACACGACCAGCCGCAACGGTAATGTGCTGACGTGTGGGCAGGACGACTCGCAGTGAGCACACATCGCCGGGTTGTAATGAAAGATCTCCGCACAGACGCCAGCCACACACTGAGAGATTGAAGATGGTGCCGCACCCATCACGAAGCCTGTGCTCGTAGGTGACAGGGCAATAGACAGAAAAACGGCGGTGAGGGCGGATGGTAAAGGGCATAGCCACCATCAAAAGATGGCCTATCGTAGGAGGTCAGCCAACTCACAGACAATCCGACGATAGTAGGGGAACAAGACCGCTATTGACGCCGTGCTTTCCGATAGACCCACGGAGGAGTCGGGGCGTGATCAATCCAGAGACCGATCTTTTTCTCTCGTGCGTCTTGTTCTAATCGTTCAAGATCCGCATCAGACGGAGCATACTTTTGGTACCACCAACACCATCCCTGCCGAATCAGTTCATGGTTCAGGTTCTTGCCATCAGGGAGAACCACGGTCGCAAGGGTACGGGCGTACCGATCCTTGCCGACTGGGAGCACGGTCACGTCACGATTGAAGGCAAGATCAGAGGTGGCTTGCTTGGCCCGTGTGCCAAACGCTTGTCCTTTCTCCGGGCAATCGATGCCGGTGAGACGGACTGGTTCAGCTCGTCCATTGTGCATGACGCGGAGCGAATCGCCGTCGGTGACGCCGACGACATGGCCGGTGAATTCGGCAGCGAGGCCTAAACCCACAAGCGGAGTGAGGAGAGCAACGAGGAAGGTAGCGACAACGCTGCAAAGCGTGACAGATGTTTTCACGGCTTCCGATCTACAGGGATCGATGTTGCCCGTTAGGGTGCCAGCTTCCAATGCTCCAGGTTTCGCATTGGAATCGTGTATCGAACGAATTCGGTCGAGAACAACACGATACAGGGTCAATGTATCGTCCCCCGTGTCATTCTCGCGCCCATTTCAATAATCCGTCCGATGTGTTCCAGTAACTCGAGAGCCTGTTTGGAATCCATCCCGTGCGTATTCAGGACGGCCAGAATCTCCTCGATGACTTGGTTTTCAGTCTGAGACAGGACGTACGGCGATGGGAATACGGTCTCAGGAATACGGGCACGGGGGCTCTTCTTGCGGAACTCAGCGATGATATCCAAGAGGTCCTGTTTCGTGCAGAGGCCTTTCCGTTCCAATAGTTCCACGATTGAGGCAATCTCCCACATGTTGCTGATCGTCGCTTCTTCGAGAGACATACTTTCCCGCTTGGGCCGCTCGCTGCTCATGTAGTCCCTCTCCGTGTGCTACGCCATCACAATCGGCAGCTCATCCCAGTGTGTGGTATAGGCGGGTGAGCGACGATGAAACTGTGTGGTCCAGGTTCGGTGAAGCCCTGTAGCTGCGTAGCGTAAGGTGCCAGCCCCCCACCGATCATTAATCCGGTCCAGTGCGGCCATCACTCGCTTGGAACGTGTCCGGTCAAATTGGTCAAAGAGATCGGCCTGAATCTGACTTGCCGACACGAGCCCCGTGAACAGCACCCCCGCTTTCTTGTACTCGTACCCCTCTCGATAGATCCGCTGCAGGCTGCGCAGCGCCAGACGAATCACCTCCGGCGTGCTGTCGGTGGCCACAGGGAGTTTGCTTGTTACCGCATTGCTGTACTGTGGTCCTGCCTTAAAGGGGTTCGTGGTGAGAAAGACTGTGAGGCTTGTCGCAGCGAGTCCTCCTCGACGCAGCTTTTCAGCAGCGCGTGAGACATAGACGGAGACGGCTTCTTCCATCTCAACCATCGTCGTAATGGGTGTGCCGAATGTGCGGGAACAGGTGATGCTCTGCTTCGAGGGCGGGCACTCCTCAAGCGGTAAACAGGACCGACCACTCAATTCTTCGACGATCCTGACGCCTACGATCCCTAGATGTTTTTGGATCAACCGATGATCCGCTTGGCGCAAGTGGAGGGTTGTGGTGATGCCATGGTTTGTCAGGGTCTTGGCATGGTTCGACCCAATGCCCCAGACCTCTTCGACAGGAATTCGACTCAGCAAGAGATCACGATCGGGACAGGTCGTGAGATCGAAGACTCCATCGATATCAGGATTCCGCTTGGCGATTCGATTGGCAAGCTTCGCCAAGGTCTTGGATTCAGCAATGCCAATGGAGACCGGAATCCCGGTCCATTGCTGCACCATGCGGCGAATTGTCTGGCCATAGTCGAGAAGATCTCGTGAGGTAAAGCCGGACAGACTCAAAAAGGCTTCATCGATCGAGTAGATTTCAAGATCCGGGCAGAACTGCTCCAACGTCTCCATGACCCGCTGAGACATGTCCGCATACAACGCATAGTTGGAGGAAAAAACCTGGACGTGATGGGCTCGGATGATAGAACGGATCTGAAATTCCGGGACCCCCATCGCGATCCCCAGCGCCTTCGATTCATTCGAGCGGGCAACGACACACCCATCATTATTGGAGAGGACGATAACGGGTTGGCCGTTGAGTTTCGGCTGAAACACCCGCTCGCACGACACGTAGAAATTGTTGCAGTCCACCAGAGCAAACAGGGGCGGCATGAGAACCCTCAGAGCGGATGAATGACGTTCGTGACCACGCCCCAGATCTCGATGGTCTGTTGCTCCGTGATCTCAATCGGTCGGTAGAAGGGATTCTCCGCCAGCAGCCGCGTGACGCCAGGACTCCTCTGAAGCCGTTTGACGGTCAATTCTCCATCCAAGACCGCCACGACCACATGACCATCGGTGGGTTCTAAGGAACGGTCCACGATGAGCAGATCTCCCGAATGAATGCCGGCTCCGGTCATAGAATTCCCAGTCACCCGGACAAAAAAGGTTGCGGCAGGGTGTTTGATGAGATGACGATTCAGATCGAGTTTGCCCTCGATGTAATCATCGGCGGGGGAGGGAAAGCCTGCGGGGAGCCGTCCCAGGAAGACCGGCAAACGATACGAAGTTGAAAGATCGGGTGTGGAGATGGTCTCAATAGTCGTGGTCATGTCTGGTCCTTCCTGGCTTATGAGGGGACGGTACTCTACTCCTATCCCGACACCGGCTCAAGATCATGCACAAGGATCGTTGGTCGAAACGGCAATCGCGTCAGCTGGCGAAGCCCTTGGCGTCGCGCCTGAACAGCGAGCTGGAAGGCACGGCGTTCGCCGTATACCTTGATCGAAAACTTGCGATGCACCGCGTTCCCGGACCGGTCCGGCCATTGGGCATCCCAATAGAGGCGGCGGACCTTCCGCCCCTTGTTCCGCTCCATCACATCGATACGCGTGACCCCTGACACCCCGGACGTGTTGTTCATCTTGCGAATAACGCACACCTCCCGCCTGGTCATGGGCGGGTGTTGAGCGATCAGCTGGTCGCGATAAGCTTTCGCAGCGTCCAGAGCAATCTTTTTCCCCCCATGACCCCCATCGCTGAAGTAGCGCATGTAGATTGTCTTGCGACGTTGAATGATGACTTTCCACGCATGGGTGCGTGACCGCTGATGATCAATGCGTTGGATGGCATACAGCCGTGGTGCGGCCATGGTGGTGAGATGAATTATAGCCGAGTCGAATGAGACATGCCCGCTAGCGGCTCAAGACACTGGCGTACATCATTCCGGGGGCTGTTGACCAGGGTGCTCACCGGATAGGCCATCAAGTCCTCACTGGGACAGGGGCGTAAGAAGGAATTCAGCATCGCCACATCAGCAAACTCAGGATCGAGCCAGTGATCGTAAGAAGACGGAGGCAGAATCACCGGCATGCGGGCGTGAATGGGCTGCATGAAGGTATTTGCCTCAGTTGTGATGATGGTACAGGTTTCGACGGGTGCTCCCTCCGCAGGTTGCCAGTGTTCCCAGAGTCCAGCAAAGGCAAAGGGCAACGTTGTCTTCAACCCAATCCACATCGGCTGCTTTCGAGTTCCTTGCATCTGCCATTCGTAGAAACCATCTGAAATCACAAGGCATCGTCGTTTTTTGAAGGCGGCACGAAAGGCGGGTTTCTCCGCGACCGTCTCCGCCTTGGCGTTAATACACTGCGCTCCAATCTTGAGATCTTTCGCCCAGGGGGGGATTAATCCCCAGCGGAGCATGACGCAGGTTCGGGTTGAAGACTCAGGAGCAATCCGAATCGCGACAACAGGCTGTGATGGCGCGATGTTATAGCGGGCTTTGAACAGCGGAGGTTCCTTGAGTTGGAACTGTTCGGTAATCACGTCAGGACTCGCCGTCTGGGTGAATCGTCCGCACATTGAGGCTAGATCCGTTCCTTGCTTGGTCGCGTGCGCTGGGTTACGCGTGTGTGTTCAGATAGGCTCCTGATGTCAGAATGGGAATGCCTTGGAACGGATGGAGCACCAAGAGATCGCGATCGCCGCTCACGATCACATCGGCTGCGCCGTTCACTGCGACCGCTAAGATGTGGTTGTCGGCATCGTCCCGGCATGCATGAACGGCGGTAACAATCGGAACGAGTTCTACCACCTTGAGCACAACCTGCACGAACTCTTCTCGGTCCTGGACCGTGAGATACCGGTCGAATTTCTTCCGTGATAAGACGTTGATAAGCTCGTGAAGGCTGGCGTCCGACATTAACACCTGCGCATCGCGGAAGGCCTTGCGCACCGCCTGGCCAGGGATGGACTCGACCAGGAGCACGCCGCTGATGAGTGTATTGGTATCCAACACGACTCGTCGGCGCTCACTCATCAGCAAGGATCTCGTCGAGTTTCTTGGTGGTCAGGCCCCGTGCCACGGCCTGTTGACTGACTCGATCCGTAAAGCGCAAAAAGTCTTCCCGGTTCCGTGCGCAGACCCGTTCATACTCGTGCGCCGATAAGACCACGGCCACATCCCGCTTCTGGCGGCGGATCATCACCGGTTCCCGTTGGGCCGCATCAAGAATGGCGGCGAGCTTTTGTTTCGCGTCACTGGCTGAGACGTAGCGCATGATCAGTACCTCCAGTGTCTACTTTAGACGAATAAGACAAATTAGACAAGATCTGTTAGATCGAGTCGTGCATGGCCAATTCGAACGGAGATACGTGGCCGGAATGACAGTTCTTGTCATGGATTGCCATCCGTGCCATATTCAAACGATCGTTAACCAAGGAGGCTCCGATGGAGAGCATGAACATTTCTCTGCCTGATCCCTTGAAACAATTTGTGGATGGGCAGATTGCCCAAGGCCGGTATAGCAGCGTCAGCGAATATGTGCGGGAACTCATTCGGGCCGATGAGAAACGGAAAGCTGAAGACGAGTTGGAAGCGAAATTGCTGGAAGGATTGAACAGTTCAAAGACGGCGCTGACGGCGACAGAGTGGAAAGAAATCCGCGCCGAGGCGTTGGCAAAGGTGGCTGCCCGAAAGAAGCCGCGCTGATGTCGGAGGTCTATCAGCACGCGGCACGGGACGGGTGGAGCCTGTTAGGCCTCGAAATCTAGCAGGGGAGGGGGGTTATGGCTGTGAGTGTCATGTGCTAGAAGAATGGCTGAAAAAGAGCTGAAATTGAGCAAATGAGCAAAAAGACCCTTAGTGAGTCCGACATCTGCGCCAAGTATATTACACCCGCCATTGTTCAATCTGGATGGGACGAAATCTCGCAGATCCGTCGTGAAGTATCCTTTACCAAAGGCCGCATTATCGTGCGCGGCAAGTTGGTGACACGGGGCAAAGCCAAGCGCGCCGATTATATTCTGTATTATAAACACCTGCCGATTGCACTGATCGAGGCCAAGGATAACAACCATTCGATCAGCGACGGCATTCAGCAGGCGCTCGAATATGCGACCACGTTAGATGTGCCGTTCGTGTTTTCCAGCAATGGCGACGGCTTTGTGTTTCATGATCGGACAGGCCGCAGTGCAGAACGTGAAGCGACGCTCGCCCTCAATGGTTTCCCAAGCCCCAGCCATTTATGGACGGAATACTGCGCCTGGAAAGGGCTAGCCCCCGCGCAGGAACAGATTGTCTTGCAGCCATACTACGACGATGGCAGCGGCAAGGAACCGCGCTACTATCAGCGCAACGCCATCAACGCCACAGTCGAGGTCATTGCCAAGGGTCAGAACCGCATCCTGCTGGTGATGGCAACCGGCACGGGGAAGACCTACACCGCGTTTCAGATCATCTGGCGACTGTGGAAGGCCAAACAGAAAAAACGCATCTTGTTTCTGGCCGACCGTAACGTGCTGATCGACCAGACTATGGTCAATGACTTCCGCCCATTTGGGGCGGCTATGGCCAAACTCAGCACGGGAGCAAAGACGATCGAGCGCGCCGACGGTAGCGTTGAGACGATCACAACAGCGCTCGACCAGCACCGCCGGATTGATACTGCCTATGAAATTTATCTCGGCCTGTATCAGGCCATTACGGGGCCGGAAGAGCGGGAAAAACTTTTCCGTGAGTTCTCTCCCGGCTTCTTCGATTTGATCGTAATCGACGAGTGTCACCGGGGCAGTGCCGCCGAAGATTCAGCCTGGCGGGAAATCCTGGAATATTTTTCCGGCGCAACGCAGATCGGGCTGACCGCAACGCCCAAAGAAACTGAGTATGTTTCCAACATCCATTATTTTGGCGAACCGGTTTACACCTATACCCTCAAACAAGGCATTCGGGACGGATTCCTTGCCCCCTACAAGGTCATCAAAGTGCATCTGGACGTGGATGTGGAAGGTTACCGCCCGCGACAAGGCGAAACCGATGAATATGGTCGTCAAATCGACGACCGCATTTATAACCAGAAAGATTTTGACCAGAACCTTGTGATCGACGAACGCACCAAGCGCGTCGCCAAGTGGGTCTCGGACTATCTGAAGCAAAGTGGCGACCGGATGCAGAAGACCATCGTCTTTTGCGTCGATACCGAACATGCAGCCAGAATGCGCCAGGCCTTCATCAATGAGAACCAAGACATGGTGCAGAAAAACGCGCGCTATGTCATGCGGATCACCGGCAACGATGCCGAAGGGGCAGCGCAGATCGGCAACTTTATTGACCCGGAAGCCCCGTATCCGGTCATTGTCACGACCTCACGGCTGCTTTCGACCGGCGTCGATGCCCAGACCTGCCGCTTGATCGTGCTCGACCGGGAAATCGGATCGATGACCGAGTTCAAGCAGATCGTCGGGCGGGGAACGCGGGTGCATGAGGACACAAAGAAGTACTACTTCACCCTGATCGACTTTCGTAAAGCGACCAACCACTTTGCCGACCCTGCTTTCGACGGCGAACCCGTACAGATTTACGAGCCAGGGGAGGGCGACCCCGTCCTTCCGCCGGATGATGTGCCGCCACCTGGTGGCGCGGATGAAGAACCCATTCCACCGAAGCCGGGTTCAGAGGAGACCGTGGTCGATGGCGAACCACCGGACATCACCCTGCCACCTACGGGCGGCAATGACCTCCGCAAGTTCTATATCAAGGGCAAACCTGTAGCCGTGCTCACTGAGCGCGTCGAATATCTCGATGAAAACGGCAAGCTGGTGACGGAATCCCTGCGTGATTACAGTCGCAAGGCGATCCGCCAGCAATACACCAGCCTCGATCAATTCCTGCGCCGCTGGAAAAGTACCGAACGGAAGGACGCAATTATTGAAGAACTGGCGGAGGAGGGGCTGCTGTTGGAGCCGTTGCTGGACGAGGTCGGCAAAGACCTCGATCCCTTCGACCTGATTTGTCACATTGCGTTCGACCAGCCGCCGCTCACACGCCGCGACCGCGCCAATAACGTGCGTAAGCGGGATGTATTTACCAAATACGGCCCACAAGCCCGAACCGTGCTTGAAGCGTTGCTCACCAAATATCAGGACGAAGGCGTTGTCTCCGGCCTCGACAACGTCAAGATTCTGGAAATTCCCCCGTTCAACGCCATGGGCACACCATTTCAGCTCATCAAACAATTCGGCGACCGCGCGCGGTTTGAGAATGCGGTTCATGAACTGCAAGCTGCCCTTTATCAGGAAGTGTCCTAAACTATGTCAGCTCGAAACACCGTTAAATCCATCCAAGACATCATGCGGCAAGATGTGGGCGTCGATGGCGATGCTCAGCGCCTCTCGCAGCTTTGCTGGATGTTTTTTCTGAAGATTATCGACGATCAGGATCAACAGCTGGAGGTAATGCAGAACAATTACTGCTCACCAATCCCCAAAGCGCTGCAATGGCGAACCTGGGCGGCAGACCCGGAAGGTATCACCGGAGAACCGCTGCTGACCTTCATCAATACCGAGCTATTTCCCAAGCTCAAAGAACTTCCCACCACCGGCAAGAATGCCAACCGTAGCCGTGTGGTGCGGAGTGTATTTGAAGACGCCTACAACTACATGAAGTCCGGCCAGCTGATGCGTCAGGTCATTAACAAGATCAGTGGGGTGGACTTTAATGATCTCGCCGAACGGAAGCATTTCGGCGACATCTACGAACAACTGCTCAATGATCTGCAAAGCGCTGGCAACGCGGGTGAGTATTACACCCCGCGTGCGGTCACGGCCTTCATGGTGGATCGCATCGACCCCAAACCAGGTGAAATCCTGTTTGACCCCTCCTGCGGCACGGGGGGCTTTCTGACCTGCTCCATCCGCCATATGCGCGACCACTATGTCAAAACCGTCGAGGATGAACAGGCAATGCAGGCCAGCCTGCGGGCGGTGGAGAAAAAACAGCTCCCGCACATGCTTTGCGTCACCAATATGCTGCTGCACGGGATCGAAGACCCCAGCTTTGTACGCCACGATAACACCTTGGCGCGTCCATATATCAGTTACGGGCAATCCGACCGGGTGGATATTATCCTCACCAATCCGCCGTTTGGTGGCAAAGAAGAAGACGGGATTGAGTCCAACTTCCCGGCACATTTCCGCACCAAAGAAACGGCCGACCTATTCCTGGCCCTGTTCATCCGCCTGCTGAAGCCCGGTGGCCGCGCCGCTATCGTTTTGCCCGACGGGTCACTGTTCGGCGAAGGGGTAAAAACCAGGCTGAAGGAACACCTGCTTGAAGAGTGCAACCTGCACACCATCGTGCGCTTGCCCAATAGCGTGTTCAAACCTTACGCCAGCATCGGCACGAACCTGTTGTTCTTCGAGAAGGGGACGCCAACGAAGGAAGTCTGGTTCTATGAACACCGTGTGCCGGAAGGCCAGAAAGCCTATTCGATGACCAAGCCCATCAAGGTCGAGCACCTGAAGGGCTGTGTTGACTGGTGGGGCGGAGCGGAACGGGCAGGGCGGCAGGAGACCGAAGTCGCGTGGAAAGTGGGCATCGACGCGATCAAGACCCGCAACTACAACCTCGACTTTAAGAACCCGCACACCGTCGCCGATGACCACGGTGATCCACAAGAGCTGCTGGCCAAGCTGGAACAAGACGAGAAGAAGACCGCCAATCTGCGCGACCAGCTTAAGGCCATTCTGGCTGAGGCACTGTTGCGATGAACGCCGGGCTTCTGCTGCAACACTTTGAACGCCTCAGCGAAGCCACCGACGCAATCCCCCGCCTGCGGCGCTTTATTCTCGATCTCGCCGTGCGCGGCAAACTGGTAGAGCAAGACCCCAACGACGAACCGGCGGTGGAGTTACTGGAACGGATCACAAGGGAGAAAGCTCAGCTCGTAAAGGCAGGAGAGATCAGGAAGCCACCGGTGCTTAAGAGTATTAATGACGCTGAGACGCCCTTCGCGCTGCCTTCAAATTGGGTGTGGGTTCGCGTGGGCGACATCTTCGACTATGACGCGGGCGTCAAACGCAATCCGGACGAATTGTTTCAAGACCGCTGGCTCTTAGAACTTGAAGACATTGAGAAAGACACTTCAACCGTTCTTGCGCGATTGCGCGTCAACGACCGAGCCTCACAAAGCACAAAATCTGAATTTGAAGTTGGCGACATCCTTTATGGCAAACTCCGCCCTTATTTAAACAAAGTGGTGGTTGCAGACGAACCTGGGTACTCAACAACTGAGATTGTTGCGATCCGTCCGTATCTGAAGCTGTGCTCTGGTTACTGCGCACTAGCATTCCGGCGACCGGACTTCGTTGCGTATGTTGAGAGGCTCGGCCGTGGCACGAAAATGCCGCGACTTCGCACACCCGACGCTATCGTTGCCGCGTTCCCCCTTCCACCCCTCGCTGAACAACACCGGATCGTCGCCAAGGTGGATGAATTGATGGCGCTCTGTGATCGGCTGGAGTCGGCGCAGGAGGAAAGGGAGGGGCGGCGGAATTGTCTGGTAGCAGCATCGGTGCATCGCTTGAACAATGGGGTAGACGCCGACGCCTTCCGCGAGGACGCACGCTTCTACTTCAATCACCTGCCAAGTCTCACCACCCGTCCAACGCACATGAAGCAATTGCGCCAGACCATCCTCAACCTTGCCGTCCGTGGGAAACTCGTGCCCCAAGACCCCAGCGACGAACCGGCGTCTGAACTGCTGAAGCGTATACAGGCGGAGAAGGTGCGGCTGGTAAATGAAGGGACAATCAAGCGTTTACAACCCGCGTTGCCAATTGGCGCGGAAGAAATTCCCTCCGCGGTGCCAGATGGCTGGGAGTGGGTGAGAATAAGCGATCTATTGTTGGGCGACACTCAGAATGGCTACTCAAAAAAGCCCGACGACGCCTTCGACGGAATTCCAATTTTACGGATCAGTGCTGGTACCGTGCGGAAGGACGGAGTCGTGGCCGAAGAGGAACACAAGCTGATCGGTGGCGTTTCGGCAGCACAACAAGAGCAATACAGGCTACAACCAGGTGACCTGCTGGCATGTCGTTTTAATGGCAATCGAAGTTTTGTCGGACGACTTACCATTTATTTGGGCTACCTTGGGCTCAAGCCAATATATCCCGACAAACTAATTCGACTGCGTTTGCTTTTGCAATTTACGCTCCCGAAATTGGTGCAGTGCTTCGCCGAGTCGAGTGTTGTTCGGAGGGACATTGAGAGCTATTGTGCTACGACCGTTGGTAATTGGGGAATTAGCGCATCGAATTTGAAGGAGATAAAGATTCCCCTTCCCCCCCTCGCCGAACAGCACCGGATCGTCGCCAAGGTGGATGAATTAATGGCCCTGTGCGACCAACTGGAATCTCAGCTCACCATCACCGAAACCGATAGTCGTCGCCTGCTGGAAGCGGTGGTACACGATGCCGTAACCCAAGCGCAGGGGACGCCGACATGAGATCACATACCCATTCAACGGAGTAACCATTTAGTCTTAGGATCAGACAATGCCACACAAAATCATCCTGTCATCGGAAGAACAAATCGTCTGTCCTCAATGCCAGAATAAGTTTGAGCTGGGAGAAGGGATTACCCGGCAGACGATCGAGAAATACGAGCAAGATTTTGAGAGCGTTATGAAAGAGCGAACGGCGGAGCTACGCAAGGAAGCGGAGCAGGAAGCCGAGCGAAAACTGGCGCGCACCTACAACACCCAACTGGACGCCCTCCAGGAACAACTGACAGGTAGCCAGCAGGCGATGGCCGAGATGAAGGCCCGCGTTGAGCAAGCACAGCAGGAAACAAAGGCTAAAGCGATGGCCGAGTTTGAAGCGGAGAAAAGAATGCTCCAACAGGAGCTCTCCGAAAAAGACGGTAAACTGAAGGAACTTCGCGATCAGGAAATGGCCCTGCGGCAGGAAAAAAACAAGCTGGAAGAATCCCGACGCGAATTGGAATTGGAGCTGCAACGAAAACTGGATGAAGCAAAGAAGGTCATAGAGGAACAAATACGGAATACGGAGGCCGAGCGCTTCCGAATGAAGGAGGCTGAATACCAGAAAAAGATCGAGGACGCGCAAAAGGCGAACGAAGACCTACGGCGGAAACTTGATCAAGGCTCCCAGCAGCTTCAGGGAGAGGTGCAGGAATTGGAGCTCGAAGGCCTACTTCGTATGAAATTTCCATTCGACTCTATCGAGCCTGTGCCCAAGGGCGAATTCGGCGGTGACACCATCCAGAAAGTTATCAGCCAAAATGGCCAGTCATGTGGATCAATTCTCTGGGAGTCCAAACGCACGAAAAACTGGAGTGATGGCTGGCTCGCGAAACTTCGCGAAGATCAGAGAACCGCCAAAGCCGATGTTGCCGTTCTCGTAAGCCAAACCCTTCCAAAGGGGGTGGAAGCCTTCGACGTGATCGACGGGGTCTGGGTTGCAAACCCTCGCGCGGCGCTCCCCGTCGCAACCGCGCTCCGCCACACATTGCTTCAGGTCAGCATGGCCCGCCAGGTCTCAGAGGGCCAACAAACAAAGACTGAAATGGTTTACCAGTACCTTACTGGGCCTCGTTTTCGGCAGCGCGTGGAAGCCATTGTCGAAGCATTTTCGTCCATGCGGGAAGACCTGGACAAAGAGCGGAAAGTCATCATGAAACAGTGGGCCAAACGCGAAGAACAGATCGAGCGCGTCATGGGCGCCACGGTTGGCATGTATGGGGACTTACAGGGGATAGCTGGAAAATCTATTCAGGAAATTGAAGGGTTAGAAATGAGGACGTTGGAGTCTGCTACACAGTTGCCGCTTAAAGAGATGGGTTTAGAAAACGACAGGTAAAGTACGCCTATAAACCAACGGCAATGACACAAAGCGAAGTCTAGCGTTGTACGCTCGAACCATTGCAAGCTATCAAGGGCGTAATAATCTTGTGAGACAAACCCGGTAACAAGTGAGAGCAACGTGAAATTAGCAACTGTAAGCATTGAGAATTTCCGTGGGTACAAGCAGCGCACTCGGATTGCGGTAGATGACCTAACCACTTTTATCGGCAAGAACGACGCCGGCAAGTCAACGATATTGGAAGCACTCGATTTGTTTTTCAACGACGGAAAGCCTGAACGTGGGGACGCATGCGTGCACAGTGCCAATACGACGATTCGTATTGGCTGTTCATTCACGAATTTACCAACTGAGCTAGTCATCGACGCGACCGCTCACACTTCACTTGCTGAGGAATATTTGTTGAATGAGGACGGGGAACTCGAAATCGTTAAGGAATGGGACACATCGGGTAAGGTAAAGGAGATGGTTTTTGCGATAGCACTGCACCCAACCAATACCGACGCCGCCGACTTGCTCACACTTAAGATTAGCGAGCTGAAAGCCAGAGTTAAAAAGCTGGGTATCAATGAGTCCTCCGTCAATCTGACGGTCAATGCGAGCATGAGAAAAGCCATTCGCACCGCCTGTCAACCACTGGCAACTGAGCAGAAATGGCTTCCCCTCGATAAAGAGGATGCCAAGAAAATATGGGATCAGCTCAAGCCACAGCTTCCGATGTACGCGCTTTTCCGATCGGATCGTGCAAGTCAGGATGGCGACGAAGAGGTTCAGAACCCCCTGAAGTTCGCAATTACCCAGGCGCTGAAGGAGATGGAAACTGACCTTAAGAAGATCGAGGACGCAGTCCGACTGCGAGCGTGGGATGTTGCGAAGCGGACACTGGCAAAGCTAAAGGAGATGGACGGTCGCCTAGCGAGCGAGCTCAAACCGTTTTTCAAGGCTGACCCAAAATGGGATGTCTTTAAATTTGGATTGGTGGGGGACAATGACATTCCTATTAATAAGAGAGGCAGCGGTGTTCGCCGCCTCATCCTGCTAAACTTTTTCCGTGCTGAAGCGGAGCGACGGCGTACAGAGAAAGGGGCATTGAGCGTCATCTATGCAATTGAGGAGCCCGAGACCTCACAACATCCAGAAAACCAGAGGTTGCTTGTCCAGGCGCTCAAGGAGCTTGCTATAGACGAGAACACACAAGTGTTGATAACTACCCATACGCCAGGCTTGGCCGGTCTTTTGCCGAGCGACAGCCTGCGGTATGTGTGCAAGCAGGATGACGGGACTGCGATCGTTTCACAATGCACCGATGACGACTTGGCCATTATCGCAAACGAGCTCGGGGTGTTGCCTGACAAGCGTGTTCAGGTACTGGTTTTTGTCGAAGGAACGAACGATATCGAGTTTCTCGAACGTATCAGTTCCATTCTCAGCCCAGTGATTACTAATGGTGTGGACTTCACCAACGAGAACCGCGTTGCCTTGGTGCCGCTCGGC
>WBZQ01001697.1_pt1 | contig 14901 bp, 22 predicted proteins | sample 5204251 | NCBI WGS metagenome assembly WBZQ01 (sample SAMN12412402, study PRJNA552823) | activated sludge metagenome | isolation source: activated sludge from nitrification reactor of wastewater treatment plant... | place: USA: Virginia | collected 2017-09 | reverse complement strand
GGCGAAAGCACAGTAGTTCGGAATTGGTACGAAATGTCATACCCTCCAAGGAGAATGGGACCATGAACGACAGCGTGACTTGGCTGGGCGAATCGGCGAATGTGTTGGTCGCTGTGACTTTCTGGGTGGGGCTGGGGATGGTAGTGTTCTGCGCCTTAAGGGCAGTCCAGTGCACTTTTCGGCGGGATCATACTGGCCTGGTCGCTGAGACCGCTGTTAGCGGAGGGATCACGGGTCTGGTCTTAGGCCCGTTGGTCGCCGCACTGCTGGCGCTCTTAGTCTCGGTGGCCCCTGGTTTCGAGGGACGCTCGGTTGGTCGTTATATCGCCGGTAACACTCCGGGGATTTATTGGGTCATCGCACCAGTGGTGGGGCTGTGGGTCGTTGGAGTTATCTTCACGGTCCTCGCGGCGGTGAGGAGTTCCCGGCAGCATGGCGACAGGCAGTAGTCCACGAATGGAACCGGCATCCCGGTCCAACTAATCTGTTCACCCGAAAGGTGGCTCCATGAGCACTGAGACGCTGCGGGCCGTCAAGGGAATGGGTGTATGCCCATGGGTTGACGATTGTCTTACTCGGGTACATAGTGATGGGTATGCACGTACTCGACACGCACCCGCCGGCGCCGGCCGGGCGGGTCGCGTGGGCGGAGGCAAACGGCACCCGTGGAGTCTTCCGATTCGGCAGGCTGCCGACCACCCGTGACTACTGCGGGTATCTGTGCTCACGCAATCACCGTGACGGCGGTCTGGAAGACGGCGTGAGCGCTTACGAGGGGTGGCTTGTCGGCGATACGCTCGTCCTCGATCTCCGTCGGGTGGACGCCGTTTCCGCGCTTTTCATCATCGACGCCGATGACGTTTATCAGCTGCGTGGCGCGATGCTGGTGGCCCGCGGCGGCGACGGCGAGCCGCTGCTGGTCGACGACGGCGACCAGCAGATCCTCACCGCAACGCGGGTTACGGTTTCCTCGGTCGTATCGGTGCTGACGTGAGCACGCCGGCCTGGTGGGATGAGATCGCCGATCCGATCGGCCGGTACGCCCGGGCCGGGCAGGAGCAGGCCGCGGCGGAAGCGGTGGTGACCCGATTGTCGGACTTGCGGGCGCGGTGCCTGGCCGAGCTGCACACCGATGGCATGTCGCTGGCCCAGATCGCTGCCAAGACAGGGTTGTCGCGTGCGCGGGTGCACAAGCTGGTGGCGCGCGGGCGGGATGTGGTTCCGTGACCGACGCGGTCGCTGATCCAGCGCGTCGGAAGCGGACATGGTCGCCGGCTGAGGATGACGTCGTGCGGGCGACGATGGATTTGCCGTTGACTGAGGCCGCGACCCGGTTGGGCCGCACCGGGAGTGCGGTGTCGCAGCGGCGGCTGCGCATCCGGGGGACGGTACGGCCGCAGGTGGTGGGGTTTCCGACGCCGCCGCGGGGTCGGCCGGACTGGTTAGTGGCGAAGACGTGCCCGAAGTGCGGGCTGTTTCTCGGTGCAGAGCACTTCCCCAGCCGGTGGCGGGGTGGCCGGACACACAAGTGTGCGGAGTGCTCGGTGGCAGTATCACACGGCTATGGCCGTCGAGACTGGGAGGCGACGCGCCCGGCCGCTGATCATCACTACCAATTGTGGACCGATCGTGAGCATGACGTGGTGATGGAAGTTGATGCGCGAGGCCGGTGGGTACGGACTGCTCGCGAGGCTGCCGCGATGATCGGCCGGACCGCAGGTGCGGTACAAAAGGCGCGTAGCGTATTCCGCAAAGCTGAAACAGGGCCGTGACCAGCCGGGATAGGCCGTCTTAACTCCTCCCCCGCCCGCTCCTTCGCGGCCGCCGAGGAGGACCCCGTTTCCCGGTGCGCGGAATGCGGGCTGCCGATGGCCGTCAAGCCGGTTGGCCGGCCGCGCACGACCTGCTCGGATGCCTGCCGCAAGGCCCTGGGGCGCAGGCGGCGGCGCAAAGCCGACGGGTGCGCTTCGTCGTCCCTGTCGGTCGCAGACCGTAGAGTGAGTGTCACGAAGCGATGTTGGAAGGGCGTGCTGAGGAACCAATGTCAGAAGAATTGACGTCCGCAGTTTCAGCCGCACTGAAGAAATCCAGGCAGAGTGCGCAGGTGTTTGTTGCCAGCTACCGAACGCTTGAAAGACTGCGGGAGGCTCGGCGATCCGGGGAGGACGTTGCCTCTGAGCTGCGTGCGGCCGAGGCGCAGACTCTCGACGCCGCAACAACACATCGCGACGGGCTCGTCCTGGTTCGTGATGAAGGACTCAAAGCCGGCCGCGACGTCGACGCCCTATACCCCGGTGGACTTGCTCATGGAATCGAGTTTGTCGATTCCCTGATCGCGGGTTTGAGGACTCTTCTGGAGGTGGCGGAGTGCATCGAGGAACTACAAACGGAGTGCCAGGACCGGTTGGCCGCTTTGGAGGAAGCGGGCCAGTTGGCTGCTGCAGCGTCGGCAGTCAGTGTTGGCGGGGTCACCGTTCAGTGCGACTCGAATTCATTCGTGACCAACATCCACATCCGGCCAGATGCCTTCATTGCTACCGAGTCAAACGAGCTGGGCGAGCTGGTACTTGGTGCCGCCCAGGCCAGCTATGACCGTTGGACGCAGGTGCGGGAAGGGCGCTTGGGGCACTACGGTGACCGGCCCCCGCATCTGGCCGAGCCGGGCGCCGCGGCGTCTTGCCGGTCTGGGGCGATCACTGCGATGGTCGACCGTGGCGGCCGACCATCGCAGTTTTTTCTACACCCGAGCGCTCTCCCTGAGGGTCTAGAGAAGTTCCAAGTCGCCGCGACGGCTTGTTGTCGACTGGCGGCTTTGCGTGCAGTGGCGCTTGGCCTGCCGCTAGCGGCTGGCATCGCCGCCGTCGACGATATGGTTGATGGTTTCCGTGAAGAGATGGCAGTCCTTGAGGGGACGCTGAGTGAGGTCTAGCCAGAAAACGCAGTCCCGGTTAGACGTCGGCGGGTTGCTGCTCTGGCCAGATCGGGCTCCCAGCCTCTAATCCAATCCACGGACCGCTGCGCCACCTCGATCCTCGATGAGCACACTACGACGTCCCCCGCCTGGGCTCCGAACTTGAAGTGCTACTCGCAGCGCGCTCCTACAGATAAGTTGGCCAGGCGGTATCGAACTAGCGTCACCTTCGGGACGGAAGACGAATGGCCCGGTGCGGGAACACCAGGCCATTCAGCAACGAACACAAGGAGTAGCTGATCTACGCGTGTGATTTTACACGCGCTGTGCAGGAATTGCTCGGCATTCGGCTTGCATCGCCGCCTCCCCAACCTGCCCTAGTGGCAGGTGATTTCGAGTCAAGGAACGCGCGCGTCCTCACGCCCGGGGCTCATCAGTCGGCGATGTGGCACTGGCCGGTGTCTCCGGTGGGCTAACCCGCCGCATGGTGTCGAGCACTTCGCGCAGGGTGCGGGCGGTGGCCTGGGCCTCGGCGGCCAGCAGCTCCGCGGCGTGAGCGGCCACCCGTGCGGCGTCGGCGTCCTTGACCGCGGCCGCCGCACGCGCTGCTTGCTCGTCGCGCGCCGCTTCGGCGGCCGCCAGCCGATCAGCCAGCGCGGCCAGCTCGCGGCGCAGTGCCGCGGCGTCGGCCTCGGCTTCCTCGGCGCGGGTGGTCACCGCGGCGACCTCGGCGAGCGCGTCGGCCTCGGCGGCGACCAGCTCGGCGCGTTCGGCGGCGCCGGCCTCGGCCTGCTCGTCGCGGGCGGCGCTGACGGCGGCGGACCACAGGGGATCGAGCAGTCGGCCCAGCACGTCGGCCGGCACCGGTGTCACGTCGCGGGCCGGGCGGTTGGCGCGCAGCCATTCGCTGGCGGCGTCAGTCGAGACGCGGGCGCGTTCGCGCAGTGCCCGGACGGTCACCGGCTTGCCTTCCACGGTCAGTGCGGCGAAGGCGTCTGCCAGTGCCGCGGTGGCGGCGGTGTTTTTGGCGGCCATGCGGGGCTCCGATCTAGGTACGTTAGGTACGGGTACTGTTACGGGTACGTTCCTAGAGTACCGGACACCCGGTGGTGGTGCCCGGCGGTTCGCGTGAACCCGCTGGCAGCAAGCGCGCCTCTACGTGCGTTGGAGCTCGTCGACCGGCAGCGGCTCGGTGACGACATTCGATCAACTGGGATCCGGCCTGTTGGTAGTGCGCGAGCGTTTCGATGAACTGGTCGTAGCGGGCAAGGTTGGCCGCGGCCGCGTGTTCGGAGTAGGTGGGGATGACGTAGGCGACGTCACGCGCGCGTTGTCCGCTGATCACGCATTCGCCGAATACGTCGTCGAGCTGGTGGGCCGGCCATTTCCGGTGCCGCTCCCCCGGGTTCCAGGCGTTGAGCCGTGCCGCTTCCCACAGGTAGTGCAGCAGCCCGAGCAGTCCGACGCTGCGGCGGGAGGTGTGCGCCGCGGTGGCGTCGCTGGGGATGTTTGGGGGCCTTCTGGTTTGAGGTCAGCGGCTCGCTGAATCGGATGGTGGTGGCGTCTGCGGTTTCGGTGATCGCCGCGGCGGTGTAGCCGGAGCGGCCACTGAGTGCGGGGGCAAGGTGATGAAACGCGCATTGGGGGTGGTGGCGCTGCCCTTGGTTGGGCCAGCATGCCAGGGTGAGGCGGCCGCTGCGGGTGAGGCGGACGACCAGGGGTAGCGGTGTCGGGCGGCAGAGGCAGGTCGCACCGTGATCGTGGCGGGCGTGGGCCAGCAGGGTCGCGTATCTGCCGGGTTCTGCGCGGACATCGCGGTGGCGCACCCGGCGGCCTGCGAGTTGCACCCAGTGTTCAAACCGGGGCTCGTTCACGTGGGCCCTCCTCCCCCGATGTCGGTGGGATCAGTAGCTAGGGCGCTTCTTCGGTGTGGTCGTGGTGCACAGTCGAATCGCCGGGACTTCCGAGTTTTTGGGGCGGTGCCACCCTCGAAAGTCCGGCCGTGCGGGCAGGGTGTCGGCGTCGCCGAGACGCCCGCCGTAGTACGCCTTGCCTGGGCCCACAGCGACGGCGATCGCGGTGCCATCCAGTAGCGCAATGTCGCCGAGACGCACGTCGGTAATGGCGACGGGGTCGAGGAGTTCTTCGGGGATGGCGAGTTCGGGTCGGTAGCTGGTGGCCAGGATGAGGTAGAGATCGTCGGCGAAGTGGGTGCAGTCGTCGTTGGACAAGATCACCGGCCCCGGCCGGTGGGTGGTGTTGAGGGACATCATGTCGTCGAGGGTGAGTCCGATATCGGCGGCGACGACGGCGCATTGGGCCCAGCCCAGCCAGCGGCCCAGTTTGGCGTCGCCGAAGTCGTTGGCGGCCGCGGTCGTGGCCATCTGGCGTAGGTGCGCCAGGCCCACGGGGCTGCCGGGCATTTCGGGCATTCCCGCGTCTTCGGCGCGGCGGATGGTCTCGTTCAAGGCGGCGAGCTGGTTCATCGCTGTCGCCGTTGCCTGCGGTTGGCGGCTGGTTGTCCGGTCCGACACAGGTCCGGCAGCCGGAACACGCGGGCATCATTGTTGGGGACGGTCGCTTCAGCAGCGACCTTCTCCGCGTGTTCGGCGGCGTAACCGGCGAGCACGGCGACATCGTCGGGGCCGCAGGGTTTGGTGGCGTCGGACAGTGCGAGGGCGATGGCGCGGGGCACGATTCCGACCTCGAGCATGTGCCGGGCGCATTGGGCCCGGTAGAGAGTGTCCGCTGGGTAGAGCGTGGGGCCGCCGTCCTGTGCGGGCAGGGCGTGGCGGCGCAGGATGCGGCGGACCATTGCCGGGGAAAGTTCGCTGCCGTCGGCCACCTGGGTTTCGGTGAGAGCCGAAGCGGACCCGTCGCGGGGGCCAGCGGGCGGCGGTGCTGTCTTAGGCATGGGCGTCGTCCTCATCTCGTCGGGGCCCGGTCGTTGCGCTTTTGGCAATCCCCCGCGCGGTACCGCTGGTGTGGCAGCGGTGCGCAACCTCGGCGGCGATGCGGCCACCGCAGTGCGTGCAGTGCCATCCCAGACACCGGATGTGGCCGGTTCGCAGGTCGATGGCGCAGAGGCATTCGAGGTGCTCGGCGTCGACGCCGGCCTCGGCGTTCCACCGGGCCGCTAGGAGATCAATCGGGCGGTACGGGTTGGCCTGTCCGAGCTGGAGCCTCGTGGCCGTGCCGGCCGCGGCGGCGCACAGGTGGCCCAACGCCACCTGAAGTGCGCCCGGCGATCCGGAGCCCGGTGGCGGGCTGGGGATTGCGATGCCGGACTCAACGTGGAACTCCAGGAGCATCGTTTGCAGCTGAGCGTGAGTGAGTGTGCACGGGTCGTGGCGGCGCAGGCATCGGACGAGGCGGCGCAGTGCCGTGATCTGCTCGGCCACACCCGTCCTCGTCATGGTTTCGATGCTAGAAGCGCGGGCAGCGTGTCCGCTGCGTCCCAAACCGGTTTTCTTGGCGAGGCCTCCTCGGTCCCTTCCCCCCCGCGTTGAGCTTCCCACGCCCGCAGGAAGCTCACGAGTTGCCGCCAACGCTTGCGGCCTCGGGCGTCCTGGGAAAACGGTCCGTAGTCGCCGTGGGCGCGCGATCGCGTGCGCCCTGGTGTCATCACTGCGCAGACGCCTTCGCGTGCGCCAACGGGCCCGCTAGGCCACATTTTCGACCCGTCACTATAGAATATATAGAGAATATAGTGACTAATATAGTAATATAGTAGGACATGGATGGACCGCTTATAGTGCAGAACCGGTAGTATGGGTATGTACCCATATCTACGGAATCGGTTTGATGTATACACATATTGCGTATGTGCATATAGCAGCATCGGGATGCATGTATTATCATCCGATAGGTACATGTCTATGACGACATATAGCGGTAGGGGAGCTTATGAGTGTTTACGTGTTCGCCAACCTGAAGGGTGGCGTGGGCAAGACTCTCGTGACGCTCGGGTGTGCCCATGCGGTGGCCGCCGAGGGCGGCCGCGCCTTGGTTATCGATACGGACGCACAGGGCAACGCATCGACCCAGCTGACCGGCATGGGCCCGGATGACCCGCCCGGACTGTCCCTCGCCGATGTCCTGGACCGGGAAACCGAAGCCCCTCTGCTCGATGCCGTGGTGCCGAGCCGGCGCCCAGGTATCGACGTTTTGCCGTCGGGGTTCCAGGGTCTACAGGCCGTGCAGGAGAAACTGTTCGGCAAGCCCGGCGCCGAGAAGTCCCTGGCCCGCGCTTTGCGTCCCGTGGTTGACCGGTGGGATTACGTGTTCATCGATACGCGTCCGGGCACCGACTTGATGACGCGCAATGCGTTCATGGCCGCCGACGGCGTGGTGGTGGTGCTGGAACCGGAGATACCGGCTATCCGCGGCGGTGATCAGACCATGGGGACGATCGAGGAGCTGAACGAGTATCTGGATGCCGGCCTCGGTGTGGCCGGGTGGGTGATCAACCGGCAAGACCGCCGGCGCAAAGACCACGCCGAGTATGTCCAGAAAATCCGGGAGTTGTCCGAGGTGGAAGGCGTTCCCGTCTTGGGGGAGCCCTTCCCGTTGATGGCCGATATTTCGCGGCTGTCGGTGGTGGGGATGGGACTGGATGAGCATCCCACGCCGACGGCCCGCACGCGCAATCTCGCAGCCAACTTTGCTGCGATCGTCGCTGATCTGCACGCACAGAAAGTGGCCTCCGCATGACGAAGATTCCGCCCGCGCCCCTGATGACGCGTCCCCGCCGCCTAACCGCCGTCGAACAGGCAGCCCAGGCCGAAGCTGAGGCCGAGGCCGCCGCGCTAGCGGAAGCTGAGGTCGGCGCGCACGCCGAGCTGGTCGACTCACCGCAGCCGCCAGCCGCCCCGCCGGGTCCCGCAGCGGCGACGAAGACGTCCAAGCCTCGGACAGTGTCTCCGTCGGCTGCGTTGCGTCCCCCTTCTGAGACCACGCCCCGCCGGCAGGTCAAGGGTGCGACGACGTCGATCCTGTTGCAGCTTCCCGAGGACGCCAAGCAGCGCATGGTCGCCGCACTGGCATGGACCTCCCCGCGCACCGGCATCAAGAGCCAGCAGTCGTTCATGCGGACAGCGATCAGTGAACTGTGTGACCGGTTGGAGGCTGAGTACAACAACGGCGAACCGTTCCCCGACCCGGCCGAGTAGTCGGTGAACCACTATGGGTACATATAGCCGATATGACTTATATAGTCGCTATATGTTGCGGTGGGTTGCGGGGCGGCGCGCGATGCGCGGCTGGATTCTCGCCGCCGTTGGCCTGATCATGATTGCCGTCGCCATGCCGCCGGCGCGGGCGAGCGCGTATGCCATGACCTCCGGGGACACGATCTACACCGATGCCTCCGAGCGCTGCACCCTGGGTTACGTGTGGAATGTCGCCGGCCGCGTCTATGGGCTCAGCGCCGGCCATTGCGCCGCCGCGGTGGGGGGGACTGTGCAGGACCTCAGCGTTCCCACACGGGGTGTGTGGCAAAGCGTTCACCACACACCGGACTATGACTACGCGACCATCGACTTCGGGCATGCGGCCGCGGTGCCGATGGTGACCCCCGGCGGGCAGGAGATGAATCACGTCCGCCAGGCGCGTCCGGGCCCGGTGTGCCACTTCGGCGAGACCAGTGGTGTCGAGTGCGGCCAGGTGATCGATACCGATGGGCCCGACGATCAGGGCCGGTTCCGGACCAGCGGTATGCACGGGGCCCGGGGGGATTCCGGCGGTCCGGTGTGGCAGCTCGCCGGGTCCGACAGTGCTTACCTTGTCGGCATCTGGAGCGGCGACATTTACGACGACACGGACCACCCGCTGGGGGTGTTCCTGGACATCACGAAGGTGTTCCCCGGGGCGGCCACCTAGCTGACGAACCGCGACAATCGGCGGCGGTTCGTTGTCGTGGCGATAATGTGCGCGCCGACCAGTTCACGGCACAGTTCCAATGCCTCGGCCTCATCATCGATGTCGGGGGGGCCGCGGTCCACCAGGTCGGCCCAATCGTCGTCATCGGCGGCGAGGTGAGCGGGCGGAGCGGCCACCTCTGGTGTTTCGGTGGGTTCCGCTGTGCTCGGGGTGGCGTTGCGGTCGAGCCATTCCCACCAGAGTGCGCGTTCGGCTCGGTTGCGCTCGATGCGATCCGCGAACACCTCGTCGATGTGGTGAGTGGCAGCAATGTCTTCGAGGGTGAGCGCGCCGGGGGTGACCCGGCCCCCGCGGTGACGGATCACCAGGCCGGCGATCGCAAGGTCGGCGATGGCGCGTTGCCCGGCGCGCTCACCGATGTGCGCGGCGGCGTAAATGTCAGCGGGGGCGCGTAGTCCCTCGTCGACGATCGCCTCGTACACCGCGCGATTGTGGCGGCCCAGGACGCTCCAGGCGGGGTGAACATCGCGGATCCGGGCCCGGTGCGCCGGGACCGGTGTTACCGGCTCTGGGCAGCTTGTGGTGAGCGCGTAGGCATCGGCAGTGCGACCGACGGCCTGGCGGACCCGCACAATCGGCGCACCCACCATCGCCCGCAGCATCGCCAGCACCTCGAACGTCGTCGTATCCGACACCAGGCCGGCCGACAACGCCAGCGATCGGCCACCCACAGCGACCACAGGGGTCCCGGCCCGCACGTCACCGGTCTTCGCAGCCTTGACCGCCAGGGCTTGCAGGACGTCCCGCACGACCCACCGGATGCGTTGGCTGGCGAACTCCCGATCCGCCCAGGCCAGCGCGTGAGCGAGCCAGACCCGGAGCTCCGGTGAGTGCCTAAGTGTGTAGGGGGGGTGTGTGTAGTTTCCCCCGTGTCCGGGATGTGTCGGTTTTGGTGCGAAATGCTCGATGGCCCATCTCAGGGCTTTGTCGACGTCGCGCTGGAGCTGCTCGGTGGCCCGGTGGCCGTGTTTGTCGGTGTAGAGGGCCCCGAATGCTTCCCAGGGCTGACCTGGGGCGGATCGGGAGGCGATGTCGGTGGCACTGTCGCCACGCAGCACGGCATTGATCACGACTGATTCGCGGGCTTCGGACGAGGTTTTCCACCGGCTGCGGCGGGGGAGGGTGCCGGTGGCCGCGAATGCCGCGACGTCGGCGGCCAGTGGTTTGCGCCAGTCGCGGCGACGGTCGGCCAGCCGTGCGTCGGCGCCGACGCCATCGATGAACGCGTCGACGAGTTGTGCGACCGCCGCCGGGGAACCGGCGGGGGAGGCCAGGTTCTGCGGTTCAGACCGTGGTGCCGGCAGGGCGCCCACCAGAACGTGGAGATTCGGCAGGAGAGCGGGGTCGCTGCCGACGGTAAACGCCTCGACGGCGTCGGTGAGGGGCCCGTCGAGGATCCGGTGGCCACCGCCGGCACATACGGTGCCCGGCACCGACAACGCACCCGTGCTCGCGTTGATATTCGGGGTGATGTCGAGGGTTTTCAGCCGCGCGGCGAACGAGGTCATCAGCGCTTTGACCTCGACGAAGCTCGCGGTCGTGCCGGCCGCGAGGGGTACCAGGACGTGGCGGCCGCCGCTGGTGGAACGGTCGGTCACGATGCGCGCCCCAGCTTCGGTGAGCCAGCCGGTGAGCGTGGCAACGTCGACATCGACCTGGGCCTGACCATGGGGTTTGGCATCGAAATCGAACGCGAGCATGGCGGTGCGGCCGGCGCGGGTGTACAGCGGCACGGCGGCCAGGTGGATCGGCAGCTTTTCGGTGATGCGGGCGGTGCGGATCGAAACCTTGGATTCGGGGTCGATCAGACGCACACTCGCGCGGCCCGTAGGCGCCATGCGGGGCGCCAGGGCCTTCCACGTCGCCGCCGGCAATGCCGCCGGTGGTGCGGGTGCGATTTTTTGGTCACGATTGGGCGTCGCCGTTGAATCTGATTCGACGTATGCGCTATCGTGAGACGTGACCTGGTGAGTCATCGTCCCTTTCTTGGGGGATTGGGTGCGGACCCGGATCTGAGTTGGCGCTCAGATCGATACCGGCGACAAGGCCCCGCTTCGGCGGGGCTTCGTCATTTGGTGGCAAGTCCGCACGACTATGGAGTTATCCATCCGGCCCCGCCTGTCGGCGGGGCTTCGGTGCGTCACATGGCCAGCGGCAGCACCTCCTGGTCGCGGCCTAACTCGCGCATCAGTTCTGGCATTCCGACGTGATGGCACAGGACGTCGGCGACGTACTGGCCCAGAGGAATGCCCAGTGCATGCGCACGTGCCTTGATGATGTCCTGAACCGCGATCGGCGGACGCGTGGAGATCTGACCGCGGTCGCCCTTGTGAGTGCTTCGCTGTGCCATGCCAGCCACCTTTCCAGGGCCGAGACCATTTAGCAGCTACCGACACGCCGACGGGGCCACCAGATATTTCAATATCCGTGGTTTTACTTCTGCATTTCGTGACGCATTCGGGGTTCGGTGTCAGCATCGGCCCGGTCACCAGTCGCCACTTGGAGGGGGTCTTCGCGCTGTGAGCCGCCGGGTCAGTCGGGGATTTGACTGTGCGCGCCTGTCGGCGCTGCTCGCCGCGGCCGGGATGACCCGTTCGGATATAGCACGCCTGGCCGACATTTCGGCGCACACGCTCAGTGCGTGGGTCAACCGTGGCGTCACCCCGGATATCGAGCGCCTGACGCGGGTGTGTGCGGTCCTGGGCGCCAAGGTCACGGATGTGGTGATCGTGGACGATGCTGACTGTATGCCGTCGGACCTGCGGATACGGCGCGGTCTGACGCAGGTCCAGTTGGGCGCGGCGGCCGGTTTGTCGACGACGGTGGTGTCGGGGTTTGAGCGCGCAGAAACTCGGTGGTCGCCGCGCAAGGCCGCGAAGCTGGCGCCGGTGCTCGGGGTCAGCGTGGAGCAGCTGCATGAGGCGTGGCAGCGGGCCCGGGCCCGCCCGGCGGGCGCACCCGCGTAGCAGGAAGGCCCCGGCCGGGATCGGTGCCGGCGGTGGGCTCATGGGCGGGGTTCTCCGCATCCGCCGGGGCCGAAGTCGCGCCAGGGGGTGAAGCGGGTGGGGGTGCACCAGAATCCCCAGTGGCGCCGGCGGGGGCCGGTGACGATGATCGTGGTGGCGGGAATCTCGTGGCCGCCGGATCGGTGCAGGGCGACGTGGTGGCGCCAGGTGGCCGGTCGCCACGCGATGGACCCCCGGCGGCGCAGGTGGCGGCCGCCGTGTTCGTCGACGTCGAGGTATCCGACGCGGCTGAGAACGACACTGATGAACGACCAGGGGTGGTCGTGGGGGACAGGGTCGTCTGAGTGCAGAAATCGGTGCAGATAGATGTTGCACCAGCGGTTTTGGGGGATGACGAACCAGCGCAGCAGGTACGGGCACTCGGGGTTCCCGACGACCTGGTGGGGGTGGCCCGTAAAGAGTTGACGTGCCCAGCCTTGAGAGCTGGGGATGCTGATGGTGGCGCTCATGATGGTGCCGTCCTGCCGGCCTCCGGGGTGCGGGCTGTGGTCACGGGTGCTCCTTGGCGGGCGATGTGCGTGTCGGGTGGGCGGGTGGACCAGAAGGCGGTGCGGGTCGGGGCCGGTGGGTGGATGCGGTAGATGCACCCGGTGCGGGCGAGGGCGTGCAGGAGGCGATAGACGCGCTCTTGGTGCAGTCCGGGGAATCCGGTGTCGGCGAGGCGAACGCGGATCTCACTGGTGCTGACGACGCGGCCGCCGGCGAGCAGTGTCAAGATCGCGGCACGCAGGCCTGATTCGGCGGTGCACCCCGGGGTGCTCACGCCGCTGTCGACCGGCCGGCCCCGCGGCTCAGTGCAGCGCTGTCGGGCAACGGCGGCACCGGGGGGGCGTCGGTTCCGGCGAGTTCGATGCCCCGCCGCTGCTCGTACTGGCGCAGCAGCGTGGTGTAGGCGGCGGCTAGTTCGGCCGGGGCGGTTCCCGGCAGGGACACCCCTCCCCACACGCCGTGAGTGGCGGCCAGGACGACGGCGTTGAAGCCGCAGCGGCCGAGGAAGGGGCAGTCCAGGCACGCCGCGGCCGCGTTGCGGCGATCACGGAACTGGCTGAACCAGGGGTCACGCGCGCCGACGATCGGGGTGCGGCACGGGGTTGGGCCGATGATGGCGAAGGGCACAGCGGTGGTAGTCACGGGGGTCGCCTCTCCTAGTCGTCGGCGGTTAGGCGGCGGTGATTCGCGAGCCGTATTCGGCCAGGGAGGCGATCTGGCGCATGGCGAACACGCGGGCCCGACCGTGCTTCTTGGGCAGGTACACCCCAGCCCACATGCCATGGGCGCCGACGGTGTCGAGGGCTTCCTTGGCGCAGGTCCAGCGCCGCGGGCAGGCGCGGCAAGCGGCCCGAAGTTCGGGGTCGTCTCCGCCGGTCAGCCAGCGGTCAGGGTCACTCTGGCATGGCCTGGCTGATTGGACACGGGGTAGTCCCAGGGGAATGGTCACGGTCGGCTCCTCCCATCGAGCACGGGTAACAATAGCCAAACGGTAACGCCCACCGTGACTACTTGCAAGGTTTTGGGACGTTATCGGCTAATACGTGGGCTTTTCCGGTCACGGTCGGCGTGTCGCGTTGCGTGGTGGCTAGACTCACGCAATGCCAACGGAGGTCGCCGCCGACGGGAACGCGCGCGCCGGTGCAGCGTTTTCGCGGCGCCGTGAACAGTTGGGCATTTCCGTGCGGGGCCTGGCCGAGCGGCGCGTGATCGCCGCGAGCCAATTGATTGCCTTCGAGAAGGGCCGACGCTGGCCGCGCAAGTCCACCTTGCAGACCCTCGAGGAGGTGGCCGGCTGGCCGGCGGGCACCCTGGAGGCGATCCGCGCGGGCGCCGACCCGCCCGCAGACGCCACACCCGTCGTCACCACGGTGTCTGCCGGCGGGGCGGTGGGCGATGTCATCGCGATGGTCAAGTCGGTCCTTGCCGGTGTCGATGCGGCCGTCGACCGCCTGCCCGATGGTGCCGACCCGACGTTCACCGAACAGGTGAGCGCCCTGCTGGGAGACCTTCGGCAGGTGCAGGTATCCATCTTGAGTGGAATGCGCGGGGGCCACGACGCGCTGGGACTGTTGCAGGCGTTGGCGGTGATCCAGGACCGCTACGACGATCTGGCGGCGCAGGCCGCGGCGGCGCCGACGGCGACGCTGGGGCAGCGGCTCTACGACGTGCGCCGGCGGCTCAACATCGGTGTCCCGGCGGTGGCTGCGGCACTGGCGCTGCCGACGGTGATGGTGACTGCGGCCGAAGCCGACGAACCGCTCGACGACGCAACGGAGGCGCGTCTGGCGGCAGCCCTGGGCGCACTGGAGGCCGCACCGATCCCGAGCCGACGGGTGCTGGTCCGGCGCCGCAAACCGTGACCTATTCGAGCGACGACGTTGGGTCCGTACCTGCGGTCGACGTGGGATAATCCGGGGTATGTGGACGATCGAGCAGGAAGCGGCGCGGGTGGCCGCGCTGCTGGGCCGTGCCGGATCGCTGTTCACCCACAGTGGCGGGCACCTGACCGATCCCAGCGCGGCGTTCGCCGATGCAGCGGACACGTCGTCGGCGGTGGCCGACGGCGACGAGGAGTCGGGGGCCGGCGCGCGTAGTGCCCGGGAGGTGATCGCGGCGGGGCGGGCAGGTCTGGGCCGGGCCCGGGCCGCCGACGCGGTCGTGCACCGCGAGGTGAATGCAGCGCAGCGGGCGGTCGCGGCGGGGGCACAGTCCGCCGATCATCATCGGACGCGGGCCGAAGAAGTGCCCGCCCGGTTCGGGCCGTGGTCGGATGCCCCCATCGCGACGACCGCGGCGCTGCACGCGTTGCGGTCCCGGGTGCTCTCCGCCAAGGGGCTCGTCAGTTCCACCGCCGAAGCGTCGGGGCGATCCGCAGAGCGTGTGCGTGCGGCTGGATACGGCCCTGATGCCGGTGTGCCGTGATTTTGCGGTGAGTGCTAGGCGGGGGGTCGGGGATACTTGAAGTTGTGTCTGGTCCGGCGACGCGTGCTATTGAGGTGCTGGCGCGTGGGCACGGGTTGTACGGTCCATCCG
>WBZQ01000398.1_pt2 | contig 14904 bp, 18 predicted proteins | sample 5204251 | NCBI WGS metagenome assembly WBZQ01 (sample SAMN12412402, study PRJNA552823) | activated sludge metagenome | isolation source: activated sludge from nitrification reactor of wastewater treatment plant... | place: USA: Virginia | collected 2017-09 | reverse complement strand
AGTTCACGCGCTTTAATCGCTTCAAATGCCCCAAAGGCGCGGGTGATGGTGGCGATGTCGTCTTCTTCCATCACATTGCGTTTGGAACCCAACGATTTACGCATTTTGCTGCACAGGTTCACACTATTGATCAACTGCACTTTGCCTTTGCGTTCGGCGGCTTTTTTATTCGATAATATCCACACATAGGTGGCAATGCCGGTGTTGTAGAACATATCCGTGGGTAATGCGACGATGGCTTCCAGCAAATCGGCTTCGAGAACGTAACGGCGAATCTCGGATTCCCCCGAACCCGCGCCGCCGGTAAACAGTGGTGAGCCGTTCAGAATGATGCCGATGCGCGCCCCGCCAGCGGCAGCATCGTGCAACTTGCTGATGAGATGCAGCAGGAATAACAGCGAGCCATCCGAGACCCGTGGCAGGCCGGGGCCAAAGCGTCCGGCAAAGCCTTTTTGCGTATGTTCGTCCTTGATGGTTTGTTCGATTTTTTTCCAATCGACGCCAAACGGCGGGTTGGATAGCATGTAGTCAAATTTGCCGGTATGCAGTTGATCGTTTGATAAGGTGTTGCCCAATTTGATATTGCTGACTTCCTGTCCTTTGATCAGCATATCCGCTTTGCAGATGGCGTAACTTTCGGGATTCAGCTCCTGTCCATAGCCACGCATCACCGCTTGCGGATTTATTTCGTGCACATATTCCATGGTAGCCAAGGAAAGATACTATTATTACTTGAGAAATCCATCTTATCTTAAATAGATATTTCTCAGCGATTAACACGCAAGTAGAGTCACAACAAGGATTGCATCGTCGCTTTAGCAAAACATAGGTCTTTCCATGCTTTAGCTTTATCCGGAAGCGCCCGCAGCAAATAAGCCGGATGATAAGTCACGATTAATGGTATTCCCGAATAATCATGAATCTTTCCACGCATACTCGACAAGCTGTCGCTCCGGTTGAGTAAGCTTCCTGCAGAAACTTTACCCAGTGCGATAATCAGCTTCGGAGAAATTAATTGAATTTGCCGGTTTAGAAAAGGCTCACATGCGCTGATTTCGGTGTCTGATGGGTTGCGGTTACTCGGTGGCCGGCATTTAACGATATTTGCGATATAAACCCCATCACCGCGCTTCAAACCAATTGCAACAAGCATTTGATCGAGAAGTTTACCAGCTTGTCCCACAAAAGGCTCACCGATCTCATCTTCTCGCGCACCGGGGCCCTCCCCCACAAAAAGCCAACCCGCTTGCTCGTCTCCAACCCCAAATACCGTGTTTTTTCGTGTCTGGCAAAGTGAGCAAGCGGTGCATTGTGATACGGCAAGTTTGAGTTGATCCCAATTCATCTCGTGGACTGAATGATCGCGTGTAATTTCTGGTGCGAGTGTGGAAAGATCGCCCATCGCACCTGATGCTATCTCACGAGACTCAGAAGCCATTGGTTCCGGTATAGAATCCGTTCTTATCTTCCATATCGGTGTTAGGCCGAGTTCATGCAAAATCTTCTTGCGTCGATTATTCATAATTCCAGTTTCATAACCAACGCATCTTCACGCCCCCACATAGCAGGATAATAGCCCTTACGAATGGCAACGTGTATGAATCCCATTTTTTTATACAGGCTGACCGCGCCTCGATTAGACTCCCTCACATCGAGCCAAATCGATTTCGCATTTTCTAAACGTGCATAGTCAGTAAAATACTCAATCAGCATTTTACCCAAACCTTTTTTTTGCCAATTAGCACTCACGCCCAATGTCAAAATATGCGCCTCTTCAGGACTCATCATGGTAATTCCATAGCCCAGTATGGTACTTCCCTTAACGATAGCTCTGCAAACATAGCCTGACCTGATAGAGTCTGAAAAATTCCCAGGCGACCAAGGAAAAAGAAAGATTTCCCTCTCAATTAAAATCACTTGTTGTACATCTTCGAGACACATTTCTCGAATTTCAATTGCGGGCTCTATCGACATACTTATTATCGTTCACTTTCTTTCAACGCGACTTTATTGCGAATATAACTCGGTACTGCTGCAGATGGATGAACACCATCGCCACACTCGAGTACCGGCAACGCCAATTGCGCGATCTCTTTCGCGCGCGGAAATAGGCCGCTGCGAATTTCTTGAATGTGATTGCAATACCGTTCGCTCAGCTCGTTGTTGAAGACATCAAAACCACTGCCACAGCCTATCCAGTTGTTTCCTGTTAAGTCTGGTGCATTTCTCGGCGCGCACAAAACTGGGGCATTCACTGTTTTCCAATCCTGGTCAGTTATTTTTTCATATACCGCATGGTAAATCTCCCCCATGCGGGCATCGAGAGCCACAACTACTTTGGTATTTCCGACTTGTGTTGCGAGTGCCTTAAGCGTACTAACGCCAACGACAGGTATATTCATTGCAAATGCAAGACCTTGTGCAACACCACAAGCGATCCGCAGCCCCGTAAACGATCCAGGGCCTTCCCCAAAAGCAATACCATCTAATTGCTGTAAAGATATTTTTGATTCCAGCAACAAATCACTCACCATCGATAGTATCAGTTCGGAATGTTGATTGCCGGCATGCCGTTCCGTATGCAGAATATCGGCGCTTCTCAACAGCGCCACCGAGCAAAATTCTGTTGAAGTCTCAAGAGCCAGAATATTCAAGATAATCTTCTAGGAAAGTACATAGCAATCATTATGTAGTAACTTCCATGTTGTTTAGAGCCTTGCTATAGCAAGACACATCCATTAGTAGCGATGATGGTCCGATAGAATCACAAGACAATACCTTAAAACGTATCCCTGCCTTGTTCAATGATAGGAAGTTAATTAATCCGGCCTGAGCAACCAACTAAATCTCACGCACGATTATGTTCACGATTTTTCTTAATCAAATTATAGGCAGTTTGTACTTCTTTGGCTTGTTCTGTAGCAATTGCAATCATTTCTTCTGGAACCCCCTGACCAATCAGCTTATCCGGATGGTATTGGCTCATTAACTTACGATATGCGCGCTTAATTTCTTCGTCTGTGCTATTTTGATCAACTCCCAAAGCTTTGTAAGCATCATCGAGTGCATATGGCGATGTAGCTTGGCCATCGGCGAAATGCGCACGATTCATCACCATATTAATAAGCTGATCAAGTGCCAAGGCATTGTAACCAAGGCGTGCAGCAATGGTTTCCAATAAGCCATGTTCGTCAGCATTAAGCTCGCCATCCGATAACCCCATGATAACGAGGTAAATCAGTAACATCTGTTTCAAGTTATCAGCGTTGCCACAAACCGCCAAAAACTCATTCAGTTGTGGGTGAATATCGTAGTCAACTGTAGCACCTTGTTTGAATAAAGTAATTGCTTTGAGTCGGTGCTGCGAATTCATACCCAGCTTCTGCATGAACTGTTCAACATGCGACACTTCTGATTCCGAAATGCGCCCATCAGATTTGGCAAGCGCACCCATCATGATAAACGCCGTTTTGAGAAAAACCGATTGCCGACGCACAGCCGTAAAAGGATTCATGCCCGACACACCCAGTCTGATCGAACGATCTATCAGACTACCTACAAAATAACCGATGAAGATGCCGAAAAAGCCAAAAACAAAATAGCCGGCAATGGCACCCAATATCCTAAACAATGGAATTCGCAGCAAAATAAAAAAGAGGATTAAGTGTTATCGATGAGCATACAACCTGCAATTAACAAGCGATGTCCCTATAGTTAAATCTTATCAAGTACTTCCACCAACAACTACACTTGATTCGCCCATTGCTCAGGCGTAAATGTCTTGATCGAAAGCGCGTGAATCTCCTGATTCATCCGTTCACCTAACGATTTATAAACCAACTGGTGCTGTTGCACCATACTTTTACCTTGAAACTGCCCACTGACAATACAAGCCTGAAAATGACGGCCATCTTCACCTTCAACGACTACATGTTCGCAAGGCAGCGCTGTTTCAATGTAAACTTTTACCTGTTCTGCGGTAATCATATTCTCTCCCTATTTTTAATAAGCGTTGGATTGGTATTATTCTTCACATTCAATGACGCAATTTGTAACCCATTTTTAATAATCGAATGGCGATTATCGAAATCCCTACTAAACATATTGCCACAATCACGAGACTAACATAAGGCGAAATATCCGACACACCAAAGTAGCCGTAACGAAATCCATCAATCATATAAAAAAAAGGATTTAAATGAGATAGATACTGCCATCCTGTTGGCAGTGCATGGATGGTATAAAAAACACCGGATAGAAAACTAAGCGGTAAGATAATGAAATTTTGAAAAGCAGCCAACTGGTCAAATTTATCCGCCCAAATACCAGCAATCAAACCCAGCGCACCCAGAATAGCGCTACCCAACACTACAAAAAGTATCGCCCACAGCGGCAGGTGCAATGGAATATCAAAAAATATCAAGGTAATCAAGTAAACACCGAGCCCAACCAGCAGCCCGCGAGCAATAGAAGCCAGCACATAGGCATAAAATATTTGCTGATACGTCAGTGGCGATAACAAGATAAACACGATATTACCACTGATTTTTGACTGAATCATGCTGGATGAGGCATTAGCGAAGGCATTTTGAATGACGGCCATCATCACTAAACCAGGAATCAAGAAAATAGTGTAAGGAATACCCGGATAAACTTCCTTATGGGCATCCAGTACATGGAGAAAAATAAGCAAATACAATAACGTTGAAACCATAGGTGCCAGGATAGTTTGAAATCCAACTTTCCAGAAGCGTAGCAATTCCTTATGAAACAAGGTCAAGAAGGCCGTCATTGTAAATCACTCCGGTCGCTTTTCATCAACGACACAAAAACATCTTCCAGATCCGGTTGTTGTAAACGAAACTCTTGAACTTCAATCTTGGCTGTGCGTAGCGAAGCCAAAACCCATTCAATCTGTTGGTAACTCTCCAAGTGCAATTCGATTGTTCCATCCCGGCAACTGACCTGCAAGTGCTTTAATTCATGCGGTAAAACATCCGGTTGTAATCGCAACCGCACTGTGTGGCCATGCGGAATTTTTTTGATCAAGTTTTGTGTCGTATCCAGTGCGATGATTCGTCCTTGTTTTAGCATCGCAACCCGATTGCAAAGTGTTTCGGCTTCTTCCAAATAATGCGTTGTCAACACAATGGTGTGGCCATCGCGATTCAACTGTTTGATAAATTCCCATAACGTCTGACGCAATTCAACGTCTACGCCCGCAGTTGGCTCATCCAGAATAATCACAGGCGGCTTGTGTACCAACGCTTGCGCAACCAGCACCCTGCGCTTCATTCCACCCGATAAGCTGCGCATATTGGCATCCGCTTTGTCTGCTAAATCCAGCCGCGCAAGGATTTCATCAATCCAGCGCGTATTCTGTTTGATGCCATAATAGCCGGACTGAATCAGCAATATTTCCCGCACGGTAAAAAACGGATCAAATACCAGCTCCTGAGGCACTACCCCCAAATTGAGCCGTGCATTTTGATAGTGCGTTACCACATTGTAACCCATGACATGAACGGAACCGCTGGTAGCCAATGTCAAGCCAGCAATAATGCTAATCAGCGTGGTTTTTCCGGCGCCATTCGGGCCGAGTAATGCAAAAAACTCACCCGATTGGATCGCTAAACTGACATCCTGTAGCACCGGGAACCGACCGTAGCTTTTGTAGATTGCTTTAATTTCAAGCGCGGGCAACATATCTGGTTAACCCATTTAATGCAGGCGTAGACATGCTTCTGCGATAACAATCACTAACAACTTACATTTAAGAGGTAATATTCCACGCTTCCAAGGAATCTTTTTCTGTTGGAATTAACTCCGTGATGCCATAGAGTTGAATCAAGCTAGCCACGCTGGATGGCATATTGATAAACTTGATTTGACAGCCCGTTTGACGCGCCGCACGCAACCATTCCAGAAACATACTCAGAATGGTGGAATCGACCTCAGTGACTTGACTCAAGTCTACTGTACAATTTGTTCCACTGAGCAAAGGGAATCCCTGTTTTGTTAACGCAGTAATGTTATCAACCATCGCAGGGCCTTGTACCACGATCTTTTGATCCTCTAGATAAACCATACCATTAGATTTTGATGCGAATCGCTATACTGTTCATCATTTATTCTCCAAAGATTTATTTTTATCAGAGAGTGTTTTGATCAAACCGTCAATACCGTTTTTGCGTACCTGACTATTAAATGAGCCGCGGTAATTGGTTACCAAGCTAACACCAGCAACGGTTACATCGTAGACCTTCCAGCCGTTTTGTTTCTTCTCCATACTGTAGTCGATGGGCACGGGTTGTTTACCGTTTCCTTGAATGACAATACTTCGAACCGTAGCTTCATCGCGATCACCTAAAGCGGGTAACGGATTGACTTTTATCGTTTCGTTATAATACGAAGTCAATGCATTATAGTAAGTCCGTACCAATAAAGTTCTAAACTCATCTACCAACATATTCTGCTGATCCGAGGATGCAGTTGGCCAGTGCTGCGCCATCGCCAATTGTGTCATGCGAACAAAATTGAAATGCGGCAGAATCTTGGTCTCGATCAAATTGAGCAATTTTTCTTTATTGCCGCTTTTCAAATCTTCATCTTTCTGCATAATCCCTACTACTTCTTGAACTGTTCTTTCAACCAGTTTATCGGGTGAAAGGTCCGGATTATTTGACCACGCTGGAAATGCTGCAAAGCTTGTAACAACCATCAACAGAATTACTAGAAAATTTTTTCCCATGTTTACTCTCAATTTTTTGTCCTCATCATTATTACTTTTCTGATAATAATGGAAACATGCTTCTTTAGCAAAACCTCTCTCCAAAAAATCAAAATGCCCGGATGATATCGGGAAACAGCATAATCGTCATACCGGTCAGTATTTGCAAGAAAATAAAAGGAACTACCCCGCGATAGATATCCAAAGTAGTTACTGAGGGCGGCGCTACGCCGCGTAAATAAAACAGTGAAAAACCAAACGGAGGTGTCAAAAAAGATGTTTGCAAATTTAAAGCCACCAAAATACCAAACCAAAGCGGATCAATGCCCGATTTAATCAGAATCGGTGCAATCATCGGAATAAAAATATACGCGATTTCAACAAAATCGATAAAAAAACCTAATAGAAAAATCACCGCCATCATGAGCAATACAAAACCCCACTGACCGCCAGGAATGTGTTGCATCAACTGTTCAACTGCTTCATCGCCACCGGTATAGGTGAATACCATAGAAAAAAAGGTTGCTCCGATCAGTATGGTAAATACCATAGCGCTAACCTTAGTAGTTTCCATCGCAATCTGGTGCAGCATAGCAAAACGTAATCGTCCACTGAAGCTAGCAAGCACCATTGCGCCAACCGCACCCATTGCAGCAGATTCGGTCGGTGTGGCGATACCGCCGATTATGGTGCCCAATACAATAACAACTAACGCTAACGCCGGTACGATTGCTTTTATGGCTGACCAGTATTGCGATGACATCGCTGTATTCGAACGCAACATGGGGGGTGCAATGTCTTTTGCGATCGCTGCCATGGTCAAACAATAAATCACATATAACAAAACCAGCAACAAACCCGGTAATAAGGCCGCACGGTAGAAATCTCCAACCGGTTGCTGCAAAACATCCGCCATGATAATCAGAATGATCGATGGTGGAATAATTTGTCCCAATGTGCCAGACGCACAAATAACACCACAAGCCAGTTTTTTATCGTAATGATACTTAAGCATGACCGGTAGCGCGATGAGTCCCATCGTTACAACAGAAGCGCCAACTACGCCGGTGGATGCCGCCAATAAAGCGCCAACGATTACCGTCGACGCCGCTAACCCACCGCGTATTTGACCGAACAGCAATCCCATCGATTCCAGCATTCTTTCTGCAATACCCGATTTTTCCAGTAGCAACCCCATGAAAATAAATAGGGGTACCGCCATCAACGTAACATTGGTCATGATGGATTCGATACGATACACAACCAGCATGAATAATTGCAAGCCTTCGAAATACAAGCCAAATATCAACGCCACGCCCGCGAATGTAAATGCGACAGGGAACCCCAGAGCTAGCATTATCAGGCACACCAGAAACATGACCAGTGCTATCATTTTTTCTTACCAGAGCATCCTAAAAACTGTTCTGTATCACGCCCTACTAGCAGGATACGAATATTTTTGGAAATGACCGCAAGAGATTGCAGCATGACAAGAAAATAACCTATCGGCAACAATGCCTTAAAAGCAAATCGATAAGACAATCCGCCCGGGTCCATTGAAACTTCACCCAGTTGGTAAGAATAGATTACCGGATCGTAGGCGCTCCATAAAATCAAGGAACACATTGGAATGACAAAAAACACCGTACCCAAAATATCGACAATGGCTTTTCTTCCAGATGACATTTTTGTGTAAAAAACATCGACGCGAACATTTGCATCCTCGCGCATGGTATAAGCGGCACCAAGCAGAAAAACCGCGGCAAACAAGTGCCATTCCAATTCCTGCATAGCGATGGAACCCGAGTCGAAGGCATAGCGACTGACCACATCGACACATACCACAGCAATCATCAATAAGCACAGGCATCCCGCTAACCAACCTGCCGCACCAGAAATTTTTCCGATTACCTGCTCAAACTGACGCAACGCATCCATTCTCAGCAATTCAGATCGCTCAATCGCCCGCAACTGTCATTCGGTCAATTAAAATAGAACCACTTTGTTTTGAGCCGCGCACAATAACATCATTGCCGATCGCTAAAATTCCGCGGTAGATATCCTTCAAATTGCCTGCAATAGTGATTTCCTCAACCGGATAAGCTATTCGACCATTTTCTACCCAAAAACCCGAAGCGCCGCGGGAATAATCCCCTGTTACACCGTTGACACCGTGCCCTAATAGTTCGGTTACTAACAAACCGGTATGCAGTTTTTTCAGTAACGCCGGAACATCAAGTGTGTTCTTACTTTGAATGATTAAATTATGCGCGCCGCCAGCATTACCAGTGGTGTCCATCTTCAATTTTCGTGCCGAATAACTACCGAGAAAATAACCTTGCACAATACCATTCTCAACTATTTTCCGTTCCATCGTTGCCACGCCATCTTCGTCAAATGGGCCACTACCAAGCCCCTTAGGCAAATACGGCAAATCCAAAATTTGAATATCTGGAGCAAAAACTTGTTCACCGATGCTATTGAGTAAAAAAGAAGATTTCCGATACAAGCTACCGCCGCTAATTGCGGATGCAAGATGTCCGATCAAGCTTGAAGCAATCGGCGCTTCAAATATCACCGGCACTTCACAAGTAGGAATTTTTCTGGCGCCTAGACGAGCTGCGCTACGCAGCCCTGTTTTTCTTCCTATTTCTTGAACCGACTCCAAATCAACAGCATCTCGCGCAACGCTATACCAATAATCACGTTGTTTACTTTCATTGTGCTCGGCAATCAATGCACAACTCACGCTATGACGAGATACCGGATATCCCCCCATAAAATCCAAGCTATTAGCATAAATGAATTGCGACTCATTGGTTGACACCGTCGCACCTTCCGAGTTAGTAATTTTCGAGTCAACCGCAAAACCAGCTTGCTCACACTCTTTAGCCAATTCAATCGCTTGCTCAACCGATAATTGCCAAGGAAAATATAACGCCAACTGGGGATAGTCACGCGCTAACCGATCTTTTTCCGCAAGCCCGGCACAGTCGTCTTCTGCCGTGTAACGTGCAATGGATAAAGCCGCTGCTACTGTGTCACGGATAGCTTGCGGGGAAAAATCCGAGGTACTGGCGTTACCACGCTTTTGCCCCAAATAAACTGTTACTGACAAACCTTTGTCGCGATTATATTCAATTGTTTCGACTGTGCTTTGACGAACCGTCACTGTTTGGCCGAAACCGTCTGAAACATTGGTCTCACAAGCGGTAGCGCCGCCCTGCTTAGCCTGCGTCAAGATATCACGGGCAATTTGCTGCAACGTAGTGAATGGATAGGAAAATCGACTGTCCGAAACGGTAAGATCACTCATAAATGGGTTCTGGGTTAAAAAACAAACCGAAAAAATTAAATCCTTGGAATAGGATTGAACGAAAAGCGTTATGATAGCAGCTTCTGAGTACCATATTATACAGCCTAACAAACGTGCCCAAAATTTCACAAGAGCAATACACCGATCACCACGAAGCCAGTGATCAATACACAAGCCCTAGTAAAACAAAGCTGAAAAAGGACATGCACGCTTTGCAAGAAATTGGTGAACGATTGGTTGAATTGGATGCAAAGCAATTAACTGAGTTTGATTTACCTGAAAGTCTTGCAGATGCCATCCGTTTCGCACGAACGATCGATAAACATGGCGCACGCCGCAGACAACTGCAATATATCGGTAAACTAATGCGCCAAGTCGATGTATCACCCATTCAGGAAAAATTAGCTACGTGGCATCAAACCTCTTTGCAACAAACAGCCCGGTTGCACCATTTGGAACGTTGGCGCGAACGGCTGTTAAACGATGATGCCGCATTCACCGAATTTGCACAAAAACACCCCAACGCGGATTTACAGCAATTACGTGTTTTGATACGCAACACGCACAAAGAAAAAACCGCGAACAAACCGCCCAAAAGCTATCGCTTGCTCTTTCAAGCCTTACAACTGGTGATTGAAAAAAATTGAGAGTTGTATGCATCTGTTATATTTATATTCTACGATTATGCTTGTTAAAAACACATTTCAAAAAATCATTCATTCCATTGGCCGCAATCCAATACATTTACCTGCTTGGCGGATTCTGTTTTTTGTAAGCTTTATAACACCTATAACCGTTTACGCGCAAAATGGGCCGCAACCGCGCTTGCCCGCTATCGAATTGACAACCCATATCCATGTGATTCAGGCAGAAGTTGCTCATACCGCGCAAGAACAAATGCTTGGATTAATGTACCGTCAGTCCATGGGTAGCCATGAAGGCATGCTGTTTATTTATGATCGATTGGAGATCCGCTGTTTTTGGATGCGCAATACGTTAATCCCTCTCACGATCGCATTCATTACTGATGATGGCACGATAGTCAACACAAGAGATATGCAACCGGAAACAGAAAATACGCATTGTTCCAATCACCCAGTCCGCTTTGCATTAGAAATGAATCAAGGCTGGTTTATGGAACGAGGAATTAAAGCGGGTTCGAAAGTACAAGGACTGCCTAATCCTCCCTGAAAGATATAAACCTTTGATAGCAATGCTCTGGCCAGATGAACTATTAGCGCATAGGAGTCTCAACACGCATTGGCAAGAGTGTCAGGAAAAAACTGAATCGACTCTCTACTGAATCAAGACATCGCTGATCAACGTCTTTTGTACAATCATGAAGAATACCGCAAGTAGCAAAAAGATGAATAGGGTTAATTTTTTTCTAGCTCCTCAGCTAATTCAAACATAAAATCCCGATAAAACTCTTGCGATGAATTATAAGAAAGGCAGTGGGTTATTTCTTTTTCTATTTCTGATTGTAAATTGCTATCCTCACACTCCATCAACGCCATCCATTTTACGTATGCAACTTCATGAGCAGATTCAACTGTTCTATTAACATTTTTACCATTCATACCAGCCACGTAAAAAGCTCCCATACTTGCTATTCTCCAACCATTAGACTTCATATGATTTTCTTTTGCTTGATAAGGCTTATTTAATTTTTCCATTAATTTCGAGGTAAAACTTAGAAATCCTGCACAGCTGGCTAGTATTTTAGCCTCTTCCAATGCATTTTCCCGATTTGGATAAGATGATTCTTCAGCAAATGAGAATGAAGTTAAAATTATTGATGCAATGAAAAGGGATGATTTGAGCATTTTTTTACTCCGCTACTTATAATCATGCATTCGTCAGTAATCGATAGGGCGGCACGGTATTGTCATCCCGCGTCAGTAAATGCATCAGCTTGGGATGAATAAAGAGCTTTTCGCGCCCGATCGCTCTTTCCTCAAACACGCCGATTTCTACCAGTTGCTTGGGATAACGCGAGGCAGCTTGGCGTCCGGCGATATTTTTTTCAACCAGATTCTGAATCCGGCAGTAGGGCAGATCGAAAATCCGGTCGACCAGTTCGCGGCTGTAGATTTTCGGTGCCGTTTGCTTCACATGGTCAATCGTTAAACCTGACAAAGTACGGATCGCGGCGATTTTTGCGGTGGTCCAGCGTGCCGTGTCTTCGATGCCTTGCAGCAAAAAAACAATCCACGGTTCCCATGCTTGGCTGCGCGTGACATCGAGCAGCAGGCGGTAATATTCGGTTTTGTTTTTGATGATGTAGCGGCTGAGATACAGAATCGGCAGTGCCAGCAAGCCTTCTTGGATCAGAAACAGGCTATTCAGCGCGCGCCCGGCGTGGCCATTGCCGTCGGTGAACGGGTGAATCGCTTCGAATTGGTAATGCCCAATCGCCATGCGAATCAGTGGGTCGATTCGCGTGCTTCGTGTAGGTAGCGTTCCCAGTTGGCCAGTTTGGTACGCAGCAGGTCTTCTCCGGCGGGCGGCGTATAAATCACTTTTCCGGTCGCCTGATTGGCCAGCGCCGTTCCGGGTACGCGCCGTACTTGCATATCCGTGCCCTTGATGCGCGTGCATACTTGTTCCGCAGTGCGGGTGTTTAGCGGATACTGTTGCAACGTTTGGAATCCTTCGAGCAAAGCGCCGCTGTAACGCAGGGCTTCCCGCGTTGCCAGGTCGGCGTATTCATTCGCGCTTTGAAACTGAAACAATCGGTCTGTGGTGGTGACAATGTTTTCGATTTCCAAGCTGGCCTGGGTTTCAAGCAGTGGTAAGGTATTAATCAGGACACCCTGATTGGGGATGAGTTCGGCAGCTTGCTTGAGTTCTGCCAATGCCACCCGGGCTGCGATGCACTGCTTGAGCACCGTGCGTGTTTCCAGCTCGGCTGCGGGGGGTAAAATCGGAAGATCGTTGTAGGGTTGTTCCGGGTGCCAAGACGACATGGTTTGATTTATCCATTTTTGCGACACGTCGTCAGTTTATGTCGTCCGCAGCGACAAGACAATCGAATATGTCGCATATTTTATATTCTTGCGACGTGTTCAATTAGAAAGCTTTGAAAAAGGTAGCGAGCGAAGGACAAGCAAGGCGAAATCAGATGAAAAAGCGCAATTTACAGATAGTAAATGAGCATTTTGAGCCTGACTTCAACGCCTCATAGCCAAGTGCAGTAGTTTCTCAGAGTTTCCTTAGACGTTGAAACGGAAATGCATCACATCGCCATCTTTGACGACATATTCCTTTCCTTCGAGGCGCATTTTGCCGGCTTCCTTGGCACCTTGCTCGCCATGATACGTAATAAAATCATCGTAATTAATCACTTCGGCGCGGATGAAGCCTTTTTCAAAATCGGTATGAATGACACCGGCTGCCTGTGGCGCTGTGTCGCCTTTGTGAATGGTCCAAGCCCGTACTTCCTTCACGCCTGCGGTAAAGTAGGTTTGCAACCCTAATAATTCATATCCAGCGCGCACTAAGCGGTTCAACCCTGGTTCTGCCAGACCAAGATCAGCGAGAAATACTTTTTTATCTTCGTCTGACAATTCTGCAATTTCGGATTCTAGAGTAGCGCATATGGGTACTACCGGCGCATTTTCAGCAGCCGCGAACTCTTTGACACGTTCTAACAATGGATTATCTTTTAAGCCATGATCATCCACATTAGCCACATAAATAGCAGGTTTCGCAGTCAACAAGCAAAGTGGCTGTAATAACTGCTTTTGATCCTTATCCAAAGCCAGTGTTCTAGCAGGATTACCTTGATCGAGATGCGCTTGTACCATTTCTAGCAAGGCACACAATCTAATGGCATCTTTGTTGCCCGATTTAGCCACTTTAGATTCACGTAGCAATGTTTTCTCAACCGTAGCCAAATCGGCCAGCGACAGTTCGGTTTGAATGACTTCAATATCAGAAAGAGGATCGACTTTGCCGGCGACATGCACAACATTCTCATTGACGAAACAGCGCACCATATTGACGATACCATCTGTTTCTCGGATATTGGCAAGAAATTTATTGCCCAATCCTTCACCCTTGGATGCTCCGGCAACTAAGCCCGCAATATCGACAAATTCAACAATAGCCGGTTGTATTTTTTGCGGTTTGACGATATCTGATAATTTTTGCAGGCGGGTATCAGGTACTTCAACGATACCGACGTTTGGATCAATGGTGCAAAAAGGGTAGTTTTCCGCAGCGATGCCAGCCTTTGTCAATGCATTGAAAAGCGTGGATTTACCGACATTGGGCAGTCCTACAATACCGCATTTAAGGCTCATGATATTTATGTCCCGGTGTATGTTTTGGAATTTTTATGTTTTAGTATGTAGCTTTAGCATGGCAGCTTGACAGTCACTTTGCACAATCAATGGCCAAGTTTCCAAGCTTTTTTCGACTGCTTGCTCGATTAATTGCGCTTCTTCTTTTCTTGGTGGATGAAGCACATAACCGACCACTGCGCTACGTTCTCCAGGATGACCAATACCAATGCGTAAACGCCAGAAATCTTGCGTCCCCAGTTTTGCAGCAATATCTTTGAGGCCATTATGACCACCCAGACCACCACCTTTTTTTAACTTGGTCTCACCGGGAAGCAAATCTAACTCATCGTGAACGACCATTATTTCATCTGGATGAATTTTGTAAAATTGACTCAATGCGGTCACGGCCCGGCCACTCGCATTCATATAAGTTTGCGGCTGTAGCAACCAGCATTCTTGATTATTTTGTTGAATGCGTACACCTATTCCATGAAATCGGGCTTCTGGCTTTAGCGTTATTCCAAGTGTTTCTGCCAGTCGATCAATCCAATAAAACCCAGCGTTATGGC
>WBZQ01001616.1_pt1 | contig 14906 bp, 10 predicted proteins | sample 5204251 | NCBI WGS metagenome assembly WBZQ01 (sample SAMN12412402, study PRJNA552823) | activated sludge metagenome | isolation source: activated sludge from nitrification reactor of wastewater treatment plant... | place: USA: Virginia | collected 2017-09 | reverse complement strand
CGGAGAAGGAGAGTGGCTGTATTTTTTTTCGTCTACAGGCAAGGTATTCACAACATGTACTTCCATACGGTTACGACCGGAGAAAAGATGCAGATACCATACATTTTTGGTTTCTTCGATTTTAGAGAGATTAAACTCATCCATTCGCTCTTTAAAGGCCTCCATGAAATCATCACCATCCAAACCCTGTACATTTTCCGAAAGCATTTTAACTGCCCATTTCCGGGCTGCTTCTTCTATCTGATGGCCTTTTACCTGAATAATGTAGGTGCCACCCTTGAACTCGGCAATAAAAGTGTAAAGGTGCATGACAGAAAGTCTATTTTTTGGCTTTTTGAGCGTGATGCAAATAGTGGAACCGCAAATATTTCGCCTACAGCACATTATTCCCAATCACCTGTTCCTCCTCCCTCTTCGGCCTTTTTTTAAAAAACTTGGGGTTCACCACCAGCAGCCCGAACGACTCGCCGTCTTCCTTGGTACGTTTGGCGTGGTGCGTTCCGTGGGCCCGCAGAATGGCGCGGGAGTATTTGCTGTCCAGTTGTTTGAACCAGGAAAAACGCCGGTGGATGTATACGTCATGGATGAGGAAATAGGTCAGCCCGTACAGCGAGATCCCCACCCCGATGAACAGCACCCAGAAATGGACCGTCAGTCCGCCGATCATGTAACAGATCATGCTGGGGATGGCGAAAACCAGGAAAAACCGGTCGTTTTTTTCAAAAAAACCTTCTTTTTCGTGTTTGGGCTGGTGGTGGTCGGCGTGCCAGTTCCAGAGGAAACCGTGCATCACGTATTTGTGGGTGAACCAGGCCATGAATTCCATTCCGACGTAAGCGGCCAGCGTTATGAGGGCGTATGACAACCAGGTAGGCATGATCGAGCAAATAAAAATGAAAGGAGCGGTGTTTGTTTGGCTGGAAAAACAGCCAATCCGGAATTTTGTTTGGGGTCATTCCCCGAACGGTAAAAACTTCTCCCCCGGCGCCACCCGCAGCACCGGCGGCTCCACGTGCAGCGGATAGCCGTTGAGCACCCGGTCGTACAGCCGCAGGTAATCCTCCGTCATGCGGGCCGAGGAAAAATGTTCGCGGGCGTATTCGTGGCATTTCACCCGGTCGTAGGTGTCGTTGTGCCGGACGGCCTCGACGAGTTCCGATTTTTTTACCGCCAGGCAGCCGAAGTCGCAGTAGAAAGCCTCCACCGTACCGCTGCCCGTGTCGGCCTTGTGCTCCTTGTTCATTTTCCGGCCCAGCAGTTCGGGCAGCGAGCCGTAGGGCGTACCGAACACCGGACAGCCAAAGTACAGGCTTTCGCCGACAGCCAGGCCGCAGGGTTCGTGCCAGATGGCCGGGAACAGCAGCCCTTTGGAACTGTTCAGCAGGGCATTGCGGCCTTCGGGGTTCAAAACGCCGTGAAAACGCACGCTGGGAGTCAGGGTAATGCGCAGGCCCTTGCGGAAATTGACCCGGGTGCCGCCGATCACGTGCAGGCGCTCGCCCAACTGGGAGGCGATGTCGATCGCCCCGCGCAGGTTTTTTCCGCGCCAGGCGGCGTTGCCGAGAAAATGGAAGAACATCCGGCGGTTGTGCAATTCCGGCGTGCCATATTCGCTGAAGTCTATGCCGTGGTGCACGTACACCGAGCCGCCGTGCAGATGGGCGTGTTTGGCCGAAATAAAAACGGTGTTGCGGTCGAAGATCCTGGCTTCCGCGCAGTTGTCGTAGTAGGTGATCAGATAGGGCCTGGAAATTTCCTCCCGGCATTCGCCGTGAAAATGCACCAGGTCGGTATCCGGCGGGATCTGCGCTTCCAGCGGTTTTTTATCGTCGAGTGGCAATACGGCGGCAAACGGGCACTGCGAACCTTTTTTGACCAGAAAGGTCACTTCATGCCCCAAACGCGACAATTCTTTGCCCAGCCACCAGATCACCCGCTCCGTATCGTCATAAGTGGTAATCGGGATTTTGCTATTGAGGACTAAGAGTATCTTCATCGGTCAAACAGCGCACGGCGTGGGCGTTTTGTAGTTGAATGTTGCGGGTTGAAAGTTAAAAGTTCAGGGCGACTGTCAGGAATGGCTAAAAATTACTGAAGATGAACCCGTTACAATCAAAACTTTTGATCTTCACTTTTCAACCTATAACTTTTAACCTTCAACGTTCAACTCTTAACCTCATCACGCAAATGTGCAACATCCCGCCGTTCTGTCAAAAAATGACACGGGAAAAATGCCCACTTTTGTCCCGCCATGACCTACCGCCAGACACTTGATTTTCTGTACGCCCAACTGCCCATGTTTCACCGCATCGGGCCGGCCGCCTTTAAAAAAGACCTGACCAATACCCTGGCATTGTGCGCACACCTCGACAACCCCCACCGCAGGTTCCCTTCCATCCATGTCGGGGGCACCAACGGAAAGGGATCGGTCAGCCACCTGCTGGCCGCCGTCTGCCAGGCCGCCGGTTTGAAAACGGGCCTGTACGTCAGCCCGCACTACCAGGATTTTCGCGAACGTATCAAGATAAACGGCCGCTACATCTCCCGGCGGGAAGTTGTCCGGTTTGTAGGCCGGAACCGGGAAGCCATCGAACGGATCCAGCCCTCTTTCTTCGAACTCTGCGTAGCCATGGCCTTCGACCATTTCGCCCGGCACCGGGTCGACATCGCCGTCATCGAGGTCGGCCTGGGCGGCCGTCTCGACAGCACCAACGTCATCACGCCGCTGCTCAGCGTGATCACCAACATCAGTTACGACCACCAGAATCTGCTCGGCGACACCCTCCCGCAAATCGCCTTCGAAAAAGCCGGCATCATCAAACCCGGGATACCGGTGGTCATCGGCGAAACCCACCCGGAGTCGGCGCCGGTATTTCTGAAAAAAGCGGAAGAAACCGGATCCTATATCACGTTTGCCGACCAGCACGTCCACATCATGGAAAAGGAAAACGGAGATTGGGAAAAGACGCGGTATGAAGTTTCCGAACTGCCTGCTGCGGAAGCCGGGCCGGAACCGGAAGCACAATCCCTCGACGTCGAAATAGCCGGTCCTTACCAGGCCAAAAACCTGGCAACGACGCTCCGGGCGGTGCAGGTGTTGCAGGCGTTACCGGATTTTCGCCGGATAGCCGACCTGAACGAGTCCGCAGTGCGCAACGGACTGGCCAACGTCCGCAACCTCACCCGCTTCATGGGGCGCTGGCAGGTGATCGGCCACCACCCGACCATCCTGTGCGACAGCGCCCACAACGAAGCGGGCCTGCGCTCCGCTTTTGAAAAAATAAAACAACTGCTGCCGGAAAGCGGAGAGCCGGCCGAATCCGGCGCTTCCCTGGCCCGGCTCCATCTGGTAACCGGTTTTGTCAATGACAAGGACGTGGACAAGGTGTTGGGCCTGTTCCCGACCCGGGCCCGTTACTATTTCGCCAAAGCCAACATCCCGCGCGGACTGGATGCCCGGGTGCTGAAAGAAAAAGCCGCCGGGTTCGGGATGCACGGCCGGGCCTATGCTTCGGTGAAAAACGCCCTGAAAGCCGCCAAAAAGGCTGCCGCACCCGACGACCTGATCGTGGTCATCGGCAGCATTTTCGTGGTGGCCGAGGTGCTGCCGTAACGCCGACTGGCAGCCGGCGTTACAATTCGACGTGCTGCCGGCCGCCGTGCAAGGCCTTTTCGCGGTTTTTCCAGCGCAGAACACCACTCCGGCCGGGCGGCAACTCGATCTCGGCCGACAAACCGCCGGTCGGCGTCTTTTTCAGATTCACCGAGATCTCGCCGTCCGGATGGGGCATTCGGCCCTCGGCAAAAGTCAGGTCGCCCAGATACGGCTCGATGCGGATCGTACCGAAACCCGGCGAGCCGGGGTTGATGCCGCAGACGGTGGACAAAAACTCGTACACGGGTGAAGCACTCCAGGCGTGGCAGTCGGAACGCACCGGCTCGGGGCTCTCGGCAAACGTAGTCAGGCCGCGGTCCAGCATGGCCTGCCAGGGGGCCAGTTGCGGTAAAAACGCATCGCCGAGCCGGGTCTTTTTCAAGGCCTGAAACAGGTAAAATTTAAAATAATAGGTTGCCTGGCGCAGACTGGTATCGGTCATGGTGCGCCGCACCAGCGCGGCCTGCGTCTCCTGCGGGGCGGCGTCCGTCAGCACGGCCCAGATGTTGGCGTGCTGGCTGAATTCCTGCTTTTCCGGGGTGTCTGCCAGCAAGCCACGGCGTTCGTCCCAGCACAGGCGGTAGGTGTCGGCGGCAATACGCCCGGCCCGCTCTTTACAAAAGGCGGCGCGATCCGCTTCACCCAGATACCGGAACAATTCGGCAGCCTGGGACAGGGTGTAAGCATACTGGAGCGACAGGATCGATGAACCGCCGTTACGCGCTCCGGTCGGGACGCCGCCGGTGCCTTCTTCCGCACTCCCGGCCCAACTCCAGTCCACGAAATTCCACCATTCCAGCGGGCCGTTCATCATCGTTTTTTTGTTCAACCGGGCGTCGTGCCACTGCAGTACCTGAATGATCCCCGGCAGGCAGGACCGGACGAAAGCGCTGTCGCGGCGATGCATCCAGTAATCGTGGACCATGCTCACCCAAAAGAGCGAAAAAGTGGGAATGATCTGCATGTCGCGGCAGGGATACCGGCTCTGGGTGAGCCCGTCGGCGATGCGCGAATGGTCGTAGTCCCGGATGGCCTTGCGCATCAGGCGGTCGTCGCCGCTGACGTAGAGCGAAATGAGCGCCTGGATGCGCGTATCGCCGGTGTACTGCAACTGTTCGTAGTAGGGACAATCCACGTAGGTCTCCTGCGCGCACAGCCGGGCCGTGCGCCAGCCCACGTCCCACAGCCCCTTCAGGCCGGGGTCGTTGCTGCGAAATACGGCTTTCTCCCCGAACGGGTAGCCGGTGAAAATACCGTAGAAGTCCCCGACGGTCAGCGGCTCGTCCCGGGTCTGGATGTCCAGTTGTACGTACCGCCAGGTACGGAAAGTAAGGGTGCTGAAGAGGCGGCCCGCGCCTCCGTCGGCGGTGAATACGTCCTGTTTTCCGAGAATGGTTTTCCCGTCAACGGTGTTACGGTTGCCTTTTTCCCGCTTTTCGTCGATCAGGGCTTCCGCACAGGTCAGGGTTACGGTTGCGTTTTTGCCGCCGCTCAGCAGCAGTTGCGGATAGGCATTGGTCAGGTAGCCCTGGTCGAGCAGCAGGCTGGCCCTGGTGCCGGCTGGAATAACGACCGGCCCTTGCCCCCGTAAAAAGTCATCCGTTGCCGCAGTGTTTTCCGTCCGGCGAACTGAGGTCAGGCGCTCCGGGCGTTCTTCCAGGGGCGGTATTTCCCGCGGCACCAGCATCCAGTTGCCGTCGGAACCGAGGCCGCGCGGTTTGGCGGCGAACCACAGGGTGCGCGCCTTCGGCCAGTCGGCGTCGTCGAAGCCGGGTTCCTCCCAGCCCCAGGGATAGCGATTGCCGTCCACCCGTTCGCCGTCGCCTACTACGATGTAGGTGCGCAGCCGGGCCATGTCGAGCGGTTCGGAGGCATAGGCGGAATTTTGCCATACCCGCCAGGAGGCGTCGGTATTGACCGCCGCTTCCGCCGGGCCGTCGCCCTGGAGGATAAAACCGGTCTGGAAAGTCATTTGGGCATAAGGCGCGTTTTCCCCGCCGTTCCAGACTACGGCCGCCAGTATGTTTTTCCCTTTTTGCAAAAAGTCGGCGATGTCAAGACTTTCGTAGTTCCAGTGCCAGGTATCGCTGCGCGCCGGGCCCCGGCTGACCGGCCGGCCGTTCACGAACAAGCGGTAACGGTGGTCGGCAGATACATGGACCACGAAACGGGCCGGCTTTTCAGTCAGGTCGAGCGTTTTGCGGAAGTGAAATACGCCGAACTGGGTGGCCGGTGCCGTGGGATGAACGATCCATTTGGCCGTCCAGTAATTGCGCAGCAGGTCAGGATTGACCGGTCCTTGCTGGGCAGAGGCGACAAGCGGAAAAAGCAACAGGAAAAAAAGCCGTGTGAACATAACCGGGTATTGGCGGATGCAGCCGCCCCTGTATTTCCGGCAATTCCGGATCCGGAGGTGAAGTAAAACGGTTTATACGTCTTTTAAAAGAAAATCGCCGGCCGGAAGGTCCCGGCAGGCGATTTTCAGAAAAAAACTGGCGGTAGCCGGGCAAACCGGCCGGTCCGCTAGCGAATAACTCTCAGCCGCACACTGCCCCAGTTCTGACCGTCGGTCAGGCGCAGCAGATAGGTGCCCTGCGGGAAGTTTTGCAGGTCGAGGATCGTCTGGAACGTTCCGCCGGCCGGGTTGAGGTCCAGCGTCCGTACGATGCGGCCGGCGGCGTCGAACACCTCGGCGCGCAGGGCGGGCGGCGCCTGCTGCATGGTCAGTTGGAACAGCCCCGATCCCGGGTTGGGCGCAACCGTCAGCCCCCACTGCATGCCAGGCTCCACCGTCCCGATGGAGGACACGACCACCTGGGCCGTGTCGATGCAGCCGTTGAGGTCCTGGACTGTCACGGTGTAGGTACCGTTGGGCAGGTCAGGGAAGACGCCGGACGTCTGGAAATTAACGCCGTCGATGCTGTACAAATAGGGAGTAGTACCGAAAGCGCCGGCGGCCGTAATGGTATCGCCGGAGGAAGAGGCCGTCAGGCTTACCGGTGTCGGTATGTTCACGTTGACCGGCACCTGGATGACGGCACCTGTCACATCCCTGACCCGCACGTTGCTGGTCCCCGAGAAAACGGAGAATTCGTTGCCGCTTTGGAAGGGCCCGCCGTTCAGCGAATACTCGTAAGGCGCTTCACCGCCGCTGGCCACTATCTGGATCTGGATGCTCTCATCGCAGGGATCGAGGTCGACCACTCCCACGGAGGCTATCAGCGGGGGCAGGCTGACGCTGAATGAATCGATGGCCAGGCAGCCGTTCCCGTCGGTCACGGACAGCACGTAATCGCCGTTGGGCAGGTTTACGGGAGGCAACGGACCGTTGTAGGCAAAGGTGTAAGGCGGAGTACCGCCGATGAACAAAAACTGTACGTCGTTACCGTTCACATCGGCAACCGCAGCCAGCGGAGTAGGCTGGTCGATGAAAAATGCATTGGATTGCACGACCGTACCCTGCGCATCGCGGACCTCAACGAAGTGGCCGCCGCCGCCAACGCCGGTAAACACGCTGCCGGACTGATAGGGGCCGAAATCCAGGGCGTATTCGTAGGGCGGAACACCGCCCGCAGCATTCACTTCTATGGTCGCCGAGGTATCGCCGAAGCATAGAATAGCGCCGCTGGTATTGACGGAAACGATATTCAGCGGCGGCACATCTACGGTGACCTGTGCCGTGGCCGTGCAACCGTTGGCATCCCGGATAGTGACGGTGTAGTCGCCGTTGGCCAGGCCGGGAAAGGTATTGGACGCCTGGAATACACTGCCGTCGAGGCTGTATTCCAGGGTACCGGTACCGCCCAGGGCCGTAACGATCACCGCGTTCAGGTTGGCGTTGGCTACGACATTGATGGCTGCCGGACTGCTCAGCGTCACCACGTTCGTAGTGGTACTAAAGCCCTGATCGTCCATTACCGTTACAGTGTACTCGCCGGCACTCAGGCCACTGAAGGTATTGCCGGGCTGGAACGTGCCGCCGTTCAGGCTGTAGGAAAACGGCGCCTGGCCGCCCCCTACCGTCGCCACCACCACGCCGTTATTTCCGCCGAAGCAACTGACCTGGGCCTGCACGCCGAGGGTCGCCAGCAGGGAATTGACCGCCACAATCGCTTGTGCGGTAGCCGAGCAACCGTTGGCATCCACCACGATTACGGTGTAAATACCATTGGCCAGGCTTCCAAATACGTTGGACGGCTGGAAGTTCGTGCCGTCGATGCTGTATTCGAGCGTACCGGTACCGCCGGAAGCCGTTACGGTGACTTCGTCGCCCGCCACGGTCGTACTGACCGACAGCGCCGCAGGGTTGCCGATGACAATAGTGTTGGAAGTGGCCGTAAAGCCCAGTTGTCCGGTCACCACTACCGTATAGGAGCCGGCCTGCAGTCCGCTGAACACATTGGAAGACTGGCTGGCGCCTCCGTTCAGGCTGTACTGGTATTGCCCGTTCAGGCCGGAAGCGGCAACCGTGATCTGTCCGGTGGCGCCGTTGTGGCACAAAATGCCCTGGGTTTGGGCAGCCGTGGCAGCCAGGTTGTTTTGCACGATCACAATATGGAACGTCTCGTCGTTGACCCAGGCGAAATTATTCAGATCGACGGCGTCGAAATTGAATTCGTCGGCGGCCGCATTATCGCCGTTGTGGGTATAGACCAGAAAATCATCGTTGATATCCGACTGGCTGAAGATGTCACCCAGGGCCATCGGGGCTCCGTTCAGGGTCAGGGTGCCGTGCTGAGGCAGGCTGAGCAGGGTGAATTTGCTCTGATCCGGCTGGCCGGACAGGGTAAAGGAAAGGTTGGCAGCGCCGATGGTGCCGGATCCGGCACTCGCTACGGTCAACGGGTTTTGAACGATCGTTCCCGGCGGCACGGCGTCGGCGAAACAGAACGTCAGCCCCCAGGCAATGATGGTACCGCCGTCGTCGGCAACCGCGTCGGCCACCAGGATCTTCCATTCCCCCTGCGCGCTTTTGCCGTTCATTTTGGACAGCAGGCCAACGGACTGGAACTCGCCGAGCAGGGCCGGCGTAACGCCGCTGCAGGTGGATTCCAGGGTGGCGGCCGTCTGGGCGGCGGCATCGTTAAAAATAAGGGTCAGGTTGTTGCCGGAACAACCGAACAGCGACGTCGGGACGCCGGGACGGTCGAACAGCAGCACGGTATCATTGGCAGGCGACACCAGCCAGGCAGTCAGGTCGCCTACGTAGGTGTGGTTGGCGATCAGCGTAACGTCCACGTCGGCGATGTTCTTGTTGTCCGGTACGTTCAACACCGAAACGGTCGTGCCCACCGTCAACGGGAGGTCTTTGGGCACGTCGGCGCTGTTGAACACCTGGTTACAATTCAGATTGCCGGTCTGGAAGGCATAGACGGGCGAAAAGGTGCTTGTCCCGCAGGAATTGGCGGCCCGCAGGCGCCAGTAATAGACCGTTCCGGCCAGTAATGCGGGAGTCTGAAGGCTGGCCGAAGTGGTGGTTTGATTGAGGATCAGGCTGGTAAAAGCCGGACTGGCCGAAACTTCCACCTGGTAACTGGTGGCGAAAGGCACGGGATTCCAGGTCAGCACGGCATTGAGGGGCTGGCCGGAAGCGCCGTGAACCGGGCTGATGATGGCCGGCGTGGCCGGTTTGCCGGGCAACAGGTTCAACTGCACGGTCGCCGATTGGGTAATGCTGCCGGCTACGCCCTGTACGGTCAGGGTATAATTGCCGGCCATGGCCGGAGTCAGTCCGCTGAGGCGCACAGTCGCGTTGCTGCCGGGCGTACCGGGATTGGGATCGACCTGGACGACAGCACCGGCGGGAGCACCGTTGACGGTAAGTTGTACCGGGTCGCTGAAGCCGAGGATGGACAGCAGGTTGGCCGTAAAGGCAACCGTATCGCCGGCACAGGCCTGCACCGAGCCGACCGAGGTGTTCAGCGAGAAGGTCGGTACGGGTGGCAGTTGGATGCGGAAGTTGGTGTTCGATATATCGAAGAAAATGTTGCCGATGGCTTCCACTTTCACGCGGCAGGTATTCGACAGGTTGTTGGGTACCGAAATGCCGGCCGAGCCGTTGTTGGGCACGCTGGCAGCCAGCACGACGGGATAGGTAAAGCCGCCGTCGGTAGAAAGCAGGATGCGCACGTTGGCACAGTTGATGGGCGCCGACGTGGTATTGCTCACGTCCCAGGTCACCGTTTGCGTTTCCCCTACGTACCACAGCACATTGGTATTCGGTGCCGTAACCAGAAAAGGGCCGGCTGCCGCCGAAACCGTGACCACTACATCGTCTTCCGCCGTACAGCCGGCGCCGTCGTTGTTGTCGCGCAGTTCCACCCGGAAGTTCATATTGCGGGCCACACCGGGCAGTTCTTCCCAGGCGTAGTTGGTGTTGGAGACCAGGTCCGAAAGCCTCGGGAACCAGCGCGTAGGCGAAGCGGTGCCTTTGAACGAGCGGAACATCGGGCCGGTAGCGTTGGTGGAAGCCGGCGGGTTGGGGGTGCCCAGAGCGGCGTCCATCTGTTCCCAGCAATAAGTCAGGGTGTCTCCATCCGGATCGCTGCCGGTGGCGGTAAGGGAGAAGGGCGTAGATTTCGGAATGGTGTAGTCGGGGCCACCGTTCACCGCCGGGTTATTGTTGCCGCTGGCCATTTTTACCGCGCAGGTATTGCCGCTGCCGCTCACCGTAAACGCATTGATCTGCTGGATACTGCGGGCGTGAAAGTAGTCGTCGCTGTTGGGCTGTACGTCCTGGGCGCCGCAGATGCCGGCATAGGCCATGATCGTGGTGCCGGAGCCGGGTTCCACGGCGTTGGCCGCGCTGCCGTTGCCGTTGCAGGAACCGGCATTACCGTTGAAGGTGTGGGAGCCGCCGAACTGGTGTCCCATTTCGTGAGCCACATAGTCGATGTCGAAGGGGTCGCCGATGGGGGCGCCGGAGCCGGTTACGCCGCGGGCTTTGTTGGTGTTGTTGCACACCACGCCGAGGCCGGCCACGCCGCCGCTGTTGGTGCCGAACACGTGCCCGATGTCGTAGTTGGCCGCCCCGATCACGCTGGTGACCTTGGTTTGGTTCTCGGTCAGCATGGCGCTGGCGTTGCCGTTGCTGTAGCCGTCGGTGGCCGCGTTCAGAAAGATGAGCAGGTTGTTGTTGGCGATCAGTTGCATGGTGACGGCCAGGTCGTTTTCATACACCCCGTTCACCCGGTTCATGGTGGTATTCATGGCCGCCAGGGCCAGCGCCGCCGTGCCGCCGTGAAAAGTGGTATATTCAGCCGTACAGGCCAGGGCCAGCCGGTATTTGCGCAACTGGCAGTCGCCCTGGAATTTTGCGGCGCCGTCGTTGAGGGGCAGTTCCTGCAGGTCTTCGTCGATGGTTTCACAGGCGAAAGGAGCCTCCTTAAGCAGGTAATCTTTTTTGAAATACACCACGTAGTGCTCCGTATCGCCCTGGCTGTACGGATCCACGTATACCGTGCTGTGCAGGGCGGAAAGGATCATGGCGTGGAAGCCATGCGGAGTAAAGTCACATTTCAGCAGGGCCGTGGGGTCGTCGATGCCGTGGCCGGTATAGCAGCGGATCTCCGGAAATTGGGCCTGTAGCCCGGGGGCCATCACCGGGGCCTCGGTAAGCCGGAAACGCTTGGTGCCGCCGTCGGGCATGGGAACGGCCAGTACGGGCAGGTCGTTCTTTTTGGCCGCAGCCGCCGTGAACCGTTCCGGCGCAGCAGCCAGCACGGCTTGCAACGCTGCCGCATCGAGCCGGACGGTGCGATACACCTGGGGCACGATACGGCGCTCCCCGGCGGGTTTGATCGCGCTTTCCGTGGCCTCGGACCAAAGCCCCTGGGCCTGGGCTACCTGGCTTAAAACGGACAACAGCAGCAGAAAAGTGATCTTTTTGAGCATTCGAAGAAGTTGATTTGGATAAAACATGAGAAGCAGGCAAATAAGTAAGGTGTTCGGCACGCCGCAAAAGGGCGAGCGAAAGTAGATTTTCCCGTTCTGCCGGAAAAAATTATTGTTGCACTTTGGCAAGCAAAAGGCAAAAAGAAAACAGAAAATACGCCTTATTCATCGGCCGGCCAGGCCGGCAAATAGTCGCGAATATCCTCTTCTGCGGGCCACCCGGGGACTGTTCCGTCGGCGGCTGCCGTGCTTTCCAGGTCGGAAGGCATGTTCCGCTGAATGGTTTTGACCACGCCGATGAGTACCTCGGCATAGTTGGGCGCCGTGGCGTAGCCGGCTTTTTGGATTTCCCGGAAAAACTGTTCGGGGTCGCCGCCGTTGGCCACGGCCTGGGCATAACGCGGATTTTTGGTCATCAACTGGGCGTGCTCCAGAAAACTGCCGGCCGGGGTCTCGTATTTGCGGAACCAGTCGCGCACGGTATAGCGGTATTTCCGGCGTTTTTCGCTCCATTCCACCGAGATCACTTCCGGAAAGAGGTGCTTCTTATCCGGCGTATCGAAATACTCGGTGGTGACGATCAACTGGCCCTGGCCGGTCTTGCCCTTGTTCGGGTCTTTCATGCCGAAAAACATGTTGCCGACGGCTTTTTCGGCCCAGCCGCTTTCCAGGGCGGCCTGGGCCAGGATGGCGGCGGCGCTGATGCCGGTGACGGCCTGGGTTTCGAGGGCGTAGGGCAGGTAGGTGCTGACGAAATCTTTAGGTATCAGTTTCATTGGTGGAAAGTTGGTTGATTTTAGAGGCAAAGAAAAAGCATTGGAACCAGACAGGCTATGCTGACCGCGCAATTGTAGATGATCTTGCGCATTTTTGAACAGGGAGTGAACAGGTTTTGGCCTTGCCGGAACCCCGGCCGCAACGGACTTTTGTACGGTCGAACAAACGTAAAGACAAGCCATGAAAAAAACGGTATTTATTACCGGCGGAACCGGGTATATCGGCCGGAGACTGATTACTATTTTGCTGAAAAACGGCTGCCGGGTTGTCGCACTGGTCCGCCCCGGCTCGGAGAGCAAGGTGCCGCCGGGGGTCGAGATCGTTGGCGGGAATCCTTTCGAAGCCGCCTCCTTTGCCGGGTCCATTCCACCCGGCAGCACCTTCGTCCAGTTGCTGGGCGTCCCCCATCCTTCCCCGAAAAAGCGGGAACAGTTTTACGCCATCGATCTGAAATCGGTGCAGGCTTCGGCGGAGGCGGCCCGGCAGGCGCAGGCGGGTCATTTTGTCTACGTTTCCGTAGCCCAAACCCCGACGGGCATCATGCGCGACTACCAGCAGGTGCGGGCCCTGGGCGAGCAGGCGGTGCGGGACACGGGCCTGCCCTGCTCCTTTATCCGCCCCTGGTACGTCCTGGGGCCGGGCCATTGGTGGCCGGTGCTGTTGTGGCCGTTGTACAAGGTACTGGAAGTCATCCCGGCTACCCGGGCCAAGGCACTGGACCTGGGCCTGGTGACCCTGCCGCAGATGTTGCGGGCATTGGTAGCGGCGGTGGAAACGGAGCCGGAGGGGGTGAGGGTGTGGAATGTGGGGGATATTAGAAATTGGAAATTGGAAATTAGAAATTGGACTGTTGGATAATGGACTATTGGACTATTGGGAGTTGGGCATTGGGGAGAGGGGCAGGGTATAAAAAATGGACCCCGGCAACTTTTTGCCGGGGCCACTCCTCTGTCAGCGCTCATCACCTTTAAAAATCTCTATCCTGCCGCTTGATTTTTCACCATTCGGCTGCTCTCCGCGGAATGCCTACCGGCACCAGTGGGGGATGGAAATAGTGGTCTAAGGCCGTTCTTTCCAAAGCGTGTTTTAACGATGGATTATTCATGGTTGCGGCGTACACATCCTGCCCGTCGGGATTAAAGGCAGAGAGCAGGTCGACCCGAACGGAATACAGGTTGGTACCGGTTTCCGATTTTTCGCCGAACACTTCGATGAGCAGTTCGGCTTCGCCCACCAGCATCTGGTGTGGTTCGGGGCAGTAGCGATAGGCTACGATCTCGCAAATAACCTCCGGAGTATTCTCCTTCCGTTTTTTAGAAATGTCCGCCATATTGACGTAAGTTTGCTTGCGGAAAAAATTAACAGGACAAATTTATTTCCACAAACAAGACATATGCAAATAAAAATTCACTTTTTTTGATAAATTTTTTAAAAAGTGAATTTTAATCAAAAAAATGCCTGAATCTGCGTCATGACGCTCACCAAACAAGGAGAAATTCTGCTGATACTGGTCAAACGCGACGGCCGTTCGGCGGAGGAGATTGCCGATTTGCTCGGGATTGACAAGTCTTATTTGCCAAAACTCTATAAAATGGACCGCCTCCCGCGCAAACCCCTCCATAAAGTGATCGATGTTTTTCCGGGAATGGAGCCCTATTTTACAGAAACAGGAAGAACGTACAGCGGGGTATCCGAACCGCAGAGCCCTTACCGTACTTCCGAGACGGGGCCCAGGCAGGAAGAGATCGCCCAGCTGATCCGGGAAAATGCGGCCATTCGCGCCGAACTCGACCGCCTGAACCAGGACTTCGAACAGCAAAAACTCATCAGCGCCAATCTGGCCGAAGCCATCGCGAACCTTACGAAGCGTTGAGGGAATTGAAGTAATTACAGCAATTACGGTAATTACAGCAATTACGGTAATTACGGTAATTACGGTAATTACTTCAATTACGGTAATTACCGTAATTACCCCCATTACCTCAATTACCCCATTACCACCTTTACCATACCATGCTCGACAAACTACAGGCTATCCGGGAGAAATACGTCTACCTGGAGGAACAACTCTCCGACCCCGGCATCGTGGCCGACATGGAGAAATCCAAAAAGGTGAACAAGGAGTACAAAAAACTCCAGCCCATTATTCAGGCGGCCACGAAGTACGAAAAAGTGCTGCGCGACCTCGACAGCGCCCGCGCCGTACTCAATGCCGAAACCGACCCGGACATGCGCGATATGGCTCGGGAAGAGATCGCCGACCTGGAGCCGCAGCGCGACACCCTGGAGGAAGAACTGGTGACCTTGCTCACCCCCCGCGACCCCGAGGACGAAAAGGACGTGATCTTCGAGATCCGCTCGGGTACCGGAGGCGACGAGGCCGCCCTGTTCGCCGGCGACCTGTACCGCATGTACAGCCGCTATTTCTCCGACCAGGGCTGGGAAGTGGAACTGGTGGACGAAACGCCCGGTACCGCCGGCGGCTACGCCAAACTGGTGCTCGAAGTGAGCGGCGAGAACGTGTACGGCAAACTCAAGTTCGAATCGGGCGCCCACCGCGTCCAGCGCGTGCCGGAGACCG
>WBZQ01001694.1_pt1 | contig 14934 bp, 11 predicted proteins | sample 5204251 | NCBI WGS metagenome assembly WBZQ01 (sample SAMN12412402, study PRJNA552823) | activated sludge metagenome | isolation source: activated sludge from nitrification reactor of wastewater treatment plant... | place: USA: Virginia | collected 2017-09 | reverse complement strand
GCGATGAAAAAACACCTGCCTTGTCATTAGCCGATTTAACCATCGATAAAATCGGAATCGATATGAACAAGCATACAATCGAACTGGATGGCATCACATTGGAGCGCTTGCGCACGACGTTGCGTCGCGACACGACTGGTAACATCGATTTGTTGCGATTATTTAAACCAACGGGAGGCGCAGCAACCAAAAAACAACCGATGCAACCACACCCTATTGTGAATGCATCGAAGCAAAAAAACACCCCTGTAAAAAACCAATCTAACAATAAGGCAAGGAATACTCATAAACCTACTATTGCGCTTGCACAAGTGCCGCTGCCAGGACGGAAACCCGATCCCAATAAACCAGCACAGCCCCGGGTCGCTGGAAACGATACTCCTTCAAACGAATCAGAAAAAAAGAATCGGAAAGACACTATAAAAACCGAATCGACTGTCATCACGGATAAAAAACCAGAAAATAAAAAAACAATCCCTAATGATGCACCCTGGAGAGTTCAAATTAAAGGTATCAACCTTGCAAAAGCCGCTATACGTTACGAAGACTTGAATTTGACAAAAACACCACCCATGGTGATGGAACCACTCGATATAACCGCTCGTAACATCGACTTAACTGGCGCTAAGCCAATGAATCTGTCAGTAAAAGCACGCATCAATCAGCGCGGCAACGTTAAGGTAGACGGTACTTTGGCTTGGGCGCCGTTGAACACCGACTTAGCAATGCAGCTCGATTCCGTTGACTTGGTATCACTGCAGGGATGGGCTAACGGGAAACTCCATGCGCTAATCACGAGTGGAGATATTTCTTTTCATGGCAATGTAAAAGCACAGCAAGACACGCAGTTGAATTTCAATATAGTTGGTGATGCAAAACTTGATAACTTGCATGTCTTTGATGAAAAAAACGCTCATGACCTGCTTCACTGGAAAAAATTGGATGTCAGTAGTTTAAAAGTCGTCAGTGATCCACTACGCGTTGATATCAATACCATCACCTTTAGTGATTTTTATGCACGGATGGTTTTATTGCCAAGTGGCAAGCTTAATCTGATTGACATCGTGCAAATCGATAAACCGATCGATGTGGAAGTCTCTTCTGCAGATAATAAAAACGCGGTTGAGCTGAAAGTCACAACATCCGATATCAAACCTATTGATACCTATCAAGTGAATCCTCAAAAAGAAACGCTTGTTCACATTGGCAAGGTACTGTTACAACGCGGCAATATCAACTTCTACGATCGCTTTATTAAACCCAATTACCATGCGAATTTAACAGGATTACATGGACAAATCGGGCCATTGTATCCAGGTAAATTCGGCATTATTGACGTTAAGGGCGCGATTGATAAAACGGCTCCCTTAGAGATCAAAGGAAAAATTGAACCGTTTAGTCAAGAATTTTTCCTCGATTTAACCGCCAAAGTTAAAGACATCGACCTACCCCCCTTTAGTCCTTATTCTGGAAAGTATGTGGGGTATGCTATTGAGAAAGGAAAACTTTCGGCGGATGTGCAATATCATGTTGAAAAAGGTGCATTGACTGCGGATAACAAAATCTTTCTCGATCAGTTTACTCTGGGTGAAAAAATCGACAGTGAAAATGCCGTGTCGCTACCATTGGATTTAGCTATTTCACTGCTAAAAAATCGCAATGGCGAGATCAATCTGCATTTACCTCTTAAAGGCTCCATTAATGATCCAGAATTTAATTTGGGTGGACTTATCTTTGAAGCGTTTGTTAATCTGATAGGCAAAGCAGCGACCGCTCCTTTTACATTAATCGCATCCATGTTTGAAGGCGGCGAAGAGCTCTCTACCATTACATTTGTACCCGGTTTTGCTGAAATTAACGAAGAAGCAGCCAAACGCTTGCAATCTCTTGCGAGTATTTTGGCGGATAAGCCATCGCTTAATTTGGAAATTTCGGGCTACGCGGATGCAGCCGAAGATCATGACGGACTAAAACTGGCTTTATTACAGAATAAAGTAAAAGCACAAAAGCTTGCTGATCAAACGGAAAAAGGTGAGGCCGGTGGAAAATTAATCAACGTGCAATTGACCCCCGAAGAGTACAGTCAATATTTAACAGCAGCTTATAAGAAAGAGCCTTTTGAGAAACCTAAAAACATCGTTGGTTTGACTAAAAGCCTGCCAGATGCTGAAATGGAACAATTGATACTGGCAAATATTCAGATCACTGATAATGACCTTGCTGCACTTGCCGAGCAACGCGCCACGGCAGCGCACAATTGGTTGATTGAAGAAGGTAGTATTCCAGATAGCCGTATTTTTATCGTTTCAGTCTCAGAAGCTGAAAAAATTGAAGAAAAAAAAGGTGGAAGAGTAGAATTCTTACTGAAATAACTTTCGAGTCTGTTTAATAGCTAGAAAACTAGCGCCATAAATTTGCTACAAAATAGGTTCTCAAAACTTAACAGATAGTCCAGGAGTAAAATCATGTATGGCGCAGGTCAAATCATTCAATTTCAGTATATTGCTTGGATATCTTTCGTGTTTTTGGCAAATACAGCATGTACACCCACAGTTAAGGTTGAGCCGCCGCACGAACCAATCACGATCAATTTGAATATCAAATTGGATGCGGATATCCGCGTAAAACTTGAAGAAGATGCAAAAAAAGATATTGCTGCGAATCCTGGTATTTTCTAGGTTACTTGAAGATCTATCGATGGAGAATGGAATGAGCAAGATTATGAATGGTATCGATGCCACTACCTCGATACAAAAATTTATCACAATTTCTTTATTGATTTTTACGCTGGGCAGCTCCCACGCATGGACTGCCTCATTGGAGGAACTTCGCGCATCCGGCACCATTGGAGAAAGCGCTACGGGTTATGTAATCGCACGAGATTCCAGCGCGCAAGCACAGGCAGATTCTATCAATGCGCAACGCCGCGTAATTTACCAGCAGAAAGCCGCTGCACAAGGCATCAGCGCCGATCAAGTCGGTAAAGTTTACGCCCAGGAGATTTTTAATACAGTACCTGCGGGAACCTGGATTCAGATCAATGGGCAATGGACAAAGAAATAACGGTTATAACGCATCCCAGCAAAATATCAGCAGCTTGATCGCTGTTTTAGACTACAAGCCATTCCTCGTAGCAAACTTGCCTAATCGACTTGAAGCATTAATCTTGCCCCATCATGCTAAATAGACATTCATGCGAGCAACATTCGATACTCACGAAACGCTTTACGCTTTAGCACAACGAGTCGGGGCATGCCTAATCCAACATGAATTGATGCTCGTCACAGCCGAATCGTGTACCGGCGGTTGGCTAGGTCAAGTGATTACATCAGTTCCTGGAAGCTCCTTATGGTATGAAAGAGGGTTTATTACTTATAGCAATCTCTCCAAACAGGAAATGCTCGGTGTTCAACCCGCAACATTGGCGCAATATGGCGCCGTATCATCACAAACAGCACAAGAGATGTCATTAGGAGCACTCAACCGAAGCCATGCACAGATCGGCGTATCAATTACGGGCATAGCCGGGCCAGATGGCGGAACAGCCGATAAGCCTGTCGGTATGGTATGTTTTGCGTGGACGACAAAAGCGGGTTGCATTCAGCAGGAAATCTATCATTTCCAAGGTAACCGAGAAGCCATTAGACACCAAGCTGTAACAACGGCACTGAGTGGAATATTAATGTTGATCGACAACATTTCTGTAACCGTTTAAATAATCAACCGAACGATGCTCGTATCTATGTTTCATCTAGCTTTTTCAACAGCTTCCGGTAACTTTATCTGCATGTTTAAATCACGCCTACCACCATCAGTATTTTTTGGATGTGATTTTTCTCACAGATAACTGAAGTTAGTCTGAATATTCTATAGAAATAATTCAGCGTACTTCTCAAGAAGTATCTTAAACAAAGATCCCATAACTTGAGTTGATATTGAATTATAGAGTGGCCAGTAAAAGATTAATTTACGAATAAGGAGCTATATCATGGCAATTATCAATGGAAATAATCTTAACAATAACCTGGTTGGCATCGTTGATCCGCAATTTTTTCCTTTCATTCCAGATCGTCCCGATACATTCAATGGATTCGGTGGTAACGATACTATCAATGCATTAGGAACAAACGATACGCTCAATGGTGGTAGCGGAAACGACATTCTTAATGGTAATGCTGGCAATGATTGGATTGATGGCGGATTTGGTTTGGACGTGATGAATGGCGGAATTGGCATCGATACGCTCGACGTTACATTCTGGGGCGGCGCCTATTCACTTAATATGAATACCGGTCTTACCAATTTTGCTGGGGAATTTGCTTTCAATTTCGAAAATGTTAACACCGGCGCGGGTAACGACAACATCGTTGGTACTGCAGGCAATAATATTATTAATACCAATTCAGGTAATGATGTGATCAACGCAGGAGCCGGTAATGACACTATCAATGCTGGCGCAGGAAATGATTTTGTCAATGGTGGAACTGGGCTGGATGTGATGAATGGCGGAACTGGCATCGATACGCTCGACGTTACATTCTGGGCTGGTGCCTATTCGCTTAATATGAATACCGGTCTTACCAATTTTGCTGGGGAATTTGCTTTCAATTTCGAAAACGTTAACACCGGCGCAGGTAACGACAACATCGTTGGCACTGCAGGTAGTAATATTATTAATACCGGCTTGGGTAATGATGCAATCAATGCAGGATCAGGTAATGACACGGTCAATGCGGGGGGAGGGAATAATGTGCTTAATGGAGAAGCCGGGAGTGACCGTCTTACTGGTGGCGCAGGTATTGATAGATTTAATTTTACCAATAACAGTGCTACTGGAGGCGTTGACACTATTTTTGGTTTTAACGCGGCTTTCGATTCAATCGGTTTAAATGGGCAGGCTAGCGAAGCATTCTCTCTCGGATTGTCTTTTACCGGTGGTATTGGTAGTACTCTAAGCAATGCATGGTACTTTGAGGGAGCGGGTTTTAATGGTAACGGAGCCCAGTTAAGTGGAATATTCGTTGATACAGTAACCGGTAATCTCTGGTATAACCCAACCTCAGGCGTTGTTGGGGATAGTTATCATTTTGCAACTGTCAACCCAGCAACAATCGTAGGTGGGGTTGCTAGCTTAAGTGCAGCGGATTTTGTGCTGATCTAATAATGATTGATTGTTGTTACATAAACAACCCCGTGGCAAGACCACGGGGTATTGTGATACGCGCTAATTATCGATGAGCAGATGCCCAAAAAATGCAAATATACCGATGGCAATGCCTGTAAAGAATTGTGCATGCACCAGATAAGATAGCCTTTTGAGTTCCACCGGCGAATACCGCCACGTCAGAAATAAACCAAAAAAACCTTGCCAGATAACCAAGAACAATAATGCGGGAAAGAACCAAATATCGCTGTATCGTGAGAATCCCATCATTGCAATATGCAATAAGATAATGGCAATGGCGCCAATACCAAAATAAATATGTGTTTTGTTCATCCACGCCAGTAACTGACGCATAAACGTAGATTGGATCATCACATCATAATCGGGAAGTAACCTTTGGGCAAAACTTCCCTGACCCAGAACTAGCTTCAACACAGTGCGCAAATAAATAAAAATCAGTAGTGCCAAACCCAATTTACCGAAGCCTTCGCCAATCTCACTCATGAAGGTTTCCCGTTCATCAGGAATAGGATGAACGAAATAGGCATAAATGAAGTACCCTAACGACATGAATGTTACAAACAGTGTGTATAAAACAATGCGCCAGATTTGTGTTTTTGACGTCAGCATACTAGGAATAGATCATTGATCATGTGTCAGTGAATGACATAGTCGGAAATTATTTCGATTGATTACTCATTACGATGCCAAATAAAGCCAAAGAGCTCCCGCTCTTATGGGTGAACCCCTCGGGTATAAACTTGTAACACAGGCTGGAAAATAATAGCACTTCATCCTATATAGTCACACCGAATATTTTGCCCACGATTGCAGTTAAGCCCATAGCCAGGGTACCCCAAAATGTGATCCTAACCGCACCAGTTAGAATTGATGCGCCTCCCACATGAGCAGCAAGTCCACCTAAAAATGCCATGAATATTAAAGAAGAAGTTGCAACCAACGGAATCAAATGAACAAATGGCACCACCCATACAATAAACAAAGGCAACGCGGCACCGACGGCAAAAGTACCGCAAGAAAATAACACGGCTTGCAGCGGGCGTGCTTTAACATTTTCGTATAGCCCTAGCTCATCTCTAGTATGAGCCTCCAATGCGTTATGCGCCATCAGTTGCTGCGCTACTTTTCTGGCTAAATTAGAATCAAGCCCACGTTGTTCATAAATGCTTGCAAGTTCTTGAAGTTCAAGTTTGTAATTTTCGCCTAGTGATTTTCTTTCTCGTTCAATATCTGCCTTCTCCGTATCAGATTGCGAACTGACCGATACATATTCTCCCGCTGCCATGGACATAGCGCCTGCAACCATACCGGCACAACCTGCAAGTAAAATATCTGCTTGATTAGCTTGAGCGGCTGCAATACCAATAATGAGACTGGCAGTTGAAACAATTCCATCATTAGCACCAAGAACTGCAGCACGCAACCATCCTACCCGATGTGAGTGATGTATTTCATGTTGCGCCATTAAGTTCAACCCTCTTTTGCAGTTACTGGGTTTCCCACCTATCAAATCGATAAAAGCAAACGAGAGCAGATTAAGGAAGTCGTTCACCACATTATGGTATCGAATGATGCGCCTGTTAACAACAGGCCCCGGTTATTTTGATCGGCATATCCATACATTAGCAATCAAGTTTCTTCAACTGAGAGGACAATTGAATATGGCATTCGTCATTTACATATGCCTATCTTATTTGAGAAAAAATATAACGGTTAGTATAAATAATTTTGATTACCCGTAATTGATTTGCTTACCCAATGAGGTAATGTATTTAAATTGCGATTGATGTAGCATAGCCGAATCGAAAACTCGCCCGAATTTCTCATCGATGAGTAATCTGAATTCCCTAGAACAACAAATTCGTCGCACGGTGCTGATTGTAGCTTTAGCTAATTTAGCTTATTTTTTTGTTGAATTTCAGGTGGCCCAACGTATCGGATCAGTTTCCTTATTTGCTGATAGCATCGATTTCTTGGAAGATACCACCGTCAATTTGCTGATCCTCGTCGCATTCGGATGGTCTTTAAAGATGCGCTCATTTGTTGGAATGTTGCTCGCCTTTATATTACTAATTCCTGCAATATTTATGCTTTGGACAGCCTGGGAGAAATTTAACTTGCCCATAGCTCCTGATCCATGGATGCTTTCTGCAACCGGTTTAGGCGCATTAACCGTTAATTTAGGATGCGCTTTTCTGCTAGCTCGATTTCGTGATCACAGTAGTAGCCTGACCCGCGCAGCTTTTCTTTCTGCACGAAATGACGCATTGGCCAACATCGCTATAATTTTGGCAGGCTTCGTTACTTTATACTGGTATTCTGGTTGGCCGGATTTAATCGTGGGAATAGGTATTGCTATCTTAAATGCGGACGCTGCTAAGTCAGTATGGAATGCAGCGCGACAAGAGCAAGCTTCTGCAAAAGCAGAACTCATTTAAAAAGAATCGCCTCATTCTACTGCAAAGATCTCTCTTGTTATCTCCTTGGGCTAGTTTATGCTGCGCAAGTGGCCGCTACACTTGAGGGAAAATCCGCTCAAAATACTCTGCGGAAGGTGCTGAAGCAGAAACAAGAGAAATTCGGCGACAAAATGCCGCCGAAAATCCATATTCAAAAACTAGCGGCCGTACCAAAAAATCTGAAAACCGCTAATTGTTCAACGGCTTCCTAGATTACGAAGATATCGGCATTAGTCATGTCCAACCCCGTACCGACCGTAGTCACTTGAACTGCCGCATTAGCACCATTACCATCGGCATCGTACAGCAATGCACCCGTGGCTTTGTTATAAATGACAAAGTCATTGGCGTCCGTTGCTTTCGCACCCACCTTGAACTGATCGGCAGCCAATACCCCTGTATCCGTCAACGCCTTGAATATGCCATTTTCAAGCTGAATGGTATCATCGATTACGTTGAAGTCAGTGATTTTATCAGCGGGGCCATTCACGGTAAATTTGAAAATATCGCTACCAACTCCGCCGGTCAACGTATCTTTGCCTTGCTGCCCATCGAGTATGTCATTGCCGGTGCCGCCTTTCAGCACATCACTGCCGGCTCCACCGTCCAGACTATTATCGCCATCGTTACCCTTCAGAGTATCGTTGAACTTGCTTCCTTGAACGTTCTCGATATCTTGCAATGTATCGTTACCTGCGCCGCCAGTCGCTGTTCCTGCAATCAGGTCTACCGTCACTGCTGACGTGGCATCACTATAGCTAGCCCAGTCAACGTCTTTGTATCCATTCAATACATCATCCCCTTGACCTCCAGACAACCAATCATTGCCGGCGCCTCCATCAAAATAATTAGCATTGTCATCGCCGATTAGGGTGTCATCGCTAGAACTTCCGTTAATATTCTCGATATTCTTCAAGGTATCGTTACCATCCGCACCGGTAGCTGTACCCTTGACGAGATTAACGGTCACGCTCCCGTAGAAAGTAGCCCAATCAGTGCCCTTTCCTCCATCCAGCAAGTCATCTCCCAAAGAACCAACTAGCCGGTCATCCCCTTGGCCTCCCGTCAAAGAATCATCGCCGCCACCTCCATTTAAGTAGTCAGCGCCACCCCCCCCGATCAAAACATCATTTCCTTCATCAGCATATAGAGAACCGCCATTGTTACCACCAATGAGAGTATCGTTATAAAAGCTACCTTCAATATTCTCAATCCCCTTTAGGATGTCATTTCCATCTCCTCCGGAAGCTGTGCCTACAGCAAGGTTAACTGTCACCGCAGCAGCAGCACCGGAATAATCAACCGTATCGACACCCCAACCATCTCCACCAGCCAGAATGTCTGCTCCTAGCCCACCAACAAGCGTATCACTACCGGTACCTCCGATTAATGAGTCATTTCCTACACCGCCATCTAGCCAGTTATCATAGTAGGTATCACCGGCCACAATCGAGTCATTTCCTTTACCACCCGAGAGGCTATTTCCAGAAAAACTGACTCCCCCAACGAGAATATCGCTGAAGTCGCTCCCGATCACTGCTTCAATCCCTGCAAGCGTATCTTTTCCAGCCCCACCCGTCGCGGTTCCCGTGCTGAGGTTCACGGTTACAGCCGATGTAGCATCAGAATAATCGGCAGAATCATAACCATCCCCACCAGCCAGGGTGTCGTTACCCGCTCCCCCTTTTAAGAAGTCGTCACCAGAATCTCCAATCAGCGCATCATTTCCGGCGCCACCATACAAAAAACTGGATCCGAAACCGGTACCACTGCGTAACGTATCGTTAAACTTGCTGCCCATCACACCTTCGATACCATTTAAAGTATCGTTGCCATCCCCGCCGGTAGCGGTACCTGCTGCCAGATTGACTGTCACGGCGGCAGGTGCGTTATCATAATGCACCCAATCCGTTGCAAACCCATTGCCACCTATCAAAACATCGCTGCCCAACTTGCCTGTCAAATCATCGGATACATCATCAAGGCCCACCAGAGTATCGTTTTTATTTGTACCAATATAGATAGTCATAATATTTCCTTATTAATTTGAGATACTTGATTAATAAATCTAGGGGTGTTTCATTTCAAGATATGCAACTAGTGCACGATTTGTTAATTCATCATCTTCCGACTCCTCCTCTAAGTGGGTTATTTTTAAACTGGTTTTGTAGTAATATCTCGCCCGACCACTCTTTTCGATACGCGCGCGATAACTGAGTTATGGCGAAAATCATCAGCAACAATGCCATTTTCATAGCAGTCCAGCCATTGCCGGGTTTGGGGATCGCACAGATGCTGCCGGCGCAAGCCTTCCTGAGTGAACCCAATGGCCACGGTACTGCGTTGCGAATGGGGGTTATTGGCCAGCACGAGCGATGTCAGTTTATGCAACCCAACTTCATTGAAGGCCAGATCCATAATGAGCATCATGACAACAGCCGTTGCTCTTTGACGCTCGCCCTGATCGGGAATGCCGATGAGCAGCTCAGCTCGCCTGTGTGCAATCTGGATATCCACCAGACTCGCTAATCCAATCGGTTTTAGGTTGTATTGAGACGAAGGTTGTTTAGGATCGGAGTGCACTTCTTTTTTGATAATCCGATGCATGCTCCGGTAATGTACAACAGAAAATTCACTTTTCCTGAGTGCATGCTGAATTGCCTCAGCACTTTGTTTTTTTCTCCCCATCGGTAACAATTGCTGCATGAACGCTTCATCGGCATAGCATTGCTGCAAATAGGAAAAATCATGCTCGTCCGGTGTAACGAGATGAATGCCTCGGCTTGAAATCGGCTTACTCCAGCGTGAATCCACCATAAGTAATCGATCGCGAAACACGGCATAGTCTGGAAAAATCGGTACTGCTTGCAGAATCAAATTACGGGCCTGATGGTAGTCTTGCTTGCGAAATTGCTCGTCAATAGCGACCAACCATTGATGCACGCTCCATTTTGGTAGCGCCTCATTTACATTCAGTACATTTAGCTTTTGCATGATTTAGCTCATTTTTCGCGTTGATTATGGAACCTAAGGATACCTGAGGTAGATTAACGAAAAATGAACAGGTTTTAACTGATCTCTTGATCACAAAAAATAGTCAACAGACGCAAAAACGGCCATGCGTGTGATTGAAGTTACGCAACCGTGGATATTGAAGCGCGTTAGGCTAAGAAGGGGGGACGGCAAACCAGTTTTTGGTTATAACAGCGTACACCGGCTGATCACAATGGTTTGGTGCTGACTGAAACTACAACTGCTATTTGCCGTAACAGTAAACCGTTGTTAATGCTACTTGATAAAACCGAGATCAAGCCAGGTGCTCGGATTCATGCTGAAAAGGCGTATAGCAGCCAAAAAAAATCGCGTTGCGCTAAAATCACGCAGCATCAAAAATGTCATTCAAGGCTGCCGGGATTATATACTATATCGTCTTTTACCACGACAACCACAGGCTAGCTTGCATCTTCTAACCAAGAAATGGAGCAATAGCGTCTCTACTTCTTGGTCTTTTGCATGCACTTAGTAATTCCCGAAAAACCCGGGCCGATTCACATTCATCGATAGGAAATAAATAGACAGCATACTGAATGCACAATCTGTATTAATCCAAATGATCCGTTACATCAACGCTGCTGGCATATGGACGCCAATTAATTGGACTGATTCATCCAGAATGCCATTGCTCACAAAATTATTTGAAGTGCCACTATCAGGATTATTTGTTTGAATAACCTCCAGGCTGGCACTCTCATTTGCAAAACTACGGCCAAATATCACATATCCGGCACCAGAATTAATGATGCCGCCATCACCGAAAGGTGCTCCAATAATCAAATCATCAAATCCATCATTATTGACATCACCGGCACTACTAACAGACTTACCGAGCGCATCACCTAAAGCCACTCCATTCAGAGAAAAACCCTCATTGCTGCTCAATTCAGTTAAATTTAGCGAAGCGCTAAAGCCGGATGCTTTACCAAACACCACGTAACTGGCGCCTGAATCTTGGCCATTCGAATCTACTCCATAGGCGCCGATGATTAAATCGTCAAAACCATCACCGTTAAAGTCCCCAGCGGAGCTGACCGATCTACCGGATAAATCTTCAGCGGCCCCACCTTCCAAACGGAAACCATTACTACCATCCAAGTCGGATAAATTGAATGTAGCTTCAAAATCAGATGCTTTACCAAACACCACGTAACTGGCACCTGAATCTTTACCATTAGTATCAGTTTGCCTGGCACCAATAATCACGTCATCAAATCCATCACCATTGACATCGCCCGCACTATCGACTGAATAACCAGCCTGGTCTCCTTCTGCTTCGCCTTCGATGCTAAATCCATTGTCGCCATTTAAATTCGAAGTATCTATAATCGCATCGAAGCCTGACGATTTCCCGAATACGACATAGCTTGTGCCAGCCCCTCCATAATAAGAGCCACCAATTAAATCGCTAAACCCATCACCATTAATATCACCCGCACTGACACCATTGCCAAACTGTGCGCCTTCCAATGATCCTTCAATTTTGAAACCGTTGCTTCCATTAAGACTGGATAAATCTAGCGTCGCATCGAAACCAGAAGTTTTACCAAAAACCACATAGCTATTACCAGCTCCAGTACCATTTGAGTTGGTTGCGGTAGGTGCGCCGATGATTAAATCATCAATGTCATCTCCATTAACATCTCCCGCACTATCAAGAGACCATCCTAATAAAAGACCTTCTCCATCATCGACATTCATGCGAAAACCATTGTCCCCATCCAGACTTGACAAATCTATCGCAGCGCTAAAACCCGAAGCTTTACCAAAGACCACATACGTGTAACCCGTATCATTTTTCGGAACATCAGACATGGCCGCTGAAATTAATAAATCATCAAATCCATCTTTATTGATATCTCCAGCAGTACCTACTGCTTGACCGGCAGCATCGCCACCCGCCACACCATTAAGACGGAAACCGTTACTCCCATCCAAGCTCGATAAAGGGAGCGTTGCGCCAAAACCTGAAGCTTTACCAAATACCACAAAACTGGCGCCGGAGTAGAAATCATCAAAATTATGCGGCGCACCGATAATGAGATCATCGAATCCATCACCATTTATATCGCCCGCACTGCCTACGGATTCCCCCGTATCATCACTCGTAGATATACCATCCAGGCGAAATCCATTACTACCATTGAGATCCGCTAAATTGATCGATCTACCAACATTATTAAGCAGATTATCAATGGCTGTTTTGGCAGTGGCTATCGTAGCAACATCCGCGGTAACACTTGCCAATACTTGTTGGAGTGTCGCAAGCTTAGTTGATGATCCTGCTTTTTCAATTGAATAATAGCGAGACACCTCGATACGGTTATCAAATTGTGTAGCAGCAGCCCCCCATACCGGATCAGTATGATCCATGCCGTCGAGTACTGTAACAGACCAATCGACCATTTGACCAAACGTCAGGCCGGCAGCCTGCTGCGCAAGGATATAGTCGACTGCACCCGTTTTGTCATTCGAAGTGACTGCATCACCCATCAGGTTATCGACTATTTTAGTTGCATTGTTCGTGTTGTACGCTAAAGCTGCAGCCCCCCAGTTCTTATCTGACGCAGGAAAACCCGAAAGGAGCGTTGTAATCTCTGCGATCACTTCATCTTGGGTCGCCCCAGCCGTCATCCGGCTGGCAATATAGTTAGTCGCCAACGTTTTATTAGCCTCAGAAGCGCGATCGCCGATTAAATCACCGACAAGAGTATCTGCAAATGCTTCAGGTGTTAAATTATCAGCATAATTCTTGCCCCAAAATAATTCATTTCCAACCAGAGACTGCGCAATACTGGCCAACGATTGCCCAGCTTCCAATCGATCGCTCAGCGCCCCCAGATAAATTGCTCCAGGCGATGCATTGAACATCGCCTGAACCAATTGGAGGAGAGAAGTTTGTTGTTGTTCTGTCAGTGCCATTACATTATTTCCTTAAATTCTTAGTTACCTACTGTGATCAATCAGGGTTGTGGCCACACTTGGGTGCCATTGAATTGGATCGGCATATCGCGATCCACTTGTGCAGCGGAGGGTCTCACCGATACGTTCAGACCTACATTACAAGATTCCGGTAATGGGTTGACTTCCAAATCACGATTGACTGTAAAAAATACTGGAAAATCAAAAGCGTGGCCTCCAGGAGTTCCGTCATACTTTGAACCAACCGCTGGAGTCCAAAAACTTACCGCATTGTCACTATTGATATCATTCATACCGGTTATTTTGCAGATATCAGCCGCGGCGACTGCAAACCGAATTGTTTTAGCGCACGATTCCGGCTTAATCGTTATGGCACTGGAAACGAATGCAATTCGACCAAACAAGTGAGATGCTATCGTTCGACCGCCACCAGCCCAGAATCCAGTCACATTTCCAAGAGCATCACGTTTGGTATCTTGTTCATTGAAGACTGAACGATCCTGGTATAACTGAATGACATTTCCCCAGTTTGTTACGAAATCGCTTAATGGGCCACTGTAAGGATTACCATTAGTTGTAATGGTTGAATCGACGCCATCAGGAAAAACAATGCTTGAGCCAATCACAGGATTATCGCCACACCCATGCGTAATCACCAGATAGTTTTCCGATTTCTTGCCCTCAGTAATTTGTGCTGGTTCGATTACGGTATGCGCCTGTACGCTCTGATAAGCAATACCAATCAATACGATAAATGCCAAAGATCTTTGAATAATTAATCTTGATAATAAAATGACTTGCACGACTTACACCTCCTTGGTGAGCTGTTTTTGTTGGTAATCCAGGAAGTGAGATAGAACTCACGCGGCAGACAATCAAGGGATAAACTTGAAGTGACGATCTAATTCAGAGAAGTACTATCCAACTATAATAGCTGGATATTATTGGTAATAAGTTCTTTATAAGCAATGCGGCAAATTGTCGCATCGAATGGTTTATAGTCATTCAGATTATTGCCTATGAACTATTCTCAGTGTTTTTCATCTTATTCAGCAAGATCAATAGGATAATGAGGTAGGCGATGAAAGGCAAAGGAATGACTTTGATGGATTGGCAAAAGCAGTATGGAACAGAAGAAGGCTGTATCGAAGCGCTGATAAAGCAACGCTGGCCGGAAGGCTTTCGCTGCCCATGCTGTGGCCACGATAATGGTTATGCTATTAAGACACGTGGTTATTGGGAATGCAGCCAATGTCATAAACAAACCTCGATAACGGCTGGTACCTTATTTCATTCAACCAATCTGCCATTAAC